>JAEEGL011244064.1_pt1 | contig 11613 bp, 8 predicted proteins | sample 9134231 | NCBI WGS metagenome assembly JAEEGL01 (sample SAMN16246548, study PRJNA631951) | gut metagenome | biome: gut microbiome; feature: rumen; material: fiber-attached | host: Bos | place: Iran: Karaj | collected 2018-10 | reverse complement strand
GTTATCTACCGTTCCATCGAGGGCTGCCTGTTCATTTACGATACGCCCGGGTTCGAGGCCATCATCGCGCCGCTCCGCGCGCAGTCCCGCACCGTCGCGGGGCGCGAAAAGCTCAGGCGTTTCTATTCAGACGTTTCGGCGGTCTCGCTGGACCGCAACGGCCGTCTGGTGGTCCCGGCAGAGTGCATAGAGCACGCGGGGCTGAAGGACGAGGTCACTATCCTCGGCGTGGATAATCACCTTGAGGTGTGGGTCAAAAAGACGTACCTCGCCAATCTCGGCGATAAAGAGGCCGCAAGCGCGGACGATTACCCGGATATCGCGTTTTAACCGGACGCGGAAGTGAGGAGCTCCGGCATGGAATTCAGCCACGTACCCGTTTTGTTCGGCGAAACAATCGAATCCCTGCGCATAAAGCCGGACGGCGTTTACGTAGACTGCACGGCAGGCGGCGGCGGACATTCCTCCGCGATCCTTGAGCGGCTTTCCCCCGCCGGGCGGCTGATCGCCATCGACAGGGATCCCGACGCGATCGCGAATCTGCAGGAGAAGTTCGCGGGCGCGCCGAACGTGCTGCTCGTGCACGATAATTACGCCAACATACAAACCATATTATATAAAGCGAACGTTTCCGGCGCTGACGGCATTCTGGCCGACCTGGGCGTCTCCAGCTACCAGCTCGATACGCCGGAACGCGGTTTTTCGTTTCACCTCGAGGCGCCTCTGGATATGCGCATGAGCAAAGAGGGCAAAAGCGCGTACGACGTTGTCAACGGCTATCTCGAAAACGAACTCAGGCGCATCCTTTATGCGTACGGCGAAGAAAAGTTCGCGCCGAGCATCGCAAAACGCATCGTCGCCGAGCGCGCCGTAAAGCCCATCGAAACCACGCTGGAGCTTGCCGAAATCGTAAAAAGCGGCATCCCCGCCAGAGCGCGGCGCGAGGGCGGCCATCCCGCCCGCCGCAGCTTTCAGGCGATCCGCATTGAGGTCAACGGCGAGATCGAGGGGCTCGCACGGTCCGTGGAGGCGATGTTTGAGGCGCTCCGGCCCGAAGGCGTCCTTTCGGTGATCACGTTCCACTCGCTGGAGGACCGCGCCGTAAAAACAACGTTCCGCACGCTGTGCGAAGGGTGCACCTGCCCGCCGGATTTTCCGGTTTGCGTTTGCGGCAAAACGCCGCGGGCAAGGCTCAACGGCAAGGCGGTAACGCCCGGGGAGGCGGAGCTGGAAGAAAATCCCCGCGCGCGCAGCGCAAGGCTCCGCAGCATCGTAAAACTGAAGTAAACTTTTTGAGGAAGATAAAAACAAGAGGAAGATAATTAAAGGAGAAAAACCCATGGCGGCTGTAAAGCAGGAATACGATTACAATTTTGATATGTTCGAAAACTCCGTCCGCGCGGTACGGGCGGGCAATACCGCGCCCGCGCCGGTCAGAAAGCCGCGTGAAACGGCGCCGCTGAAGCTCGTTCCCAAAAAGAGCAGGGAGCAGCGTCAGAGCGAGGAGCGCTCCGCCAGAAGGAACTCCGTATTTATTCTGGTGTTCGCCGCGCTGTTTCTCGGCATCTTCTGCCTGCAGATCAACACCGGCGCAAGGAATTACGAAATCAGCCGTCAGATCTCCTCGGTACGCTCCGCCATCGAAGCGGAAAAGAGCGAAAACGTAAGGCTCAATTCCCAGCTCAACGGCATCACCAGCATCGGAAACATCGACGATTACGCCACGCGGGTGCTGGGAATGGCGAAGGTGGAAAGCTATCAGGTGGAATACATCGATCTCGGCCGGGACGGCGGCGTCCTGTATTCCTCCGGCGGCGGGATGTTCGGCCGCTGATCCGTAAAAAATTCAACGTTCCGGCTCCCGTGCCGTTCTGCACGGCAAAACGTCCGCATAAAAATGAACAGGACGGGGGCCATAATAGAGGGCGAAGCTTCTTCGCCCTTTGCACTTTAAATTCGGCATGCAAAAAGGGGCAGTGAAAATGAAAAAAGGCGAGATGAAAAGCTCAAGCGTCACCGGTATCCGCGGCGTTCTTATCCTGATCGTCGTGGCCGTGATCGCTTTCGGGGCGTGCATCATCCGTATAGGCTACCTTACGCTGGTCAAGGGGGATGAATACCGCGAAAAGGCGGAGGCGCAGCAGCTCAGCGATACCACCGTAAACGCGGCGCGCGGCACCATTTACGACGCCAACATGAACGTTCTTGCCCAGAGCGCGTCGGTCTGGCTGGTGTATATCAACCCCAGCAAGGTTACCGAAAACAAGCGTACCGACGTGATCACCACGCTGTGCGACTGCCTTTCGCTGGACCCCGTGGAGCTGAGCCGGAAGCTCGACGCGAACGCCGATAAGGGCTACCTGAAGATCAAGGGCGAGGTTGAGTTCAACGAAAAGAACGCCCTGCAGCAGCAGGTGAAGGAAAAAAAGCTTACCAACATCGTTTTTGTGGACCCGGATACCAAGCGCTATTACCCTAACGGCAGCCTTGCCTCCACGATCCTCGGCTTTACCGGCACGGACGGCAACGGCCTTTACGGGATAGAGAACCTTTACGATAACGTGCTCACCGGCACCAACGGACGCATCGTCACCGCGAAGGACGGCGTGCAGTTCGAGCTGGATAACGCCTACGAGATCACCTACGACGCGGAGCAGGGGCTCAGCCTGCAGCTCACGCTGGACGAGGAGATCCAGACGATCCTCGAAAACGCCCTCGCCGCGGCGCTGGAGGATAACCGCGCGAAAAACGTGTACGGCATCGTTATGGATACCCGCACCGGCGCCATCCTCGCCGTGGCCAACCTGCCGGATTACGATCCCAACGATCCCTACGGCGTGCTGTATTCGCAGCTTACCGAATATTTCGCCGCCAACGGCAACGATAACGAAAAAACCGATCCCGTCGCCGCGGCGCGTATAGAACAGTGGAAAAACAAGTCCGTGGCGGACTTCTACTATCCCGGCTCCGTATTCAAGGTGTTCGTGGTCGCGGGCGCGCTGGAAGAGGGCATCATCGACGAAAACACCACCTATAAATGCGTGGGCACCACCACCGTGGGCCCCCGTACCATCAAGGACTACAATCCCACCGGTCACGGTGTGGAAACGCCCCGCACGCTGCTTGTAAACTCCTGCAATACGTTCGCGGTAAACGTGGGCCTTAAAATGGGCGTAAACACCTACTTCAAATATTTTCAGGCGTTCGGTTTTTCGGAGCGCACCGGCGTGGACCTCGCCGGCGAGAGCAGCCCGGCGGTCAACGTAACGTATCACGATCCCGCGGTCTCGTTCTCCACGTCCGACCTCGCCTCCGCTTCGTTCGGCCAGTCCATTTCGGTAACGCCGCTGCAGATCGTTACCGCCATCAGCGCCATCGGCAACGGCGGCAAGCTGATGCAGCCCTATATCGTTTCCCGTATGCTGGATTCCAAGGGCAACACCGTATCGGTAACGCAGCCCACCGTAAAACGGCAGGTCGTTTCGGAGACCACGGCAAGGCTGGTCGCCTCCTGGATGGAGGACGTTGTAAAAAGCGGTACCGGTAAAAACGCGTTCGTTTCCGGCTACCACGTGGCGGGCAAAACCGGTACTTCGGAAAAGCTCGGCTCTTCCAACGAATACTATATCGCCTCCTTCGCGGGGTTCGCCCCCTGCCAGGACCCGCGGATCAGCGTGGTCATCGTCATCGACGAGCCGAAGGGCGGCAACTATTCCGGCGGCGTCATCGCCGCGCCCGTGGCGGGCGAGGTCATCGAAAAAACGCTGAACTACCTCGGCGTGGAGCCCGCCTATACCGAAACCGACAAAGCCACCATCAGCGTGGCCATGCCCGATCTTACCGGCAAGAGCGTAAGCGAGGCAAAGAGCCTGTTGGGCGATTACGAATACGAATACCGCATCGTGGGCGAGGGCGCCGCCGTTGTGGCGCAGTCCCCCGAGGCGGGCAAGCGGACGCCCGTCAACGGCGTGCTGATCCTTTACACCGAAACGGATTACGAAAAACTTACCACCGTGGTGCCCGATTTCTCCGGGCTTACGGTATCGCAGGCGCACAAGCTCGCCGTCGGCAACCGGCTGAACATACGCATTTCCGGCAGCGCCTCCACGGAGAGCACGGTCGTTGCTTACAAACAGGATAAAGAGGTCGGCAAAGAGGTGGAGGCCGGCAGCGTTATTACGGTATCGTTCCGCACCACCACCGGCGTGCACGACTGATTTAAGGGTGAGAAAGAGAAAGAAAAAAGCATAAAAACGGAGGGTTATTGTTTGCGGCTTTTTTCTCTTCTCCGGGAGCTCGGCGTCGCTCCCGCAACGCAGGACGCCGAAATCACGAATATTACGGACGATCTGGAGCGCGTACGGGAGGGGAGCCTGTTCGTATGTATCCGCGGCGGCAGAACCGACGGCAACGCGCTGATCCCGCTTTCCCGCGCGCGCGGCGCGGCCGCAGTCGTTACGGAGCTTCCCGGCGACGCGCCCGATGCCGTGACCGTGGAAAACGCGCGGCTTGCTTACAGCCGCCTGTGCGCCGCGTTTTACGGCCATCCGGATGCATCTCTGCGGCTGATCGGCGTTACAGGCACCAACGGCAAAACCACTACCGCGCAGTACCTGCGGTATCTTCTGGAGGGCGCGGGTCATAAATGCGCCGTTATAGGCACGCTCGGCGCGGACGTCGGCGCGGGCCCGGTGTATACCGGCTACACCACGCCGGAGCCGGATACCTTTTTCGCGGCGCTCAGGCAGGCTGCCGACGCGGGATACGAATACTGCGTGTGCGAGGTCTCCTCACAGGCGCTGGCGCAGTACCGTGCGGACGGCGCGCGGTTCCGGCTGGGGATCGTTACCAACGTGGGGCGGGACCATCTGGATTACCACCGCACCACGGAAAACCTCGTGGAGGCAAAATGCCGTCTGTGCGCCCTCAGCGACCGTATGCTGCTGAACGCGGACGACGCCTACTGCAGCCGGTTCCTTGCCGCGGCAGGGGAAAAACAGTCGTTTTTGTATTCCTGCTGCGCGGTGCTCAGCGATTTTTCGGCAAAGAACGTCCGCTTGAAACCCGGCGGCGCGGAATACATTCTGTTCAACGGCAGAGAGCTTGCGCGGGTAACGCAGAACGCTCCGGGAATGTTTTCGGTATATAACGCGCTGTGCGCGTCCGCGGCGGCAATGCTGGAAGGCGTACCACTGCAAACGGCGGCGCCGCTGCTGACGGAGCTGCCGCAGATCCCGGGCAGAATGCAGCGCATCGAAAAAAACGGCGTTGCCTTTTACGTGGATTTCGCCCATACGCCGGATGCTCTGTGCGCTGTGCTCACCGCGCTCCGGGAGAGCGCCGGGGGAAAGCTGATCGCCGTATTCGGATGCGGCGGGGACCGGGACAAAGCCAAACGCCCCTTCATGGGGGAAACGGCTGCCCGTCTTGCCGACTCCGTCGTGATCACGTCCGATAACCCCCGCGGCGAGGACCCGCTTGCGATCATCAGCGAAATACGCGCGGGGATCCGCCGAAAAGCGAACGTCTTCTGCGAGCCGGACCGCGCCGCGGCCATCCGGCTGGCGTACGGCAAGGCCTCCCCGGGCGATACCGTTCTGGTTGCCGGGAAGGGGCACGAGACCGTGCAGATCGCGGGCGGCAGGGAAACGCCCTTCTCCGACGCGGAGATCATAAACGCGCTGTAACGTATATATAATGATATTAATAATAAAAAGTGCGTACCTTAAAGGAAGGAATAACGGGACATGAAATTTTGGCTTGCTATCGTATTATCCGCAGTGATCGGCTTCGGCGTTTCGTATCTGCTGGGCTTCGTGCTGATCCCGTGGCTGCATAAACTGAAGTTCGGGCAGACCATTCTGGATATCGGCCCTTCGTGGCATAAAAAAAAGCAGGGCACGCCCACCATGGGCGGGTTCCTGTTTATCGCCGGTACTGCGGTGAGCCTTGCCGTCGTCCTCATCACCGATAAGCTGATGGGCGGCGACCTGCTCGCTTTCGGTACCGATAAAGCCCCGGACGAAATTCGCGTCAAGCTGTTCGGCGGCCTGCTGCTGGCGGCAGGCTTCGGGCTGATCGGCTTTGTGGACGATTACATCAAGGTGGTAAAAAAGCGCAACCTCGGCCTCACGGAGATCCAGAAGACCGTGCTGCAGCTCGTTATAAGCGCCGCGTACCTGTATACGCTGTTCCGCGCGGGGTATTACAGCATATTCGTGCCGTATTACGGCTCGTTGGAAGGCAACTCGTTGGGAATCAAGGTGCTGTTCTGGATTATAGGCTTCGCGGCGCTGTACTGCACCTCGAACGCGGTCAACTTTCTCGACGGCGTTGACGGCCTCTGCTCCAGCGTTACCGCGGTCGCCTGCGCGGCCTTCGCCGTATGCGCGGTGCTGCGGCAGTTTGCCGGGCTCAGCATTTTAGCCTGCGCCGTGTGCGGCAGCCTCGCCGGATATCTGATGTGGAACTGGAACCCCTCGAAGGTGATGATGGGCGACGTCGGCAGCCTGTTTCTGGGCGGCATCGTCTGCGCGCTGGCGTTCGGCATCAACTGCCCGTGGATCATCCTTCTTATCGGTATCATCTACGTGGCAGAATTCGGTTCCGATATTCTGCAGGTCGCGTATATAAAAACGCACCACGGCAAAAAATTATTCCGTATGGCTCCCATTCACCACCATTACGAGTTGGGCGGATGGAGCGAAAAAAAGATCTGCGTGGTGTTCAGCCTCGTTACCGTTCTGGGCAGCGCGGCGGGCATCGCCCTGCTTTGGTTCGGCAGACCAATGTAAATAAAATAACTTTACAGCTGTATATCATCAAGTTGGAGGACGGCGTTTGATGGAGGAACGGAAAACACAAAAAATACAGGCGCGCGGCATAAAACAATTCATAGCGACAGGCGGGATCGACGTCCCGTTTTTCGCCATTCTGATCGCGATCATCGTGATCGGGCTTGTTATGCTGTATTCTGCCACGTACGTCTACGCCTATTATTACAAAAACGATTCCGCGTATTTTTTCAAACGGCAGATGTTCTGGGTTTTGCTCGGCGTGGCCGTAATGCTTGTGATCTCGCACATCGACTTCAGAAAGTTCGAATCCCTGCTCGCGCTCGCCGGCACCGGCGCGTCGTGGCTGTTCCTGGTGATGGCGCTGTTCATGCGCGAGTACCACGGCACGCACCGTTACGTGTATCTGCCGGGCGGCATGCAGTTCCAGCCCTCCGATATGGCCAAGTTCGCGCTCATATTAACGCTTGCCGCGATCCTCGACAGATACCACGCCGTAATTGTAAGCAAAAAACCTTTACAGCAGAAATACGCGCGTAAAGTAAACGACTTTGTAAACAAACCGCTGCTCAACGATTCCCTTAAAATCATCATTCCCTGCGGCGTGATCATCGCGATCTACGCCGGGCTGGTCGCGCTCGGCAGCCATCTTTCCGGTACCATCCTCATGCTTTCCATCGGCATCGTTATGCTGTTTTTGGGCGAGGTGCGCAAAAAATGGTTCGTGGCGGGCGGCGTCGGCAGCGTTTCGCTCCTTGTCATTTTATACCAGTCGGGAATCTTAAAGGGCTACATGCAGGAGCGTATCACCGCGTGGGTCGATAAGGATTTCGAGCCTCTCGGGGCGCGCTGGCAGGTGAACCAGGCGCTGTACGCCATCGGCTCCGGCGGGCTGTTCGGCAAGGGCCTCGGCCAGTCCACGCTCAAGCACCTGTACGTTTCGGAGCCGCAGAACGATATGATCTTTTCCATCGTGGTGGAAGAGCTCGGCTTCCTCGGCGCGGCTTTCATCCTCATTCTGTTCGCGCTGCTCATCTGGCGCGGCGTGGTCATCGGGGTGAACAGCACCAGCCGCTACGGCGCGCTGGTTTCCATGGGCGTTGTGTTCCAGCTCGGCATCCAGGTCGTGCTGAACATCCTCGTCGCAACCGATTCCATCCCGAATACGGGCATTTCGCTGCCGTTTTTCGGCTACGGCGGCACGGCGATCCTCATAACGCTCGCCGAAATGGGATTTGTGCTGAGCTTTTCAAGGTCGTCTAAAATCAGGAGGAAAAACTGAATGAGAGTTCTGTTCGCGGCCGGGGGCACCGGCGGCCATATCAATCCGGCGCTCAGCGCCGCGCAGGAGCTGCGAAGCCGCTATCCGGACGCCGAGATCCTGTTTGTGGGTACCAAAGAAAAAATGGAAGCCTCCCTCGTTCCGAAGGCGGGCTTCGATTTCGCGTCCATCAGCATCAGCGGGTTTTACCGCTCCCTCGCACCGAAGGATATCCTGCATAACCTCGGCACGCTCAAAAGGCTGCTGTTCGTCACCGGACAGTGCAAAAAAATAATCAAAGAATTCAAACCGGACGCAGCCGTCGGCTTCGGCGGGTACGTAAGCGGGCCTGTGATCCGCACGGCGCACAAAATGGGCGTCCGTACCGCCATCCATGAGCAGAACGCCTTTCCCGGCAAAACGAATATCGCCCTCGCGCGTTACGCGGACGCCGTTATGCTCACCAGCGAGCGCGCCGCCGCGCAGATGCATCCCAAGGTGGAACCGGTCGTCACCGGCCTGCCCGTCCGCGCGGAGCTGCTGGCCGCGGACCGCGCCGAGGCGCGCAGAAAGCTGAAGATCCCCGAGGACCTGCCCGTGGTGCTCTCCACCGGCGGCAGTCTGGGCGCCGAAAGCATCAACAACGCCATGTGCGCGGTGATCCCCGCGTTCCGTGACCGCGATATCTGTTTTATCCACGGTTACGGGCAGCTCGGTCGCTTCGTGCCGGAAAAGCTTGCCGAAAACGGCATAACGGAGCTTGAGTCCCCGCGCCTGCGGGTAAGCGAATACATTTACGATATGGCCGCGTGCATGGCGGCCGCCGACCTTGTGATCTCACGCGCCGGGGCGAGCTCGCTTGCGGAGATCGAGGCGATGGGCAAGGCCTCCGTGCTGGTGCCGTCGCCCTACGTAACGGAAAACCACCAATATCACAACGCCATGGCGCTCGTCGATAACAACGCCGCCATGATCATCGAGCAGAAGGACCTTACCGCGGAGGCGCTTTCGGCGATCATCGAGGAGCTTCTCGTTTCGCCGGAAAAATTCCGCGAGATCGGGCAAAACGCCCGCAATATGGCGCTCATCGACGCCAAAAAGAGGATCTGCGACATTATCGTATCGCTCGCGGAGCGCGGCTGAACGCCGCCGTCACAGGGACACGCTTTTTATCATACGATAAAGCGTGAACTCTGTTTGAAAGGGCGGATACGATGAGCAGCTTCCTTGTAAGCGGCGGACGTACGCTGACGGGGGAAACGGTATGCCAGGGCTCCAAGAATTCCTCGCTGCCGATCCTTGCCGCCTGCATTCTCAACGAACATACCGTAACGCTGGAAAACATACCCGAGATCTCCGATGTGGAGGCAACGCTGCGGATCCTTACGTTTCTCGGCTGTAAGATCCGCCGGGAGGGCGCGCGCGTCGCCGTGGACGCCTCCGGCGTAACGGGCAGCGATATCCCGGACGGCCTGATGCGTGAAATGCGCTCGTCCGTGATCTTTTTGGGCGCGCTGCTGGCGCGCACCGGGCGCGCTGCGCTCTCGGCGCCCGGCGGATGCGAGATCGGCCTCAGGCCCATCGACCTGCATCTGGAAGCGATGGAAAAGCTCGGCGCCTCGGTGACGGACGCTGCCGGACGCATAGAATGTACCGCACCGCAGGGGCTGCGGGGCGCCGTGATACGGCTCTCGTTCCCAAGCGTGGGCGCGACGGAGAATATTATGATCTCCGCGGCGCTGGCCGCGGGGCAAACGCGGATCCATAACGCCGCGCGGGAACCGGAGATCAGCGACCTCGCCGACTTTTTAAACGCGATGGGCGCGCGCGTATCCGGCGCGGGCGGGAGCACCGTGATCGTGGACGGCGTAAAAAAGCTGCACGGCGCGGCGCACAGCGTGATCCCGGACCGCATCGCGGGGGCTACGCTGCTTGCTGCGGGCGCCGTTACGGGCGGGCGCGTCCGCGTAAAAAAGCTGATCCCGGCGCATCTGGAGCCGGTGCTGGATATTCTTGAGCGGGCGGGCTGCGATACAGAGATCCGCAGCGACAGCGTCACGCTTTCCGCGCCCGCGGCGCTGAAAAGCGTAAAAACCGTGCGCACCATGCCGTACCCCGGCTTTCCCACGGATATCCAGCCGCCCGTTACCGCCGTGCTCTGCCGCGCGCAGGGCGCGAGCGTGGTGATCGAAACGATTTTTGAAAACAGGTATAAATACGTTGGGGAACTGACGCGCTTCGGCGCGAAGATCCGCGTTGACGGCCGCGTGGCCGTGGTGGAGGGCGTTCCCCGGCTTTACGGCGCAAACGTGCTCACGCCGGATCTGCGCGGCGGCGCTGCGCTCACGCTGGCCGCTTTGGCTGCGGAGGGCGAAAGCCGCATAGAGGACGTCCGGCACATCGACCGGGGATACGAATCTCTCGAACATACGCTGGCCGCGCTTTCGGCCGATATCAGAAGGATCGACTGATCGGAAAGGAAACCGTTGAATCGCATGGGAACGATCTTTAACAAAAAAGGCGGGGACGCAGAATACTTCAGCAAAACGGACCGGGTGAATTCCACCCGCGCCGACCGCAGAAAAAAGAAAAAGCGCCGCGATCTGCTCGTTATGGGCAGCGTGCTGCTGTTCGTAGGCGTGGTGGCGCTGCTCGGCGTCAGCCTGCTGATGAAGGTTTCCGATATCAGAATAGAAAACGAGGCGATCCGCTATTCGGACGAACAGATCCTGCAGGCTTCCGGCATCCACGAGGGCGAAAGCCTTCTGCGCATCAGTAAAAAGAATATCCGCAGCAAAATCTGCCGCGCGCTGCCGTACGTCGGCGACGTTGCGGTAAAAATCAGCCTGCCGGATACGGTAACGGTCCGCGTTGTTTACACGCAGGCAAAGCTCAGCGTGGCGGAGCCCGGCGGCTATACGCTGCTGGACAGCCGCGGCAAGGTACTGCAGACGGGCGTGGCGGAGCCGCCGGATTACGCGGCGGTGCTTACCGGCGTAACGCTCGGTTCCGCCGTCCCGGGCGAAACCGCCTCGTTCGAAGAAGAGAACATGTTCAAATACGTTACCGAGCTTACGGCCGCCTTTGAGGAAAACGGGATCGACGGCGTTACCGCCATCGACCTTTCCGACCTTTCCAACGTAGTGGCGGAACTGAACTACAACACGGACCTTAAGCTGGGCCCCATCGCCAGGGCGGCCGAAAAACTGCCCTTCGGCAAAGAGGTGATCCGCCGCACCATGCAGCAGTCCCGCGGGACCTCCGCCAAGCTTGTGATAGATATCACCGGCGATACCGCCTACGTCCGCTCGCAGGACGATATCGACGCCGGCGCGCAGGCCGCGCGCGACGCCGCCGAGGCGATCGCCACGGAGCCCAACGCGCAGCCCGACGCGGACCCGGACGTTCCCTCCTCCGTGCCCGACGAATCGGGGCCCGCCGCCGAGCCGCCGGCCGAGCCGCCGACCGAGCCTTCAACCGAGCCTTCAACCGAGCCGCCCGCGGAGGGACCCGCGGAAGAGCCCTCCTCCGAAGAGAACGGGGAAGACGTTGTAGGCT
>JAEEGL010915635.1_pt1 | contig 11613 bp, 8 predicted proteins | sample 9134231 | NCBI WGS metagenome assembly JAEEGL01 (sample SAMN16246548, study PRJNA631951) | gut metagenome | biome: gut microbiome; feature: rumen; material: fiber-attached | host: Bos | place: Iran: Karaj | collected 2018-10 | reverse complement strand
TGCACTCGCTGGCGCTCTCGCCGTCGGTGACGGCATAGCGCGCGCCGCTGTGCATCAGGCCATGGTTGCGGCCCGTGGCACCCGTGCTGTAGTCATTGCGCTCGACCAGCAGCACGTTCAGGCCGCGCAAGGCGCAATCCCTCGCGGTGCCGGCGCCGGTAGCGCCGCCACCCACGATGATCACGTCATATTCTTTCTTATAAACTTCGTTGGTAACCATATACTCGGTTTTAAGCTAGCTTGACCAATTGTATGAATTAGTTTCGGTGCAAAGTTATAAAAGGTTTTTGGATTGACAAAATAATTTCGTATTATTTTTGAAATATACGATTTTTAGTTTGCGTAAAATATTAATTTATAGTGGGATATAATTGTGCAATGGTTTGATTTCTACCAAAGATAGTAGTTTCGTTTGTATTTCATTATAGTTTCGTTTTGTTCTGTAATCAAAAGTAAAATTTGTTGATTTTAACCCGGTTTTTCTTTCTTTTTGAAAAAAAACGAAAGATTCTTGCCGATTTCTTTGGAGCGTATTGGTCTTTTATTTACTTTTGCCGCATCAAAACGAAAACAGAATCAATTCATTTTTGCTATGACCAAGGAAGAACGTCACGAGATGATCATGGAAGTACTGATCAAGCATGGGTCGGTGCAGGTATCGGATTTGGTGTCGATGCTCAATGTCAGCGCGGTAACGGTTCGCAAGGACCTCACCGACCTGGAAAAGAGCGACAAACTGTACCGCAGTCATGGCAAGGCGGTGCTGGTGAACCCCTACATCAATAACCGCTCGGTGAACGAGAAAGAGAAACTTGCCTCCGATCAGAAGCATGCCATCGGCCGTGAGGCGGCACGTCTCATCACCCCGGACGACAGCATCGCCATCGCCTCGGGAACCACGGTTCACGCCCTGGCCCGCAACATCCAACCCGTCCACAGGCTCACGGTTGTGTCGGCGTCGCTGGCGGTGAGCAACATCCTGTCGCAGCACGACGACATCGACATCATCCAGCTGGGCGGCATGTTGCGGCACAGCAGCCTGTCTGTGGTGGGGGAGTACGCGATGCGCATCCTCGAGCAGTGCTCGTTCAGCAAACTCTACCTGGGGGTTGACGGCATCGATATCGAGTACGGCATCACGACGACCGATCTGCGCGAGGCCAATCTGAATCAGAAGATGATGGCGGCGGCCCAAAAGACCATCGTCCTGGCCGACAGCAGCAAGTTCGGGCGCCGCGGCTTCGCCAAAATTGCCGACATCGACGCTGTGGATGCCATCATCACCGACGCCGGCGTGTCGCCCCAGGTGGTCAAGCGCATCGAGGAACTCGGCATCGAACTCATCATAGCCCAATAATACAACTACCCCCTCGCCTCCTTAGTTGAAAAAAACAACTTGGACAACTCTAACAACTTAATAATGAAATAGTTGTTAAAGTTGTCCAAGTTGTCTTTTTAAAAAGGACCGTATTTGCCGTTGTCTTTACTGTGCGTTGATGCGGTCGGCAAACGGGGCATTGCTCCAGACGACGAGGTTGCCGGTGACGGTGTCGGCGCTGATGGTCATCACGCCCAGGTCGCGGCGCGGCTGCATCATGGCCTTAACGGCGCTGTCACCCATGACCATGCAGGCAGTGGCCCAGGCATCGGCGGTCATGCAGTCGGGGGCGATGATGGTGACGCTAAGCAGCGTGCCGGTGCGGCTGTCACCCGTGTGCGGGTCGATGATGTGCGAAATTTTGTTGCCTCCTTCTTCGCGCCACTTGCGGTAGTTGCCGCTGGTGGCGACGGCTCCGCTGTCGAGGGCGAGCACTACGGCGCTCTCGTGGGCATCACCGTTGGGCAGGTCTACCGATACCTGCCATGGGGTGCCGCGCTTGCTCACGCCGCTGGCGGCCACTTCGCCGCCGATTTCGACGAGCCAGTTGCTAGCACCGTTACGGGCGAGCATCCGTCCGATTTCGTCACAGGCCATCCCCTTGGCGATGGAGCTGAAGTCGAGCATCACGCGCGGATCGCTCTTGACGAGGGTGTCGCCGCGCAGGCTCACCTTGTCCATGCCGATGAACGTGAGGATGCTGTCAATCTGGGCTTTGGTGGGCATCTTGCCGCTCTTGTAGCCGAATCCCCAGGCGTTGACCAGGGGCATGACCGTCGGGTCAAAGGCGCCGCCGCTCTCGTTGTGCACGATGCGCGAGGCCTCGAGCAGGCGCTTGATATAGGCGTCGACACGCGTCATCGAGCCCTCGTTCAGGGCTGTGATGAGTGACGCCTTGTTATAGGGCGAGACGCTCATGTCGAGGTTGCCCAGGAGGAGTTGGATGCTGTCGTTCAGGTCCCGTGTCGCCTCATAGGTGATATGGTACTCGGTGGTCCATACGACGCCCTCGTTAACGAAGTACCGCTTGCGCTCGCGCGAGCAGAACATGGCGGTCACGGCGACAGCCAGCGCAATCAATATGGCAATGTATCGTCTCATGTGATTGTATCAATAATAACTACTCGACTGAGCGCTTGCTGCATCAGCCAGCGTTAGGGTGCTAGACCGGATTACTTGAGGAACCAGGTGAGGTTGACATACCAGGTGCGGTTCTTGGCGAAGTTCTCGTCAAGGAGCTTGGTGTGGAACGACTGGCCGATCGAGAAGTTGTAACCGGCACGTATCTGCACGCGTTTCAGCAACTCGATGCCGGCTCCCATGTCAAGGTAGACGTTCACGGGAGGATAGGTGTTGAGGTTGCCGTGGCTGCCGTGGGCCAGGAAGGAGAACTGCGGGCCTACATACACCAGCGGCATCAGCGTCTCCTCAAAGCCGTTGAGGCGGTGGTACTTGAACTTGAGGTGCAGTGGCACGTCGATGTAGTGCATCGAGACGGTCTCGTTGTCGGCGCCGACAGCAGCCCACATCGTGCGGTCGCCGTAATTCACCTTGCCCTGCGTGAGGGTGTAGAGCAGCGCACCCTCGACAACGAAGCCGATGCCGCTGAAGTTCATCTCGCCGGTGAGACCCACCTGGGGACCCCACATGCGCGACGACGGCACGATGTCGGTCTGCTTGAAGTGTATCTCGTTATAGTTGGCACCAGCGGTGATACCCCAGCGCGATGAGGTCTGGGCCAAGGCTGAGGCGCTGACAAGCAGCAGGGAGAAGAGGAGCGTGAAGGTTTTCTTTTTCATTATTGTCGTTTATCGTTTTGTTCGTGTTGGCCGTGGCACACGGCACGGCGTGGATAACTGGAGAGGGTGGGCGGCGACTAGAACATGTAGGCGGTGCTCAGGGTCCAGCAGCGGTCCTTGCCCTCGACGGTGGAGCCGGAGAAATCGCGGTCGATAAAGCTCATCGCCTTGGACATGCCGATGCCATAGGCCGCGGTGACCCTCAGATGCCTGAACAGGTCCACGCCGGCGCCTACGTCCCACGAGAGGAACGTCTTGGAGTTTTTGTAGTTGGTCGGCGCGTTCTCGTTGAACAGGATGGAGAAGCTCGGTCCCGTGAACACGATGGGGGCGACGATGTGCTCGACCTTGGGCAGCGACAGCTTGTAGCGGGCATATACCGGGATGTCGAGGTAGTTGCGCTTGTAGAGGAAGTTCTTGTCGCTCAAGCGGTTGTTGCGGTGGGTGTACATCACCGAGGCCTCAAGGCCCAGGCCCACGACAGGGATGTTCAGGTCGAGGACCAGTCCGGCGGTATAGCCCACGCGGTTGTCGCTGTCGATGAGTTTGCGGTCAAAGCGCAGATCGTTGACGGTCATGCCGCCGCGGACGCCCAGTCGCACCTGTGCGGCAGCTGGCAATGCCATCACCACGAGCAGCGCAACAGCCAGGAGGGTATGTTTGTTGAATCTCATTGTCTCTAGTCTTTAACTCTTTAACGCGTTTCGAACCCCAAAACTACATATAATTTTTCAAACGGCCCCCAGATTTAAGTGTTTTTCTGCTTTTTTCACACCAAAACACACCAATCAACCGTTCCCTTGCGACCGTCACTGGCCGCGTGAGGGTGGATGCGTTAATCGATTAAGGGGGGGAGATAAAAGGAAAACGGCCTCGCACTTGTCGTGCGGGACCGTCTCGGGTGGGCAGTGAGGGATTCGAACCCCCGACCCTCTGCTTGTAAGGCAGATGCTCTGAACCAACTGCGCTAACTGCCCGTTGCTGTCAAAAGCGATGCAAAGGTACTGCCTTTTTTGAAACTACCAAAAAAAATCGCGGTTTTTTTTCAAAAAAAGACGATTTTTTTCAAAAAAGCACGGTTTTTTGCCGAAAATACCCTAATTTCGCTCCATGTTTTTCAAAAAACCGGAGCAATTTCAGGCAGCTGGCGCTGTTTTGATGTTGTGTGCGCTGTTAGACGTTGTTCTGGCCGTTTGAAAGAATGTTTTTGAAATAAAGATTTGTTGTTTGATATAAAATAATAAAGTAATCACAGATGAAGACGACTTATGTTTTTTTTGCTGACGGCTTTGAGGAAGTCGAGGCGATGACGTGTGTGGACGTGATGCGTCGCGCGGGTATGCCCGTGGTGACGGTGTCGATCAACCCAGAGCTGGAAGTGACCGGAGCGCATGGCGTGACGATGGTGGCCGACAGCCTCTACGACGACAACGACTATAGCGACGCCGAGTGGCTGGTACTGCCCGGCGGAATGCCTGGTGCGACCAACCTGGCCGACCATGAGCCCCTGTGCGACGAGCTGGTGGCCCAGGTGAAACGTGGCGGTAAGGTGGGCGCAATCTGCGCCTCGCCGTCAATCGTGCTTGCTCCGCTGGGAATCCTCGACGGCCGCGATGCCGTGTGCTATCCGGGCATGGAGGCGCCGCGTGAGGCCGTGCGCTGGGCACAAGGCCCCGTGGCCATCGACGGTAATGTGGTGACGGGCAACGGTCCCGCTGCTGCAGCGGCTTTCGCCCTGTCGATGGTGTCGTGTAGCATGGGCGCCGACGTGGCCAACGCCGTCGCTGCAGGCCTGCTGCTCTAACCTCATACATTCACACCCCCCGGGTCGAAAACGAAGAATTCGAGGGGACGGTTCTTCTGCAGTCCGAAAAATGCATGCATTTTTCATCCAGCAGAATCGTCCCCCTTCTATTGCCCCATGGCTCGCGCGAATGCCTATTCGCCTTCCTTTCCCGTGTGCGTCAGCCTCCGTAAAATCCGTTTTATCCGTAATATCCGTTTTGCAGCGCGTCAGCCAATTCGCCGCCCCTCCCCCGTGTGCGCCACCCGTAATCTCCGTTTTATCCGTAATCTCCGTTTTACAGCGCTAAAAAAATCTTAGCGTCTTGGCGTCTTAGCGTGGGGCATCTCAGCCGATTGTCGGCCCGTTACAGGCGTGCGGACTTATTATTTATAAATGTGAAAAATGTTGATGAAACCAAATTTTTTAGACCAAAATGTTGTGAATCTCAGAAATAAGGTGTAAATTTGTCGCATTAAAAACTAAGGGTTTGGTAGTAAACCATCTATTCATCAAAATAGACATCCCGTAATGCGGGATATCAACCAGAAAACTTAAAAATTTAAATACTTTTTATTAACACTTTTTTATTAACACTAAATCACTGATTTATGAAGAAATTATTAGCATTATTGTTAGTAGGTGCAGCTCTGACCGCAACGGCCGCTACACCCAAAGTTCACATCTCTGGCCAAGCTCAGCCCAACAAGGCTTTGGTGATGAAGGCAAACACGTTGACCAATCAGCTGTCTGCCCCCGTCATGAAAGCTGACAAGAAAGTGATGTCTCCCCAGCGCTTCTTTGCTGAGAATAACGTGACCCCGAACGACAACAAGCTGATCAAGAAGGCTCCGCGTCGCGTTACCGAGGCTGATGTTCTGAGCGACAAGATTACGTTCATGCTGGCCTATGAGTTCAATTCGGATTCCAATACTTTGGAATTTGCTGGTGACTACTGCCAGGGTGGTTGGATGACCCAGTTCGAGAAGGCAAGCGATGGCGTTTATAACGCTTATGTGTACTTCGTTTCGGTTCCTTTCGTTTTCAATCTCGACCTCGAGGCTAAGACTGGTGAGATGGTTATGGAGAACCTCTTCAACCAACACTGGATTGACACCGTTCGCAGCGGTCAGACCACTTACTACTATGACACCACTCAGTACGTATTCCTCGCTTCTGAGAACTATCTGTTCAGCGATGCTGAGGAGGATTCCAACCTGCCCGTTACTGTCTATGACGATGGTACTCTCTACATTCCCGATGGATGGGCAGTTTACTCGATTGACATCACCAAGACCACTCGCCTCCGCAACGGCACTGTACAGTCTGAAACTACCGACACCGCTGGCGTTCTTTGGACTGACATCATGCGCGGTACCTATCTGATGGCTCCCACTGGCACCCACAGCTACACCGCTCAGAGCAGTGGCAAAAGCTTCAGCAACGAGGTTTACATGTATCAGAGTGATGACACCACCGTTAACGTATGGAACCTGTGGCAGTTCGGTTACCGTGGCATGGAGCTCAAGATCTATGAGGATGGCACCATGTTCTTTGCTCCCCAGTGCGTAGGTACCGAGGGCATTGATGACCTGGTAGCTTCTTATCCTAACTATGACTGGTCAGAGGGCTATGAGTTCTGGAACCTTGACTCTGTATATGGTACTGTTGACAACACCTCGATCAAGTGGGACGCTACCACTTGGCGTCGTTGGGCTGCTCTCGGTAGCGACTGGTACACCCTGAGCTACTATCCCATGATCAACAACGTGCTGACCTTCACCGTTGACGACAAGTTCCTCCTTGGCAATGCTGCTGCTCCTCAGATCGTAGTTACCGAGGGTGATGATGCTTACACCTTCACCGGTGTTTCCACCGATGGTGCTGATGTTTACTTGTTCTTGTTCGATCCGACCACCGGTCAGCTGACTGAGATGATCGAGAACCCCTACACTGTAGTTCGTACCGAGGAAGATCAGGTTGTTTACATCGCTGCTATTGCCGATGGTTACAACATTGGTAAGAACCTGAGTGAGGTTGTTGGTGACGAGTACACCGTTCCCGCTCTCGCTGCCGCTTATGAGCTTGGTGACGTGAACACCGACGGTGTAGTTAACATCACCGACGTTACCTTGCTGATCAACGCTGTCCTGAACGACAACTACAGCAGCATCAACGCTGACTATGCTGACATGAACAACGACGGTATCATCAACGTAACCGACGTTACCTCGCTGATCACCAAGGTTCAGAATAGCTAATTAAAGGAAGTGAAGAATTAGAAAACAGATAATTTTTCATCCCATTTATGGGGGCAGGACCCGCAAGGGCACCTGCCCCCAATTTTTTGCTCTCTCAACACTATTACCCCACGCTAAGGCGCGAAGACGCTAAGGCTTTTTTTGGGCGTCGACGCGCATTTAAAGGGAATACAAAAAGTACAATAAACACAATTTGCTGATTTTCAATAAAATTGTATTTCTTGTACTTCTTGTTTTCTTATTTTAAAATTTTGTTGTTGTTGGTCTTGAGCAGGAGGAGGCGTCGGCGATGTGTCGTGTGTGCTTTTTGTGCTTGTGGAGCGCGGCGGGCGGTATGTACCTTTGCATGTCAAAACGTTATTGTTGAACCTTTAAATCATGAGAGATTACCATGAACAAACATCAATCAATGAAACAAATCCGGGTGACACCCCGGGCAATGAAGCCGCTGGCCAATGGTGAGGCGGCGCAAGAGGGCGAGGCCGTGCTGGCGCGTAACGTGCGCGAGTGCGAGCAGTCGCTGCAGGTGACGGGCCGGCCTGCCACGGTGGGCGCACTGTCGGTAGGTGATCGACTGCTGCTGATTGCCGACGGGCACCGTGTGACCTGTGCGGGTACTACCATCAAGGTGGACAACGCCGCGGTGGCTGTGGTGAGTGGCTCGGTGGTGGGAGCTCACGCTATAGGCGAACTGATTGTAGTTGTGACCGATACCGGACTGACCTATCTGGCGCTCCGCGGTGGGGCATGGACCGTGCTCGACCCGTCGTCGGCCATCCCGTCGCTGACGTTGACCGAACAGGTCGCCACATCCTCTGCCGTCATTCCCGCCACGACATTCGCCGAGCCCTACAGCCATTGGCAGGCTCCGCTGGCCGATGCCGACATTACCGCGCTGTCCGCCTTGCTGCGTTCGGCTTGGAACGCCCTGAGCACCGACATCGCTGCCGAGGGCCGCTATGCCGCGCCGCTGCTGGCGCGCTGGGCCGTCCGGCTGTGGGATGACAGCTACCTGTGGATGAGCGACCCCATCCGCCTGGGCGATGTCACGCTGTCCAACGCCGACCGCATCGCTGCCCTCGTCGATAGCGGGAGCAATGGCTTTACAGGAACGCAAGCGGCGGTGCTGTCGATGGCACACTACAGCATCGGTGTCAACGTGACCGGCGGTGTCGCTGCCGAGTGGTTGCCCCTGGTCAAGAGCATCGACGTGCTGGTTACCGATGCCGCAAGGCTCATCACATCGAGCCGCACGCTTGACTACCGTTGCCTGACGCGCACGATAGGCGAACGCGAATATGTACTGGAGATGGGGCTGTCGCGCCGCAGTGCCGCAGCCATCGCGATGGATTTGGCCTCGTCCCCATGGCATCTGGCAGCCACGGCCCCCGTGTCGCAGGGGATGACGGGGGCCGACTTTGTGACCCCCTCCGTTCCGCTGACGTTGACGACGGCCCAGTGTGCTGCCATCGGGCACCTGCCGTCGCAGGCTGGGATTGTGGGTTCGACGAGCGCCGGCGGTCGCCTGTACTGCTGTACGCGCGGTGGTGACATCGTCGTGAGCGCGCCTGGTAACGCCCTTGCCGAGTCCCACCGCCGCAGCGTGCTCGGTGCCGTGCCATTGGCGCTGGCGGTAGTGACCCGGCCACTGTATTCGGGCGGCTTCGGCCGCTATCCGGTGTATGTGTTCAGCGACGACGGCATCTATGCCATCCCTCAGAGCGCGACAGGCACTTTGGGTGAGGCGCGTCTGGTGGACCGCACGGTTATCGCCGCTGGCGTCGCCCCGGTCGAGGCGTGGCGCGACGTGTGGTTCGTGTCGCGCCATGGCCACCTGTGCCGCCTGTCGGGAGCCCAGGTGACGGTGGTGCAGCGCAATGCGGGCTACCGTGCCCTGGCGTGGAGTGAGGCCTATAGTGAGTTGTGGCTGATGCCTGCATCGGGCTATCCGGTCGTGATGATGGCGAGCGGCCGCCTGAGTGAGCGCACTGTCGATGCCTCCCAGCTCTATAGCGACCCGCGCCACGCCGTCGCCGTGACCGATGACGGCACACTGCTGGACCTGGAACGCGAGCAGAGCGCCGTCATGCCCGTCACCTGGCGCACTCACCCTGTGGCATTGCATGAGCTGATGGGGATGGCCTTGAAGCGTGTGGTGTGGCACGTGAGTGGCGACGAGGTGGAGCTGACGCTCAAGGTCGTGGGACAACGCGGCATCATGGCCATGGACAGCGACTTGAGCGTGACAACGGTGGCCGGAGCAATAAATGTGCCGCTGGCGACACCGACGGTGGCGGCGCGGGCGCGAACGGTGCGGCTGGCGGTGACGGGCACGGCGCACAGCGGCACGCTGCTGCTGGCAACGAGGATTTATTGTAGTTAGGAGTCAGATGCTGAATTGGAAATGGAAAACACATTATATAATAATATGGATGAAATCCTGGCCGAGAACGCGCGTCGCGTGGCCCAACTCGAGCAGGGCGGCTATGACCCGCTGACGGGCGAGGGATGCTGGGGCGAACGGGTCGAGGTGGCCGGCTCCCGCATCCCCGTGACGGTGCTCGCGCGCTATCCCGACTACGCCTCGCTGTCGCCGCTGGAACAGGAGCGACGGCGCATCGAGGAGGACTTTGAGTATTGGTGCGTCCGCTGCGTGACCATCAAGGACAAGATGAGCGGGAGCAACGTGCCACTGAGGCTGAATCGTCCACAGCGACGCCTGCTGGCGGCGATGGAGGAGCAGCGTGTGGCGGGGCGGCCCGTGCGTGTGATTTTGCTCAAGGCTCGCCAGTGGGGTGGCTCGACGTTGGTGCAGATGTATCTGGCATGGATGCAGCTGGTGCGCCACCACGGATGGAACAGCCTCATCTGCGGCCATAAACACATCACGAGCAAGGGCATCAAGCGGATGTATAACCTGCTGCTGCGCCATTATCCGCCTGAACTGCTCGACGACGAGAACCAGCCGCTGCGATTCGCCAAACTCGAGGGCCAACCCAACGTGCAGCAGATCGAACAACGTGACTGCCTCGTACTCACGGGCAGTTCGCGCAGCGAGGACGTGGCGCGCGGCTATGACATCGCCATGGCCCACCTGAGCGAGGTGGCCTACTGGCAGGAGAGCCCGCTGCACAGTCCCGACGACGTGGTGCGCAGCGTGTGCGGCAGCGTCGCGTTAAAGGCCGACACCGTCATCGTGCTCGAGTCCACGGCAAACGGTGTGGGCGACTATTTCCACGACGAGTGGCTGCGGGCGTGCCAGCAGCGCAGCGACAAGGTGCCGGTGTTTGTGCCGTGGTACGAAATCGACATCTATCGCTTTCCCGTCGATGACCCGGCGGCGTTGTGGGAGCAGATGGACGAGTATGAGCGGGAATTGTGGCATGACGGCCGCACGCTCGAACAAATCAACTGGTATCATGCCAAGCGCCGCGAGTACCGCACCCACGAACTGATGATGGCAGAGTATCCCAGCACCTCGAGCGAGGCCTTCGCCACGAGCGGCAACAATCCGTTCCCGCGTGAGCAACTCGATCGTCTGCAGCGGGATTGCACCGTGGCGCCGCTGCTCAAGGGGGACATCCAGGCCGATGGGCAGAGGGGCTTGCCGGCCAAGCGGGGTATCCACTTGGTCGAGGCATCCAACGGGCTGCTCAATGTGTGGGAACTGCCCGAACGGCACACGGCGGTGACGGTGCGCTATGTCGTCGTGGTGGACGTAGGTGGCCGATGGGAGGGTAGCGACTACTCGGTGATTGCCGTCTGGCGCATGCGCGACAGGATGCGACCGCCGGCCATCGTTGCCCAGTGGCGCGGCCACATCGACCATGACCAACTGGGGTGGAAGTCGATGCAGTTAGCCAAGTTTTACAATGACGCAGCGCTGGTGATTGAGAGCAACACGCTGACCAACGAGGCCGCCCGGGCTGGCGAGAGCGACTATATCCTGCAGTCGGTGAGCCAGGTCTATGGCAGGGTGTATAGGCGCGACGGCAAGAGCCTGGGCTTTCACACCAACGTCAAGACCAAGCGCATGGCGGTGACGGCGCTGATCGAGGCCGTGCGGGACCACAGTTACATCGAGCGGGACCTCGATGCGGTCAACGAGATGCGCGACTACCGCGAGTGCAACGGCCGCTACGGTGCGCGCCAGGGCAAGCACGACGACATCCTGATGACGCGAGCCATCGGTCTGCTGGTGATGCAGGACGAGAGCCTTGCCGACGGCATGATGCCCCTTCCCGACGCCTCGCTGTCCCAAAACACCGGCGTCTTCCTCCCCGCATGACCCACACCACCGCCCCAAACTCAAACAACAACAAAAAAAGAAAACAAAAAGTACAAGAAATACAAATTATTAAAAATCAGCAAGTTGTATTTCTTGTACTTCTT
>JAEEGL010458213.1_pt1 | contig 11613 bp, 8 predicted proteins | sample 9134231 | NCBI WGS metagenome assembly JAEEGL01 (sample SAMN16246548, study PRJNA631951) | gut metagenome | biome: gut microbiome; feature: rumen; material: fiber-attached | host: Bos | place: Iran: Karaj | collected 2018-10 | reverse complement strand
TTTCCGTATTTACCGTCGGGGCGGATAACTACCTTTGTATCGTGATGAAAAGCAGCTATGACGGAAAGTTCCTGGATACACAAAAGCTTTTCGAGGTTTGTGCCGCCGCCGAATGAACGAAGCAAAGCAGCAAAACCAGAAAAACGCTGATTAAAGCTCCCCCGCGAAGCGGGGGAGCAAGAAAACATCGTAAAACCAACAGTGTAAGCGGAATGCTTTCACGCTGATTTGAATAAATCAGCGTTTCCTTAGCGCCTCCATAAAACAGGGAAAAGGAAAATGCGCCTTCGGCTGAAGGCGCAGGAAAAGGACATGGAAGACAACTTTTCAATTCTGGACAGGGAGCCGGCCTTTCCCAGGGACAAAACCAGACCGGCTTTCTATCGGGATCTGAATCTGGATCAGATTATTCAGGCGGTTACGCTGGGCTGGAACGCCCAGGTGAAAAAGTTCTATCTGTATTTTCCGAAAAACGAGGCCTGCGAAGCCTATCGGAGAGCCGTATTCAGAGACATAAAGAAAAAGGCCTGCTATGAAGCGCTCACCCGGTTCCTGGAAACCGCAAAGGAAATGCAGCGCTATGAAAAGCGGGAGGAAGAAGCCGAAAGCGATCTGCAGAAAACCGTCTGGCACCTCTGGGCAGTCAGACGCTATTGCGAGGCTTTTGAAGGCCTGCTGGAAAAACTGCAGGGTGCAGACCTTTCCTCCGAGGGACTGAAAACCTTTCGAAGCAGTCTCGAAACGCATCTCTCTTCAGAAGAATACCGGAAAATGGCCAAGGAAGCGTCATCGCTTCTGGATCGGCTGATGAGCCTTCGCTTTGTCATCACCTATGACAGGGATCGGATCCTCATCTCGGAAGGCAAAACAGACGGGGCCTATGAATCCCTGATCGAAAAAAACGGGGACAGGGACAGGGTTCCTCTGAAAAGTCCTTTTTTCGCCAATCCGAATCTGTCCGTTCTGGAATACGAATGTCTGAAGGTCCTTTCAGGAAAAGAGCCGCAGCTGTTTTCTTCCCTGAAAGCCACGGCGGAGAAGTATCAGGCATTCGGCGAGGAATTCTGTTTCCGCTTCATTCAGGAAATCCCCTTTTATCTGTCGTACCGCGCCTTTCAGCTGGAAATGGAGCAGAAGGGTTTCCTGTTCTGTACCCCCTCCGCGGATCCGGGAAAGGAAATGGAAGCGGATGGGCTGTATGACCTCGCACTGGCCCTCGCGTCAGTCCGCGACGGACGGAAAGTCGTCAGCAATCAGGTGCGATATCATGAAGGAGAACGCTTTTTCGTTCTGACCGGGCCGAATCAGGGCGGAAAAACAACGTTCGCCAGAAGCCTCGGGCAGCTGGTATTCTTCACAAAAATGGGCCTGGACGTTCCGGCGGAATCAGCCAACGTGCATCCCTTCCGGAACATTCTCACCCATTTTTCCGTCGAGGAAAGCGTTGAAACCGGCCGGGGCAAGCTGAAGGAGGAGCTGGAAAGGCTTGCTCCGATGATGGAGGCGCATGAAGCAAACGCCTTTGTCGTGATCAATGAACTATTTACCACAGCGTCGACCAACGACGCGGAGATCATGGGGAAAAAAGTGCTTTCTCATTTCATCGGTCAGAACTGCAGAGGAATCTATGTGACGCACATCAGGGAGCTGGCACAGTCCCAGCCCGGGGTGGTCAGTCTTCGCGCCATGCTGAACGCGGAAAAGCTTCAGACATTCCGCATCGAGCGCAGCGAAGCGGAAGACTGGGCATGCGCCGCGAATCAGGTCAACAAATACCGGCTCACCTATGAGCAGCTGAAGGAGCGGTTATGAATAGTTTTCTGTTATATGAAGAAACCGACAGGCTGCCGGGAGCCGGGTATTTTGATGCCGCAAACATCATTCAGGATCTGAACCTGGAAGCCCTGTTCTTTTCCGCTTCGCAGGAGGCGGAATATGAGAACGGCAAAATCAAACGCTTTGGGAAGGAAGATCCCTTCATCCGGAATGCCGTACGAAAAATCATGATGATCCCCCTGCAGAATGAGGAGCAGATTCTGTTCCGGCAGAAAATTTTACAGGACTTCCTCGAAAATGAAGACGTGATCCGCAGGCTGTACGTAATCAGCTCCCGGGTCATCGAAGGCTGGAATATGCTGGGACGGGACGCCATGCGGAAATCGGGCAGCTCCCATCCTTCGGCAAAGCTGATTGCGGACATCCATATCATCACCCTGTTTTTTGAAAACCTGAAAGAGCTGAAGAAACTCCTGTCGGAATATCAGGCAAAGTTCCGTTCGAGGGGATTAAACCGGTTCATTTCCCGGCTGGATGAAACGTTCTCCGAAGAAAAAGAAGCTTATATACAGAAAATTCTTCAGGATATTTCCTTTTTCACACAGCGCAAAGAGGAAAACGACTCCCTGGCCGACACGGATGTAAAACCCAGAATCATTCTGGAAGCCGGCCTGGAAGAAGGACTGAAATTCAGCGCGTTAAAGCTGCAGGAGGTTGCTTCCCTGAATCAAAGAATGAAATCGGGCGGAGCCTTCGGCAAAATCCGGGATTTTATCCATTCCCGGGCACCGGATTCCTTCCCGACCGCTAACCATCCCGTGATCCGGGAACAGGTCAGTCAGCTGGAGCTTCAGGTTGCGGCGTATCTCCTCGGCAGCATCTCTTCCTTCATTCCCTCGGTGGGTGCTTTCTTTGACAGCCTTCACCTGCAGAGCGCCTTCTATCTTGGGGCCGTAAACCTGAAGCATCTGATGAGCCATTTTGATCTGCCCAGCTGCTTCCCGAAGGTTTGTGAAAAGGACAGGCTGGCCTTCCGTGAACTGAAGGAATTTGTGATGTGCCTGGTGCAGAGAATTCATGCGATCGGCAACACCTGCAGCATGGACCATAAAATGCTGCTGATCGTGACAGGTGCGAATCAGGGCGGAAAATCCACGTTCCTTCGGAGCATCGGGCTGGCGCAGGTCATGATGCAGAGCGGTCTGATGGTTTCAGCGCAAAGCTTCGAAAGCGCCGTCTTTCCGGATCTCTTTACGCATTTCACCAGGCGGGAGGACAGTGCAATGAACAGCGGCCGGCTGGATGAAGAATTAAAGCGCATGAACCGGATCGTCGAAAATCTCGGCGAAAGACCGCTTGTCCTGCTGAATGAATCTTTTGCGAGCACGACCGAAAAGGAAGGCTCCGTCATCGCTTACGACATTGTAAAAGCGTTGAACGAAGCAGGCGTGAAGATTCTGATCGTAACGCATCTGCTGTCGTTCGCGCAGAGACTCTATCAGGAAAGCCAGACCGCCCCGGATACGGACATCGAATTCCTGTCCGCGGAGCGGAAAGAGAACGGTGCAAGAACATTCAGGATGATCCAGCACGCCCCGGAGCTGACCAGCTTTGGTCTGGATCTCTTTCAGGAAATCGTGGAAAACAAATTGCAGCAGTCCGGCAGTGCCGGGCGTCAGGCATGAATCGGCGCATAGCGTTCCCCCAGCAGCACCTCCAGCATATGCAGCAGCGGGGTCATGGACCGCGTGTATCTGTGCTTCATATGGTGCGTGGTGCGGCCGCTTGAAAGAGCGGTTCCCTCTGTATCTGAAACCACCGGCGTCTGCATCTGCAGGCTGTTCACATTATGAAACACCACCGCGGGCATTTCATAACCGGCTTTTTCAAACGCTTCACGGCAATCCTCGTAAAGGTTGCCGTAAGGGTTTGTGACGGAGCGGTTGAATTCCATATCCGAGTAAATCACAACGGCAGACGGCATTTCATCCCTTCCGGCGCCGGTGCGGACAGCCATCCGCAGCAGCATGTTGTATACCTTTTCCAGGTTTGTCGTGCCGCCCCAGCTGGCATTATGGATATTCATCAGCTTCTGCCACAGCCGATCCCCGCGGAGCTTCATCAGCTTCGGCTTTTCGCTGAAGGTGATGAATTTGTTGTGGAAAGCGCCTTTGACGTGCTCGGCATAGAACAGGCCCAACGCGTCCGCCAGCGTATGCGCCCCATAGGCCATCATGGACGCGGACGTGTCAATCACGCTGATGGCATTCTCCGTCCCGACAGAACCGGGCAGCGCTTTCCAGAATTCATCCGCATGCCGCATCCGGTATGAACCCCGGTCCTGCTTTAGTCTGAATTCATGCCTGGGAGCGGCAAACCGTCCGCATATACGGTACACCAGATAACTTCTCGGGCTGAAGGTAAGAATGGCCGCCACATAGCCGGGATCAAAGGGACTGAAGGAATGCTTCCAGTCCTGAGGTTTCGTCGTATCAAAGATCCCGATAAATTCGATCCGCCTCATGGGCATGCATTCTGTCATTCGGCGCAGGTTATAGTAATAAGCCTTCCACCTGCGGCTTCGCCTCTTTACATCTCCCTGATAGAAACCGATCAGGCCTGTCTCTCCGCAATTGGGCCTGCGGCTGATCTGGACAGGGATGAATTTGCCCCACTGATAATGTCGCGCAGGAATCATGTCGCTGACATGGCCTTCCCGGCTCTCCGGATTTCTCGGCTGACAGCCCCGTCCTCCCTGCCGGTGATTGTAATTCATGAACTCAAACCCGAAGCAGCCCGTTCGTCTCACAATCTGGTCCGGGGTGATGGTTGTCGTTTTCATCTGCCGCCAGCCGCCGCGGATTCCCCGCATAAAAGCCTCATAGCGTTCCCCGTCTGCCTCCGAAAAAAGATCGTCGTAACGAAGCATGGCCTGGGACGGAACATGCTCATACTGAATGCGGTCAAACTGCCGGCGGGTCACAAAGTGTTCCGTCAGGCTGATTGCCGCTCTGAGCGGCGTCAGCATGGCCCGGTACTGTTTTTCATTCACCCGAAGGCGCTTCATGAGCGCTCTCGCGTTTCCGCGGGTGCGGGCACTGGAAGTATTGGATGAAGGCATCCACTTGGCGCACAGGGAAATGTGCGCTGTCAGATCCCCCTGGCGGCGGCGTTCCAGTGCTGCCAGATCCGCTTCCAGCTGCTCGCGGATGATCCGGACGGCTTCTTTTTCCGCCTTTGTTCCCATCAGGCAGATCAGATCATCCCATCTGCCGTATTCCACAATCCAGCGTACATTTTTCACGGCGGATTCCGGCCATTTCCGGGCCACCGCGCGAATGAGCCGGCGAAAGATCTCCCGCTCGCCCAGACCGCCGCGGATATCGCGGATATAAAACAGCAGCTTCATGGCCAGCTCCGGGTTTTCCCTGTAGGCTTCCACGAACTTCATATGGATGCGGTCCAGATCATGGTAACGCATTGCGCCGGCGATAAAAAAGAGGTCCAGGCATTTATCGCCGGAAGAGCTGTAAGCCATCGCGCCATTGGTCGTTGTAATTTGATACAGCAAATCGGCACAGTCTTCCCGTTTCTTTTTTTCCATCGTTTTTTCCTCCTTTCTTCCGGGCTGACGGCATTTCAGCCGCCGCGAAAACAGCATGGTCCCTTCTGCTTCAGCGGCCGCCGGGGAGGTGTTTCCCCCGGCCCGATATCTCAGACATTGCGCAGTTGCACCTCGAGCCGTAATGTCTGATTCGAAGAGAATGCCGCGGACCTTGCCGGGATCCGCACAGTCGCGGAAGGTATTTCAACCTGTCCTGCTGCCGCCTCTCTCCGCGAGGAACCTTTCGCGTTCCTCATATCCTGATGCGCCTGTTCTCAGGCTGTTCTCCCCATTTCGGGATGATTCCGCACATGCAGTGTGCAAAAAAGGCAGGAGGGGTAACCTTGCGGACTGGTCACACCGCGCGGCCTTTTCCCGGCCTTTTTCCTTCTCCGGCATCCCGTTCCGTTCTGCCGGGGAAGCAGCCGTAAAAAACGCCGCACAACCTGACAGGCCGCCGTTTGCCTGTCTGTCGCTGCGATTCGTTGCCCCACCTCGGATTGCGCTGCGGTTTCAAGGCCACCGCCTGGGCACTGTTTTGTCCGCACAATACACGGGGCGACACCGTCCGGAGGGAAAGTCACAGAGCAGTTATAGACGCAATGTAGGTTGATGTCACTTTCTTTTCAGACAGACATCTGTAAGCAAATCGCTATTCTCTTCCTAGCCCATTGGCGACCGCACCTCCTCTCAGAACGGTTGCGGTGCACGGGGGAAAAAGAGCCTCGCAGCTGGGCTTGTCAACCGGTTTCCCGGGATTCAGCCCTCATTTCTGCTTCGAGTGTTTCGCTGCTGACGCGCCTTCTCTGTTATAAGCGCCCTGCGGACGTGAAGCCAGCCTCCTGCCGGGCTTCATCTATGCAAAGGAACCCTCGTCAGATGCTCGCGGGATCGGACCGCGGTGCCTCCGAGACTTCTCCAGGCATCCACCCAGGCTTCAATCTGATCGAAGCCGGAAGTAAAGCACAGTCTGACCGGTTTTTCTTCCCGGTTGATCCTGTGAAGAATGCACGCCGTCTCCGGGAAGGTAAGCGAGGAGTGATCCGACTTCTGAATCGCTTCAAACAGTAAACGGGCATGCTCCATCTCATGACGGCGATTATAGCTGTGCACCAGCACAATCGGCCGCTGACTGGTTTCCCTTGGGAGACAGGCCACGGCCGTTCCGCCGAGCCCGTTCCAGTTCCGGATAAACGGACGGATCTGCTCCGGCCGTCTTGCTAATAACAGACGGAACGGGTTTTCTTCCGTGATGCTGCGGCATTGTTTCCGGCACTCCGCAAGCGGGATTCCGGGCTTTGCCTCATGCAGCAGATGGGAAAACGCCGTCAGGTTTTCCAGGCTGAGACTTCGAAGTTCAACGATGATGCGCTGTTTGCTTCCGCAGAGCGGGCAAACCGGATCGCCGTCACAAAGCCTGGTCTGGCAGCTGTCGCAGCGCTGCTTATCGGTTCTTTCAACGGACCGTTTTCCGCAGTTCGGGCAGAACTTTTCCCGATACAGCTCCACCCATTTCCCGCAGTTTGGATTGACGCACCGTGTTTTCCGGTGATCGCGAACACGCCTGTACTTAACCGGATACTGCTTCATCTTCGTTCCTCCTTTCCCTATGCTGACGGCATCTCAGCCGCCGCAAGAACAGTCATTCCCTTCTCAGATCCGCACCCGGAAAGGTGTTTCCCCGGGCATCATCCATCGGGAGCATGCATTTTCACCTGGCCATGCTTCCCGCGGCAGACAGCCGCGCTCCTCCTTCACCCTCAGAGGAACCGGACAGCACGGGCATTTCAGCCCCTGCGCCGTTGCGCCTGCCTGCAAAGAACCTTTATCGTTCTCCGATGCTTTTCTGATTTGATGGATCGCCGTTCTCCCCGTTTCGGGAAGGAAATCCGGGTTAAATTTGCCCCGCTCCCGTCATCCTTTCTTCTTCGGAGGAAAACGCCTTGCCCGTCGGAGATCCCATCCAGTTTCCTTCCGTCTCCGGGCCGTTTTCCTTCCGACATGCGTAATATAACATGTCCGGTTCTGATCAACATGGGAAAAAAGTTGCGAACCGTGTCTCCTTTCTTCCGGTATGTTTCCGTTCTCAATTTCCCCGAAACTGGACAAGCTTCTCCCGAAGATGGTATACTGACCGCAAACACGGAAGAACCGGAGGGGTTGTCCAGACATGTATCCGGAGACAGAAAAGAACAGCGGTTCCGGCGGCTTCATCCGCATCGCGGTGCTTTCAGACACGCACGGTCTTCTCCGCCGGGAGGTTGTGTCGGAAATTCAGGATTGCTCCTGCATTCTGCATGCCGGGGATATCATCCGGGAAAGCGACCTGGATGAGCTGAGCCTGTACGGTTCCCTGTACGCTGTTTTCGGAAACAACGATGTCTTTCTCCCCTGGGCCTGCCGCCTGAAGGGCATTCTCCGGTTTTCCATCGGCGGTGTCCGGTTTCTCATGACGCATGAGAGGCGGAACGTTCCCCGGGATCTGGAGGATGTGGATGCCGTCATTTTCGGCCATACCCACCGCTACTCCGAGGAGCAGGCGGACGGCCGCCTCTGGCTGAATCCCGGCAGCTGCGGGCATTCCCGTTTCGGGGAACCCCTTACCCTGGCCAAAGTGGATATCCGGCAGGGCAGGATTGTCCGGGTTCAGCGCGTTGACCTGAAAGGGGGATCAGCTGATCCGTTCTGATCTCTCTGTAATAAAAAAAGGAGGGTTTTTTATGATTATCAGAAACGCCATGATTCATGATGCCATTCATGCTGAACCGTACAAGGGCGATCTGCTGTTCCGGGACGGAAAGCTGGTTTCCGTCGGTGAAACGGTACCGGATGCCGGGGAACCGGTTTTCGACGCGGAAGGCCTCCAGGCCTATCCGGGATTTGTGGACGCTCACAGCCATATCGGGCTGGACGGCTACGGCGGACCCACCGGAACCACCTACGACTATAATGAATTGAACGATATCTGCTGTCCCCAGCTCCGCGGGCTGGACAGCTATTATGCCCAGGACGCCGCAATTCCCATGGCGCTGGCCGGAGGCGTGACCTCCGTAGCCGCCGGTCCCGGCTCCGCCAATGTGCTGGGCGGCACCTTCCTGGCCGTCAAGCTGTACGGCAACACCGTGGAGGAAGCGATGCTTTCCCCGGCAGTAGCCATGAAATGCGCCTTCGGCGAAAACCCGAAACGCTGCTATCGGGAAAAGTGCGATTCCGCCCGCATGACCACCGCCGCCAAGCTGCGGGAAATGCTCTTCAAGGCGAAGGAATACCTGGACAGGAAGACCTTTGCAGGGGATGACCTGTCCAAAATGCCCGCCTTTGATATGAAGCTGGAAGCCCTGATCCCCGTGATAAAACGGGAAATACCCCTGAAGGCTCACGCCCACCGCAGCGATGATATCATGACCGCGCTTCGCATCGCCCGGGAATTCAACCTGAAGATCACGCTGGAGCACTGCACGGAAGGTCATCTGATCGTCAACGAACTGAAGGCAGCCGGCGTTCCCGTGGCTGTCGGTCCCACCCTGACCAACGCCTCCAAGCTGGAGCTGCTGAACAAGTCCTGGACCACGCCGGGCATTCTGGCTAAAGCCGGGCTGCAGGTTTCCATCATCACGGACGCGCCGGTCATCCCGCAGCAGTATCTGCCCCTGTGCGCCGGCCTCGCGGTCAAGGCGGGCATGGATCCCTTCCAGGCCCTCCAGGCCATCACGATCAACCCGGCCCGCCACATCGGCATGGACAGCCGCATCGGCTCCCTGGAGGCCGGCAAAGACGCCGACATCGTGCTGACGGACGGCGATCCCCTGGTCAGCGATACCGTGGTAAAGGCCGTTTTTGTGAACGGGATTCAGCGCGTAGGCCAGGATTAATCTGATCAAAAACAGCGCCCTGTCATCAGGACGCTGTTTTTTCGTTCATCCGCAAAGAGAATCTATTCTTTTTTTCCCAGTTTCTTCCGGCGGCCGATCAGAACACATATTTTTCCAGCCGCTCAAAAGCTTCCTTTACCCTGTGCAGCGGAAGCGCCAGGTTCATCCGGATACCCCAGGGGTCGTTGAACATCTGCCCGCTCTGCCAGGCGACGCCGACATCCGTTCCTGCCTTCAGCAGCTCTTTCAGGGTTTTTCCGTGCGCTTTGCACCAGTCCTCGCAATGAAGGAACAGCATATAGGTTCCCTCCGGCTTCTGAAGCGAAACCCCGGAAAAATGGCGCTCAACAAAATCGCAGGCAAAATTGATGTTTCCGCTCAGCACCGCCAGAAGCTGCCGTACCCATTCCGCTCCTTCCGGGCTGTAGGCTCCAATCAGCGCGTGCATGGACAGCACGTTCAAGGCGTTGTAGACCGGCAGGGACGCTTCCTTGACCTGCCTGTCCCGCAGCCAGTCGTTGTAAATAATGTGGTAGCTGCCCACCAGTCCGGCCAGATTGAAGGTCTTGGACGGCGCGTAGAAGGCAGCGGTATGCTGCCTGGCATAGTCGCTGACCGACTGCGTCGCCGTATGATGATGCCCGTTCAGCAGCAGATCGCTCCAGATTTCATCGGAAATCACCCACACCTGATGCTTTTCAAAGATTTCCATGGCCCGGGCGATTTCCTCCGGCGTCCAGACCCTGCCGCAGGGGTTGTGCGGGTTGCAGAAGATCGTCGTGTGAATATTGTTTTCTGTAATTTTCCGCTCCATGTCCTCATAATCCAGCCGCCAGACGCCCTGCCCGTCCCGCTTCATCGGGTTGAGGATGATGTTGTAGCCGTTGTTTTCCAGCACATGGGTAAAGCCCACATAGGTCGGACTCTGGACCAGCACATTGTCTCCCCGGGAGCAGAGCACATTCAGCGTGGAAACCACGCCGCCCAGCACGCCGTTTTCATAGCCGATATGCTTTTTTTCCAGGCCGGTGACCCCGTTTTGGGAGCTTTGCCAGCGGATAATGGCGTCAAAATAGGCCTGAGAGAGAGAAAAATATCCAAAGGCCGGATGCTTCACCCGGCGGATGATCGCTTCCTGAATCGCGGGACAGACCGCGAAGTTCATATCCGCTATCCACATCGGAATCGCGTCAAAACCCTCCTTCGGGCCGGCAGGACCGCCCGGCGTCCCGATGGCATCCACGGCGATTGCGTCCATTCCGTGGCGGTCCGGCATTGTTTCAAAATCATATTTCATGATCGGGGTCCTCTCTGTATGCCATCCCGGATGGGATGCTGTTTCTCTTCTTTCGTTGGATCGGATTGCAGGATAACCGTCCAACTTGTGCGGCGCAGATTCCTGCCGCTGCAAACACCGTGTTCGTCGTTGTTATGATTCCCAATACAGCCTCATGAACTGTCCGTTCACTGACTGTATCAGCCGGTTTCAGGCATTTCCCCGATGAACAGTTCCATCTCAGCGCAGCTCCAGACCCCGACCGGAAGTTCGTATTCTTTCCTGGCATATTCCTTAAACCCTGCCGCTTCATAGCAGTGCCTTGCGCTCTCATTATTCATAAATACACCCAGGTCAATTCTTGAAGCAGGGAGGTTTTTCTTTACATATTCTATTCCGAGCCGGAGCATTTCCTTTCCGTAACCTTTTCCCCTGAGTTCGGGATCCACGATAACGAATCCAAACCGAACAGATCTGTCATCGTCATCCCGCGGATATCTTATAATGAAATGGCCAATGATTGTTCCCTTTTCATCCGTCGCTGTAAGCGGATAAAACCGCCCTGTTTCAAGCTGGGAAGAATAACTTTCATTGATATCGTTTCCGGAAAGCGGGTATTGATTATACCGGTCAGCTGACCACCTGTACAGTTCTTTTTCTGACCGGATCCATTTCGCGATCACAGAAGCGTCTTCTTTTTTATAATCCCTCAGTATCATACTATGCATGGTTTTCTCTGCAGTTCAGCGCTCTCATTTATCTGTTCCATCTCAACCATCACGGAATCACCGGCTCAAAACACACCCCAAAGAAATACCATTTCTCCCAGCAAGCGTCCGAGTCCTCGGGAGATGCGTTGTGCAGGAAAATCATACCAGAAAGAATGGTCGACAGCAAGTAAAATATTCTGGTACCAGTAGCAGCGGAAATCGTACCGCTTCTCGGCATGCTGATGCTTCCCGAAACCATTTGCTATATTCTGATCATTGATGCCGCCCGCAGCATGATCCAACTGTATCAGCTTCAGGCAAAGCAGCGATGTATTCCATAATGATCTTTGCGGTCTCTTCCTCGCTCTGCGTTTC
>JAEEGL017255043.1_pt1 | contig 11614 bp, 8 predicted proteins | sample 9134231 | NCBI WGS metagenome assembly JAEEGL01 (sample SAMN16246548, study PRJNA631951) | gut metagenome | biome: gut microbiome; feature: rumen; material: fiber-attached | host: Bos | place: Iran: Karaj | collected 2018-10 | reverse complement strand
TGTTAAAGTATGCCAAGGATATGGTATGACGGAAGCACTAGGTGCTGTATCATACGGGTATCGTGAAGAATTCAATAAAGAGACAAGTATTGGTATCCCACTTCCTGGTGATGATATTAAAATCTTTAAACATAATACCCAAATTGAAGTACCATATGGTGAAGATGGGGAGATTTGTATCTCAGGACCTACAGTTATGATGGGTTACTTAGATAACGAAAAAGAAACAAATGATATCTTGCAATTACATAAAGATGGTAAAATATGGCTTCATAGTGGTGATATTGGTTCAATGGATGAAGATGGTGTTATCTACTATAAACAAAGATTAAAGAGAATGATTATCTCTAGTGGCTTTAATGTTTATCCAAATCAAATCGAAAGAATTATATGTTCTCATGATGCAGTCTTAAACTGTACAGTAATAGGTATTCCACATCCATATAAACAACAAGTAGCAAAAGCTATTATTGTTCTTCGTAATGGTTATAGTCCATCACATACAATAAAGAATGAAATAAAAGAATTATGTCAGAAGAATCTAGCAAGATTCTCTCTTCCATATGAGTATGAATTTAGAAAGAGTATTCCTAAAACATTAATTGGTAAAGTAGACTTTAGAAAACTTCAAGAAGAAGAGGAAGAAAAACATGAAGAAGAATAAATTGCCAACATTCATGTATAAACTACTAAAACCAATTCTAAGTCCTATTTTTAGATTATATTATAATCCAAAGATTATTGGTAAAGAGAATATTCCCAAAGAAGGTGCAATCATTATTGTTGGTAATCATAAACATGTTCTAGATCAATGTGGTCCAATCCTTGCTACTAGAAGAGTAATTCATTATATGGCAAAGAAAGAATACTTTGATGATAAAAAACTATCATGGTTTTTTAAAGGAACAGGATGTATTTCGGTTAATCGACAAATCCATGATGATACCGCTAAAGAATTAGCGATGAATGTTCTTTATGATGGTGATGCGTTGGGTTTATTCCCAGAAGGAACTAGAAATAAAACAGATAAGTTCTTATTACCATTTAAGTATGGAGCTGTATCAATGGCCAAAAAGACTGATGCATATCTTATTCCTTTTGGAGTAACAGGAGATTATAAATTTAGAAGTAAGAACTTAGTATATCGTTTCGGTAAACCATTTAAGGTAACTAATATGTCGTTGGAAGATGCTAATAATAGACTATATAATGCTATTGGTAACTTAATGGCAAAGAATTATCGTAATGAAAAAAGTACTAGTGTACAAAAAGAACTATTAAAAAATTAATAGTTCTTTTTATTTCATTTTAATTACATATTTTTTTCACATTCAAAGTTTAATATTATAAATGAAAGGAGAGGTATGTATAAGATATAAATCCTACAAGAAAAACGAAATATTATTAATATAAACAATCTACTATATATAAGGAGGTATGATAAATAATATAATTTATCCTTTATTTTAAATATACTTGTCTATAAAAAGAGACCTATTGAAGGTCTCTTTTTTATGATATAATAAAGTTGAGATAATAGGAGTAAATATGAAGAATAAAAAATATTTATATTTATTATTAATCATAATTCCAATTATAGTCTTTTTTATCGGAAGATCATTTTCCTTAGAACAAGAAGTAAAGAGTGTAACAATAGAATCAAATGATTATGATGATGCTGGTAGTTGGAGAATAGAAAAGAGTGCTAAATGGACAGGCTTTGGAAAAGCCCAAGTAACATTTGATGTTAATTCAATAATGAAAACAAGTGAAAGATACAAGGATGTAATTCTTATAATAGATATATCTGGATCAATGGCAGGTTCAAAGATATCCAAAGCTCAAGAAGACGCCATAGAACTAACAGAATACTTATTATCAGATTCACATAATAGAATGGCTTTAATAACATTTGCTACAGCGTCAACAGTAGTATCAAATTTTACAAATGATAAAAATAATATGGTAGGTTTTATAAATAATTTATCAGTAAATGGGAATACTAACTATAATGCAGGTCTTTTAAAAATTAATAATATAATGGATGGTTATGTTAAAGATGAAAACAAAGATCTAGTAGTTCTATTTCTAACGGATGGATATCCAAATAATGATACGCCAAACGAAAAAGCAACATATAGTTTGCTAAAAGAAAAATATCCATATATGACAATTAATGGTATTCAATATGAAATGGGTAAAGATATAGTTCAAAATATAATTGATGTATCAGATAACCAATGGGTAGCAAGTAAAGAGACATTAAATAATGTCTTGTTTGAGGCAACATTTTTACCATCGTTATACGAAAGTTTTGTTGTTGTAGATTATATTAATGATGATTATTTCTATGTTAACTCAGTTGATGATATAGAAGTACCATATGGGGAAGTAAGTTTAGAATTAGAAAACGGAGTTCAAAAAATAACGTGGGACTTAGAACATAAATATAGAACTGGTCAACAAATTCAAATGAATATTAACTTAACATTAAAGAGTGAATATCAAGAAACGGGCGGTTATTATCCAACAAATGATCATGAAATAATTTTTTCAAAGTTGCCGGATGAAGAAGGACAAATAGTAAATAGTGATTCAACACCAATATTGAAGAATAAATATAGTGTAATATATGATATAAATGCTCCCAGCGGATGTAATTTATCAAGTATTGGTCCTGAAGAATATTTTGCATATCAAATCGTAACAAAGAGATCGGATGTATTGTCATGTCCAGGTTACACATTTAGAGGATGGCAGTTTGATGATCAAGACAGATTTGGTATAACTTTTATAAACGATGATACATTTATTATGCCTAATCATGATATAACAATAAGGGCAATTTGGAGTTTACATGGTATATCAGTTTCTATCGATGGCGATGTTCATGATAGATATTACAATACTTTGATGCTTAATGGCGATACAACAAAGACCTTTGGTAAGAGTATAGAAAGATACAAATTTGAAAGTATAGTAACGTTAGATAACACGGACATTCCTGCAAACGCTATTGAGTATTGGGATGCATCAGATGATGGTGATGGAAGTGTAGTAGCTTGGTATAGAGATATTGATGGTGATAATAAATATGAACTATACTTAGGTCAAGAAGAAGGAGTAGTAGCAAATCCTAATAGTACTAATGCCTTCCGTGATTTTAGTAACGTTGAATTAATCGATTTAAGTAACCTCGATACTTCTAGAGTTACGAATATGGATAATATGTTTCAAAATCTTAGTGGGAATAGTCGTACAACTTTGGAAATGATAGGGTTAGGTAATCTTGATACATCAAAAGTTACAAGTATGGTGGCAACATTTTATTACATGGGGGCATATGTTACTAACCTTGAAATAGACTTAAGCAATTGGAATGTGTCAAAGGTTACAAATATGTCCTACATGTTTGAATATACTGGGCAAAATTCCACAACATTCAGTATAATTGGTATGGATAATTGGGACACCTCAAAAGTCGAAAATATGTATGGTATGTTCTATTATACTGCTCCAGCTGCAACAAGTTGGAATTTAGGAAACATAGGTAATTGGGACGTATCAAATGTCACAGATATGGGAATAATGTTTATATATGCAGGTGCTAAAGCAACTAGTTTTGAATTAGATTTAAGTAATTGGGATACGTCAAGTGTCACAAATATGTCAAGTATGTTTAATCAGGCAGGTTATTACTCTCAATCAGTTAACTTAAATTTAAATAATTGGGATTTATCAAATACAGTATCTACGATGGCAATGTTCTACAAATTTGGTTATAGCGCAACGACGTATAATATATATGGTTTAGAGAATTGGGATACAAAAAATGTAAAAGATATGTGTGGTATGTTTGATAACGCTTGGTATAAAGCGTCAACAGTTGAGTTGGATTTTAGCACTTGGGATATATCCAATGTAACAGATACGAGAAATATGTTTAATTATACAGGGTATTCAGCTTCAAGCTTTGAATTAAATTTAAATAATTGGGATACAGGAAATGTAACAAAGATGTCACGTATGTTTCAATATGCTGGATATAATGCTACAACGTGGAATATTGCAGGTTTGGAAGACTTTGATACATCGAGTGTGACTGAAATGGTAAATATGTTTTCCTATATAGGTGGACATGCTGAGAACTTATCATTAAATTTAAGCGATTGGGATGTATCAAAAGTAACTGATATGTCATATATGTTCTATCAAACCGGGTATTACGTTACAAACCTATCTATAGATTTAAGTGGATGGGATATATCTGCATCTAATTTATCTAATATGTTCAACTCTGTGGGATATTATTCAACAAGGGTTAATCTTACATTAAATAATTTGAAATTTTCTGGTTCTATCGATGCATCAAATATGTTTTCATCTTCAGGACGTCAATCATCGGTATATGAAATAATTGGATTGAATAGTTGGGATACATCGGGAATAACAAATATGAAAGAAATGTTCTATTATACAGGAAATAATGCCACTACATGGGATATAGGAAATTTAAGTAATTGGAATACATCTAAGGTTACAGATATGTCATCGATGTTCATTAATGCCGGATATAATGCCACTACGTGGGATATAGGAAATTTAAGTAATTGGAATGTGTCAAAAGTAACTACAATGACATATATGTTTAGTGGTACTGGCTATAATGCCACAACGTGGAATATAGGTAATTTGAGTGGTTGGAATACATCAAAAGTAACAGATATGTCATATATGTTTAATACTGCTGGACAGTGTGCACAATCATTAGATTTAAATTTAAGTAATTGGAATACTTCGAGTCTAACAAATATGACATATATGTTTAGTTTTTTTGGTAGACGTGCTGGATCAATTAGAATTAATCTTAGTGGATGGGATACATCAAAAGTAACAAATATGAATTATTTATTCGCTTATTCAGGACAATACGGCACAACATCTTTCGAAATAATCGGAATTGGTGCTTGGGATGTGTCTAATGTAACTGATATGGGATCAACCTTCTATACAAGTGGCTATAGCGCTAGGACTTGGAGTATAGGAGATTTGAGTAACTGGAATCCAAGAAGTGCAACTACTATGTCTCAAATGTTTAGAGACGCAGGATATTATGCAACGACTTGGAATATAGGCGACTTGTCCAATTGGCGACCAACAAATGTTACAAATATGTCTAATATGTTCTATCATGCAGGCTATAATGCCCCAACATGGGATATAGGTGATATAGGTGGTTGGGATGTTTCTAATGTAACAAATATGTCATATATGTTTTCTTATGCTGGAGAAAATGCAACTACGTGGAGTATTGGTAATCTTGACGATTGGAATACTACAAAAGTAACAAAAATGGATGGTATGTTTAGGCGTACAGGCTATAAATCCACAACATGGAGTGTAGGGGATTTAAGTAACTGGGATGTTTCTAATGTAACAACAATGTCTTATATGTTCCATGAGTCAGGCTATAATGCCCCAACATGGGATATAGGAGATTTAAGCAATTGGAATACTACAAAAGTAACAAATATGCAGGGGATGTTTTCTTCTGCAGGCCACGATGCTACAACATGGAATAGTATAGGGACATTGAAGATTTATGCAACTGATATTACTAACATGTTTAGAGAATGTAAAAATGCTAAAGCAATTTTAAACGTATATAAGAACCCAACTTCATATTCTGGTATGTTTACATCAGCGGCAACAGAGAGTGGTTCAGGAATAACGGTTAATTATTCGAGTGTGGTAACAAAAATTAATAATATGATCAATACAAAATCAAATGATTCTAACGTTGTTAAAGGCGTTCAATTAGATTAAAATATATATAAAAATAAGAGTTTAATAAGCTCTTATTTTTATGTTATAATTAAAAAGAGGTATTTATGAGTAATTTATTTACATATAGTCGTGAATTAGAAGATTTATTTAAAGATGAATATGATGTTATTCTTGATAGACTAGGAGATTATATTTTAACTAAGGGTCCTACTTTAGGTAAAGATTATAATAAACTAGCAAAAAAGAAAGTATGGATTCATAAGAGTAGTAAGGTTGATAAGAATGTTAATATTATGGGACCTTGTATTATTATGAAGGATTGTAAGATTGAGAATAATGCGGTTCTACGTGAAAATGTTATTGTAGGACCTGGTTCACATATTGGTAACTCTAGTGAAGTTAAGAATAGTGTTTTACTTGATACTGTAAAATTACCACATTTTAATTATGTTGGTGATAGTATATTAGGTAGCCATGTTCACTTTGGAGCTGGTGCTATAGTTTCTAATTATCGACTTGATCATAAAGATGTTAATATGAATCGTCGTAAATTAGGAGCTTATATAGGAGATTATGTTGAAGTAGGATGTAATAGTGTAATATGTCCTGGTAGTATGATATTTAAGAATACGACAATTTATCCTCTTGTTATGGTAAGAGGCGTAATCCCTACAAATAGTATTGTTAAAAGAGATAATGTAATAGTTGATAAAAGATAATTAGGAGGTGCCTATGGCAATAATAGGAACTAATGGTATTAAAGGTGATGGTGGTTCTAATATTAAATCCCAGGTTATTAAGACTGAGCGTAGAGCTCAAGAAATAAAAAGACCTGTAGATACACGTGCTCATAGACCAACTTCTTCCTTGCCTAATAAAGGTGGGATGAACAAAAGCGATAATTTAAGAAAAAATCGTGATGTTGCTAAACCACAGGGCAGTGAAAATAAAGACGAATTAAATCCATTACAAAAAGCTGAACAAAATAGAAAACCTATTCAACAGCAACAACAACAGCAGGCGGCTAATCGTCGTAATTCTGAAAATAGAGATATTAATGGTAATCCTTCTAATGGTACTGAAGAGAGTCAACAACCTGAACAAGCTAATGGCGGATTACCTGATAATAATGGGTTAGATGAGAGAAATAACTTAGATAATCAAGAAGAAGAGCAAGGACAACAACAAAATAATAGAAGTCAACAAGCAAATCCAACAGATAATGCTAATGAAGAAGAGGGTACTGAACAAGGAGATACAGTTGGTAAGAAAATATGGAAGTTTATTAAGAAACATCCTATGGTTATTGTATATGCCTTATTATTCTTGTTTGCTATTTTGGCTATCATTTTAGTTATTGCATTAATGATTGCGATCTTTGGTGGTAAGATTGCTTCTGATGAAGAGGCAATTAAGAATTATGGTCCTTTCTTTGCGTTTGGTAGTACAGAAGTATCGATAGTTGATCCAACAGGGCAAATACCATTAAGTAGTAAGAGTTTAACGTTGGGTGAATATTTAAAAGGTATTGTCTACTTAGATACAATGAACCTTAATTTAGAGAATTTATCTAATGAACAAATAGTAGAATTTTATAAAGCTTTATTTGTATCACGAAAGGCTGAAGTTCTTAAAAAGGGTGATTATAATAATAAAACAAAGATGATTACTTTAAAGGTAACTGATTTCAATTATTGTGATGTTGATGTTGGTTGTAAGTATGTTACTAAAAATGGTAGATCATTCTATTTATCTAATAGTTTTACTTTAGAAGTAGATTCAACATCTAAATCAATTGATCCTTTAGTAGATATGCATAGAGCCTATATGGCTGAAGCTTATAATATTACAATTTCTGAAATTGTAACACCGAAGGATGTTAATGAACCATTAACAGAGTATAAATGGAATGCTCCTTCAGTTACATCAAATATTATTAGTTCATTCTTATCTAATGCTCGTAATAATACAAAATATACTAATATGGTAGAAGGAACATTCTCTGGTTATAAAGTATATAATCTTGATGATTATGTTGAACAGTATGAGAGTGTTTATATGTCTGCATTTACTTATTGGTGGCCAATAGGTAGTGATAATAAAACGGAAGCAGGAGATTATTCTGGAGATCCAGCATCTCTTAGTATAACTTCTAAATATGGTCCATCATTCTCAACGCAGACAATTAATAAAGGTATTAAGATATCTGGTGTTTATAATCAAACAAAAGTTATTGCAGCTTATGCTGGTACCGTAACTTATGTTGGCCATAGTGAAAAATATGGTAACTATGTAATTATTGCTCATGAAGATAATGTTAAAACACTATATGGTAGTCTTGCTCAAGGTAGTATTAAAGTATCTGCTAATCAAAAGGTTGAACAAGGTACTTTAATTGGTCTTGTTGGTAAGATTAAAGAGAGTGATACCCCAGGATTATATTTTGAAGTATATGTTAATGGTATTAATGTTAACCCACTTGAATATATATCTGACTATAATCCTCGTCCTAACGCGGTTAAATATATTAAATTTGTACAAGGTGCTGATAATAAGCAAACAGTTTGTAAAACTTTCTTAGCGAGTGGTTTTTCAAAGAATGCTACGGCTGGTTTGATGGCTAATATTGAACATGAATCAGGTTTTAGATTAGATGCTTTATCTGATGGTGGAACTAGTAATGGATTATTCCAATGGCATAAAGGAAGACTTGATAACTTAAAGAAATACTGTGGAGCTAATTATTTAACAAGTATTAGTTGTCAATTAGATTTCTTCTTATATGAAATTACGGTTACACCTAATGCTCAAGGTGGTATATATAATTATTTAATGGGTAATCATTCAGCATATGATATGGGATATCAATTCTGTATTAGATTTGAACGTCCTGCTGGTGGTGCTGTATCAGCAGATAAACGTGGTAAGTTAGCAGAAAGCAAATATGTTTCATATGTTAATAATGGTTGTAGGTAGGAGATATTATGAAGAATAAAAAGATCTTAATAATGATACCTTTAGTATTAGTAGTTATTCTAGCACTTGTTCTTATCTTTAAAGAAAATGGACAAAAGGTTCCTGAGAGTGAACTTGAACTTGAGACTGTAACTAGTTATGATGAATACTTTGGTATTAATAAACTTATGAATGATTATTTAAATGAAGATAGTAATGATACTCTTGATTATACATACTACATAACAGAACTTAAAACAGTTAAGTTAAAGTATAATACTTATTACTTAATCTGTGGTGATAAAGAAACATATGATTATGCTACTAGTAAGATGCGTATGTTAGAGAATGATTGTTATCTTGTTAATATGTATTTAAAGAATGATACATATTCTATTGAAAAGATTAATAGTATCTCTGATGGATATAATAATACTAAATTCTTAGATAATGTTGTTATTAATGGAAAAGCATCATATGAATATTCTAGTACAAAAGTAAGTAAAGATTACGTTATTAAATATTATATTAATTACTACAAAGATCTATTATTTGTAAATGCTAATAAAGCATATAAAATGTTAGATAGTAAGTATAAGAATAAGTTCTCTGGTTTTGATGACTTTAATAATCAAAGAGAGAAGATATATGATAGTTTAAATATTAATATTACAGATTATTCAATAAATGGTGATGATGGTAAGAAAACAGTTAAGGCTGTTATCTATAATGGACCTATTGTTACATTTAAGGAAAATGGTATCTTAAACTATACGATTAGTATTGAAAACAATGGATAAAATCTTTAATGATTTTATTCATTTTTTTTTATTATTTTGTTATACTAATAATAAGGAGAGCGTATGAAAAGAGTAATTCTTGTTATTATTACGATATTATTATTAACGTGGGGTAGTTATGTTGGAGCAGAATATTTTCGTTGTTATGCACCTGAAGAAACAAATGCTAAATTATTAATACAACTAAAGACTAAAGAAACAGATACTTATGAAAGACAAACAGGGTTGGGTTTTTCAGTAACAAAATATAAAGTATCAGTATCTGATGCTAAAGAAGGAACAATTGTTAAAGAATTTAGAATCTTTGGTATTAGAGTAAGTAAAACAACTTTAGTTAGAGAGACTAATAACTAATGGATTTTATACCCATAATCCCTTCATTAGATCCTGATGATAAACTAATTAAATTAGTTAATGACTTAATTGAAAATAACTTTAAAAAGATTATTATTGTTGATGATGGTAGTCCTGATAAAACAATTTTCAATAAGTTAGATGAAAAAGATGAAGTTATCTTATTAACACATGAAGTAAATAGAGGAAAAGGAGCTGCATTAAAGACTGCTTTTTCTTATTATAAAGATAATTTAATGAATAAATATAAAGGTGTTGTATGTGTTGATTCTGATGGTCAACATAGTATAAGTGATACCATTAATATTGGTAATATAATGGTTAAGGAAAATAAGTTTGTGTTGGGCACAAGATTATTTAATACAAAGGCAACACCGCTTCGTAATAAAACGGGTAATAGAATAACATCTAATATGTTTCATAAACTATATGGAGTTTATCTTAAAGATACACAGACAGGACTAAGAGCTATCCCCAATAGATTAATAGATTTTCATCTTAATGTTGATGGTGAACGTTTTGAATATGAGATGAATGTTCTTATTGATTTAGTAAAGAATAATGAAGAAATAATTGAAGAGAATATTAAGACAATTTACTTAAAAAATAGTAATCGAAGAAGTCATTTTAAAGTAGTACGTGACTCTTATAGAATATATAAAATTTTGTTTAAAAGAAGGAATAGTTAGACTATTCCTTTTTTTGACAAAAAGCCCATTTTATGGTATAATACGCATCTTGTAACGGAGGGTATTATGCAAACATTTAATACGTATTACTTACCAATTCTAGATAAATATGGTTATCGTGTATTAAATCCTTCACAAGGAGATCTTACACTATATTATAAAAATAGTTTTGAACCATTAGAGAGAAAACCACTTCCATGGGGAGGTCATGCTTTTCTTGATAAGAAAAATGGTGGAAAAGTAGAATATACTTATCTAGAAAGCATTGGCGTTAGAGTTTATGAAGGTAGTAGATTAGTAATCGATGGTAATTTAGCGAAGAATTATCAAATATATAATACTACTGCATATATGGAGTATCCTTCTACTGATGCAAAAATAGACTTTATTATTAATCAATTTCCGATTGGTACAGATATGTGTGTACCAGGTACTATTAATGTAGTTATTAGGCGCTATGGTAAAGAATCAAAAACTTTTAGAATAGTTCAACAATATAATGGAGCAGATTTGTGTTGGCCTGAGAAAGAATTAATTAAATCTATCTCACCATTTGAATGTACTACAGAGAAGTATATTAATGGTATTAGAGGATTCATTGAAACTAATTATGAAGGTGAATTTGATGATACTAATAGAAAAATAATAGATACTATTCTATATTCATTAGAAAAACCTATTGATGATATATTAACTTATTGGAAAAAAGATGTTATTACATACGCAATTATGATAGAACAAGAAGCACTTACTAAAGTTACTGATGAACTAGAAATTAAGAGAATTAATGATGATATTGAATTATTAAAACAAATTCAAGGCGAACAAAATATGCCAAGTCACTTTTTAAGAGGTTAATTATGAATACATATTATTTACCTATATTAAAAAAGTTGGGGTATCGTCCATTAAATCCCAATCAGAGTGAACTTCATCTTCTTGATAAAGATACAGGGGAATTAATTAAAAAAGTTGATGGTATTAATGATTATGTTTTTCATGATGATAAAAGACATACTAAAATTAAGT
>JAEEGL016226265.1_pt1 | contig 11614 bp, 7 predicted proteins | sample 9134231 | NCBI WGS metagenome assembly JAEEGL01 (sample SAMN16246548, study PRJNA631951) | gut metagenome | biome: gut microbiome; feature: rumen; material: fiber-attached | host: Bos | place: Iran: Karaj | collected 2018-10 | reverse complement strand
TACTGCGCACCTGTGTTAAGAGCAAGCGGATTAGCATCTGCATCCAGGAATATGCCTACGATGCAGAACCTGAAGGAATATGCACAAATAGCAATGACAACAGCACTGAAGAACATGATGATTCGTGACTTCTTCAGTGCTTTTTCTATTCTGTCAAGATTGCCGATGCCAATGTTCTGGCCTGTGAAAACGCACAGCGCGTTGCCAACGGAGAGGATGACCTGAATGGCAAGTGAATCCACCTTGCTGGCTGCAACATAGCCCGCCATGACATCGCTTCCAAAGGAGTTGATGAGCCTCTGGACAGAGATTCCGCCAAGAGTGATCAGAGACGATTGAAAGGTTGAAGGCAGGGATGTTTTGATGATAAGAAGCAGAGTGTGTGCATCCGGCAGCAGGCTTCCAACACTGTTAAAGCCGAGGTCAGCTCTTTTTCTGATTATGATCACAAGGCAGATAAGGCCCGAAACGAACTGGGAGATGACTGTTGCATAGGCTGCTCCGGCCACGCCTAAACCAAGCTTTAGGATAAAGAAAAGGTCCAGTCCGATGTTGATAAAGGACGCGGCGATGAGCGCATAGAGCGGAGTCTTGGAATCGCCGACGCTCCTGAGAATTGATGATGTCAGGTTGTAGAGAACCGTGCCGATAGAGAAAACAAAGATGATCCTGATGTAGGTGACGGAATAGTCAAGGACGTTAGCCGGGACCTTCAGGAATACCAGGAATTTTTTTGAATAAACGAATCCGACAAAAGACATAACGGCTGCCAGGAGCAGCATGATATAGCTCATGGAAATGATGGTACTGCGCAGCTTTTCATAGTTCTTGCTGCCATAACACTGCGCGATGATAAGACCTCCGCCGGCGCCCATTCCAAGCGCTATGCAGAGCATCAGAAATGTTAAAAGACCTGTCGCCCCAACTCCTGCCAGCGCATCCGGTCCAAGGTATCTCGACACGATATATGTATCCACCAGAGAATACAGCTGCTGGAAGATGCTTGAAATGAGCATTGGCACTGAAAAAGAAATGATGGCACCGATAATGCTGCCCTTTGTCATATCCTTCATGGGTTTTCCCTCTTTAGTGAGTCAGTGGGGACGTTTCAGTTTGACTCACTGAAAATGAGCCATTGACTCCGTCCCCAGGGCTCATTTTCATCCTATTTGATTTTTGCAAATAATCATTTTCTTTCATATTAGTCTAATTCATTAGTGGGCACATTTTAGTTCATCTGTAGTTGAAATCTTATAAAAAACGACCAAGTTAGCGGTAGACAATTATATTAATCGAAAGCTTTTGATATCCTAAATGTATCGAGAATTCATCGAAGTAATTGGAACAAGTTTCAGCGCCGTCAGGAGGCAAAAGAGCTATGATCATAAGCACAAACTTAACCATAATAACAGGCGAAGTAAGCGAGCCTGTTTTACATGCATTAGGTCATTTGAAAAGAGACTTAAGTGAGTCAATGGGGACGGTTCAGTTTTGGACCCTGGGGACGGAGTCAGTGGCTCATTTTTTGCGAGAAAGTATGGTATTGTCACAATCCTTAAAAAATGAGCCACTGACTCCGTCCCCAGGGTCCAAAACTGAACCGTCCCCATTGACTCCTAAGCTTGTCCTGGAGGAAGACAATTCCTTTGAAGCTGAAGCCTAAATACTCTCATGCAAGGACAATACGTTGACCATCAAAGCCTCCGACGACCTTGGCTTTATCTACGGTATCTATGAGATAAGCAGGCGCTTTCTCGACATACAGCCACTGTGGTTCTGGAACGACCAGAAGATAGAGCACCGCGGGAGCATAGAGATTTCTGAAGGCTTCACCTATAAATCCGAAAAGCCCAGAGTCCGCTACCGTGGCTGGTTCATCAATGACGAGGTCCTTTTGGCAAACTGGAAGGTTGACGGAAGTGCAGAGCTGCCCTGGGAGATGGCCTTTGAGGCGCTTCTTCGCCTTGGCGGAAATATGACCATTCCGGGGACTGATAAGAATTCAAGGAAGTACCGCGCTCTCGCTACCAAGATGGGCCTTTATATCACCCATCACCATGCAGAACCCCTTGGCGCAGAGATGTTTATAAGAGCCTATCCTGACCTTGAACCCTCTTTTGCAAAGCACAAAGACTTATTCATCAGGCTTTGGAAGGATGCAATAAAAGAGCAGTCAGACAGTAATGTGATCTGGAACATCGGTTTTAGAGGACAGGGCGATAAGCCTTTCTGGGCAGATGACCCGAGGTACGATACCCCAAAGGCCAGGGGCGAACTCATGAGCAAGATCATCCGCATGCAGTACGATATGGTCAAAGAGCATGACAAAGATGCTATCTGCTGCACCAATCTCTACGGCGAGATCATGGCACTTTACCGCGACGGCTTCCTCAAACTCCCCGAAGACGTAATAAAAATTTGGGCCGACAACGGCTATGGCAAGATGGTATCAAGAAGGCAGGGGGACAATGACCCAAGAGTCTATGCGCTTCCCACTGAGAATGACCACGGAAGGCATGGCATCTACTACCACGTCTCCTTCTATGATCTTCAGGCTGCAAACCACATGACTATGATGCCAAACTCCCCTGCATTTATAAGAAAAGAGCTTACAGACTGCCTTACACACGGAGCAGAGGATTTCTGGATCATTAACTGTTCTAACATCAAGCCTCACCTGTATTACCTTGAGTTTGTTGCACAGCTTTGGCAGCAGGGCGATGTAGACGAAGTGCAGTTTGCGCAGGATTACGCTAAGACCTACTACGGCGCCGATAACGCGGATGCTGTTTCAAAGCTCTTTTCCCGTTGGTCCGAGTACTCACTGAAGTTCGGCCCCCACGAGGATAACAGGGCAGGAGAGCAGTTCGCAAACCATATCACCAGGATGCTTGTAACAAACTTTGTGGTTGACAGAAACAGGCCTGCGCCACACCTTGAATGGGCCACAAACGCAGCAACCTTCCGTGAGCAGATCATTTGGTATAAAGAGCTTGTGGAAGCAGCTGCCAACAATTATGAAGAATATTTAAAACTCTGCGAAGAGACTGCAGGGACTCTCACATCAGCGGGAAAAGAGCTATTGGAAGATTCTCTGCTGCTGCAGGTGAAGTATTTGTACTTTGGCTATCGCGGAGCTTATCTTGCGTGTCGGAGCATGCTCCTTGGACTTGACGGAGATTACAAGGAGGCTTTCTATAAAGCCGGTCTTGCCCGTGAGGTCTTCCTTGCGGGAGATATGGTGCAGCGCGAAAGAGAACACGACAAGTGGCAGGGCTTTTATGAGAATGACTGCGAAGCTGACATCAAGCAGTCGGCCTATGTTATGGAATACCTCATGTCCATCTTAAGAGCAATCGGCGACGGCCCTCATTACTGGGCATGGCAGCGCGATGTGCAGGATAGCGAAGAAGACAGGAAAGTAACACTTCTTCTTAGCACCGCTAATCATTTAAAAGACCTTGAACTGTTTGCACTTATGAAGCAAATTGATTAAGGAAACATAATTTTTAGAATATTTTAATAAAATTTTCATTTATTTATATATATGCATTGAAGTAACAAGGCCTTCTGTGATACATTACTCATAGGCGCACTTTGCTTTTGGGCCTGTGCGAACTGCCGCTTTGTGTTTTGCGTCTTATGGGGGTCAAGTTATTTCAATGGGGAGAACATTTGTTTTTGTGCATAATTATAATTGCGCATACAGTTATAGTTATTTTTGCTATTCTTATAAATTCAGGTATATCTGTTAGAATTGCCGGAAATTATATTCTTGTTTTTGGGGCAATCATTCTTTGTCTTGTTAATTATTCCCAATATTCAATAATTGATAGTTCTCATACTGCGAAACTATCTTAAATAAATATCATTAAAGGAGAGTGTGTATGAAAGAAATGTTTAGGGGCACGCTTATGCGTGTGACGATTGCAGTCGTGGCGATTGTTGCGATTTTGATTGCAACTGTCGCGATCAATGTCAGCAAAAAAAGTACCGGGCCACAGCCGGGTTCCGGTGGAGAAGTGACTATTATTGAACCGGATGAGACTCCTTTGGCTGATGCTCCGGTTACAGCTGAAGATTCATCTAATGGGGGTGGAAGTGATGATCAGAAAGCTTCAGTGGAGGAAGCTTCTCAATCTTCTGATGATGGTCTGGTTGCATCTGCCGGCGGCGTGGGAAGTGCAGCCGGTATAAAACAGAGCAGCAATGGCAGCAACAATACCGGTGACAATACTGTGGTACAAGCGGTGAATACCGGTGACAACAACAGAACTTCAAATCCGGCAAATGCACCTGCTTCCAATGCAGGAGATGCAAGTGAACCCGAGCAAAATGAGTCCGGATCAGACGAGTCAGGATCAAGTCAGTCAGGATCAAATCAGTCGGGATCAAATCAGTCAGGATCAAGTGATAACAATAACAATTCACAAAGCGGCGCAAACACACCGAGCCAGGGATCACAGACTCCATCAACCGGTAATATGTCTAAAGCAGAGCAGTACTACTCAGAAACCAGCACGATAGTACGCATTATCGATGCTGATACATCTGAAGATACTCTGACAGAGAATGAGGCACAAAACCTTTTAGCAGAGAGAGGTTTTACTGCTTATCCTATAACCTATGAGTATGCCATGGGAGGCGAATTTAAGGATGATGAGACAACAGGAAGTGATATCCGGCGTCCTATGTATGAAACTGATTTTATCAGTGAGAACGGGGAATTGTGGCACATTTTTGTTATCAATGGTGCAGTAATGACAAATCCTGTTTCATATAATCTTAATTCCACACGTCCTGTTTTGCTGTTGCTATCTGAGTCAAAAGAGTTGACCAGCTACAACAGTGAAACTAACAAGTATTTTGTTACAGTGCCATTTGAATCGACAATGGTAGTAAAGGTCGTCGATAGAATTGATGCTGACACATTGAATGAAATCACAAGTGAGGAGATAGACGGATTATGATGAAAAGAGCTTGCAGCGCATTATTGTCATTTTTGATTTTATTTACACTGATATTCTCTAATGTCCGGATCACCTCATATGCTTATGACGATCCGATGATCGTTGTATCACTCGGGGATTCGTATGCTTCCGGCGAAGGACTGGGTAACTTTTACGGACATGACAAACCTTTAAGCGAAAAGGTATATGATAAAGACTGGATCGCTCACAGATCTAAGGATAGTTGGGGAGCGCAGATTAGTGTTCCCGGATCTGGAATAACAGGGTCAGCTCGTAAAACCGGTAGCAGCAGCGATTTGTTTCAGTGGTATTTTGCGGCAGCATCCGGTGCAAAATCTAACCATGTCTATTTGGACGCACAAGACATAGATATAAAAAAATCTGAAGGCGCATTGTGGTGGGAAAAAACCTACGAATATACTGCATATTTGCCGGTCCAAACAGATATCTTTAATAATATTGAGTATGGCACTGTTGATTATGTCACATTGAGTATTGGCGGCAACGATGTGGAATTTGAAAAAATAATGATAGATGCTGGCGAAAAGGTCGAATTTCTTGGCGATTCAAGTCTTGCAACACGACTTGAAAGGCTTACAAATAATCTGCCAAATACCATGAGGGATCTTAGATCATGCTATCAGGCAATCAGGAATGCTGCCGGTCCTCAGGCAGAAATTATAGTAACTGGATATCCGAAGCTGCTATATCCTGGTGGTAGAAGTGTGTTGTTCGAGCCAAGTGAATGCCGAATGATTAATGAGAAAGTTCATCTTTTTAATATGTTAATTGAAAAAAATGTAAAACATATGGACGACAAATTCCATTATGTGAACATAGAAAAAGAGTTTGACAAAGATGATGGACATGGGGCATATTCAGGTCAACCTTGGATAAATGAACTTATTTTTAGGGTGATGACGGATGATGTCGATGAGAGCAAAGCAATAAGTGCCTATTCGTTTCACCCAAATGCCATAGGCGCAGCGGCTTATGCAAGGTGTGTAAATGAAGTAATAAAAGAAATTGAAGAGAAACGCTACGGCACTTTGTCAGGTAAAGTGTGTATGGCATCTGACAGATCAACTCCTGTTACTTCTGCAACCATTTCTGCCACCGGTGAAAATAGAGGCAACATAGGATTTCAGACCACAGATAATGAGGGAGGTTATGTTATTTCGCTTGCTGAGGACAGCTATATTATAAATATAAATGCTCCGGGTTATATTCCATTTACTGCATATGCAAATGTAATAGAAAACAAAAATACTTTTGTGGAGACATACCTCCTTGTAGCCGGTCAGGAAGGCGAAAGCGGTATGGCAAGAGGAAAGATAATTAATGCGGAGACCGGTGCCGGAGTTTCAGATGCTTATATAGAAATTAGAAATGGCTGGAGCAATTCAAGCAGAGGAAATGTTGTGACGACCACCAGGTCAAATAGTGATGGTTATTATACAGTAGACCTTCCATTAGGCAACTATACATTGATTGCTAGCAAGAATGGCTATATTTCAGATACAGCAAATATTATTGTTCAGAAAGGAATGACAGAAAATCAGGATTGCTCAATCACACCTGCAGTGACAGGCGGGGAATACAGAATTGTACTGTCGTGGCAAGCAAATCCAAGAGATCTTGATTCACATGTGGTTGGAAGATATGCGAATGGTAGCGAGTTCCATGTTTATTATACTGACAAAAATGCATATGATAACTCTGAGCGAATTTGTAATCTGGATGTAGATGATACAGACGGTTATGGTCCGGAAACCATAACACTTAGTGCAGGCCAGTCAACACCATATTATTACTACATTCATAGATATGCAGGAAACGGTTATATCTCAACTTCAGAGGCTGTGATCAAGGTTTATAAAGCCGGTGTTGATGAGCCGATTGCAAAGTTTAATGTTCCAACAAATATTGGTAACGGTGATTACTGGAATGTATTTGCAATAGTGGATGGACAGATTGTTACAAGGAACACCATGACTGACTATCCCGATACTGCATATGCCGGTGGACCTAACAGAATGCTTGCGAGAATGGCTGTCAGTCCTTTCACGATGGATTTAAGCCTTGATGCAAAAGAGCCCAAAGAAGGCAATGATCTAAAAGAGAAGCCGGAAGAGGCAGAGATTGTAGATGAAGCTCCTGTTGAGCTCTCAGAAACCTCTGAAGAATTAACAGAAGAATTAACAGAAGAATTGGCAGAAGAAGAGTTAACTGAAGAGACTGCTGATGATACTGAAGAAACTGATCCAAACGGATCGGAGACAGAAAAGGAATCAAACGACGAAACTGATGTAACTGCTCCGACAGCTCTTTTACCTACTGAAGAGGAATCTGAAGAGGCTACAACTGAAGAACACTCTGAACAGCTTGATCAGACTGAATCTGAAACGACTGATGAGAATGCAGCTTCTGCTGAGAGCATAGCTGAATAAATTTAAAAAGACTGATTCTCGTAAGGGAATCAGTCTTTTTTCGTTCATTTGTCAAGTCACCTTTCAGGGGAAATAAAAGACAATAGACGAAAAAAGTGCTAAAATTATGAATATAGTACATGATATGAAAAAAGTTTGGGAATTGATCAAGGTGGAAATGTTCAGGATATGAGCACCGACGGGGATTGAGAAGCGTGTTTTTTGCGCGCTTTTGATATCCCCTTTTTATATGTTTGACAGAAAGAGTGATCATGAAAAGAAAAAATGAATTAGTGCTTTCAAGTATAGAACAGATTGTTTGCATTTTTATCCTTTTGATATTTGTGTTTCTTTCTCTGGCTTCGGGCAACTTTGAAAAGAATACAAATGCCACAATGTTTGGGAATCTCAATGAAGGCTGGGTTGATGAAAACGGACAGGCGGTTGATCTTTATGATCTCGCTCCGGGAAATCATTCCGTCACGCTGGATATCAGCAAGCTAAGCGCTGTTCGCAAGTCAATCTGCTTTAAATCAATTGATACGAATTTTAAGGTGTATTCATCAGAGGAGCTGATTTACGATTATGATCCTGTGATACCAAGGCATTTAGGCGTTTCGTATGGTATGCAGTATCATACCATTGCAATTCCTGAAGACAGCACATTTATAAGGCTGGACATTGAACCTGTATTCCCTGATACACCTGCTGCTATAAGAGATGTAGCTATTGGTGATGCGGGGCAGTACATGACAAATATCTTTAAAAGAAATCTCTTTTCATTTGGACAAGGTACGACAACTATATTTATCGGGTTACTTTTTGTTATAGCGGGAGTGACCGGGCAAATCGTTATGAAATCTACAGGCATTGATTTCGTATCTTTTGGTATCTCCTGCATGATGGTCGGTTATATAGGCTTTAATGATACGCTTCTTCTTCAGGTGCTGACAGGTCGTCCTGATCTTATCAGGGTTACGGAATATATGTGCCTTATGTTTATTTCGTTCCCTGCGCTTTCGTTTTTTTCCAGCACAACCGGAGAATCGCATTCAAAGCTGCTTACTGGCATATTTGCAGTATGTCTTTTAAATTTCGCGCTACAAGTCGGCCTGACATTAAGCGGGTTATCAGACTATTACCATCTTGTGACCGTTTCACAAATTATTATATTGGTTGATTTTTTGATGGCTGTAGTGATTGTTTTCAGGGCTATACGCCGGGGGCACATCAAGCCTACATTGCTGCGCAGCGTGGGATTGGGATTGTTTAGCTGCATTATAGGTGTTGTAATAGATATGCTCCGTTTCCATTTCTTTCAAAGTTTCGGAAGCCTGACTTTTACTCGACTCGGAGTGCTGCTGTTTACTGCCTTCATGGGTATTTATCTATACAGGGATCATATAGATTCTTTGAAAAAGAAGCAGCGGGAGAGTTCTGTACTTGCGTCCGAGATAGCTGAGGCTTTTGCTAAAGTTATAGATATGAAGGATACGTATACCAACGGCCATTCGGAAAGAGTGGCAAGATATACAGCTATGATTGCAAAAGAGATGGGGTATGACGATGAAACTGTAGAAAAGTATTATCGTATTGGCCTTTTGCACGATATAGGTAAGATAGGAATTCCCAAGTCTGTGCTTAATAAGCCGGGCAAGCTCACAGATGAAGAATATGATGAAATTAAATCCCATACCTTAAAGGGGTACGAGGTGCTTAAAGATATAAGTGTTGTACCTGAACTTGCAGTAGGTGCACTGGCCCATCATGAAAGGCCTGATGGAAAGGGCTATCCCAATGGGCTTTCCGACGATGAAATTCCGCAGGTGGCGCGTATTATTGCAGTCGCAGACAGTTTTGATGCGATGTATTCAGACAGGGCCTATCGTAAGCGTATGGATTTTGATAAGGTGTTATCAATAATTCGGGAAGTCTCCGGAACTCAGCTTGCTCCCGAAGTGGTTGATGCGTTTTTCAGGCTGGTTGTTAAAGGTGAAATAAAAGCTACAGATGAAAATAACTGATTGAAAGGCCGGAAGAAGTTGATTCCTCCGGCCTTTGTTATTATCAAAATTCAAATTCAGTTGTGATAAATCCTGTACAGCTCAAAATCATTATGTTCTATACCATAGATTCCGAGATCAACCATACCCAGATTATAGTTAATGCAATCATTCTCCGTGACGGGCCAGTTGTTTACTGTATTTAAGAACCATACATTGTCATAGTCACACGAGAGATCGAAATCTTCAACATATATCAGTCTGTCTTCCGGGAAATAGAACTTATACACAAATCCCATCGCCTGATAATTGTAGATCACATAATCATTCTCACCGAGATTATTCTCGAAAAACTCCACAGTCCTGTCTATATATGAGTTCTTGTATTCCTGCCTGTAGCATTCCTTGTACTGAACAGCACCGCTAAAAAGCATGAACAGCACAAATAAAGCGACCACATATTTTGCTTTGCTTTTAAGTTTGCTTGCGCTTACGATTCCGACATATACCGCAAGTAAGCCCAATGCCGGCAACACATACTGATCACGGTATATGGGCGATTTTGTAAGAGAGATTAAAACACCCGAAACCGTCGTTACTGTCGGAACAAGCATACATAAAATTGCAAATCCGATTTCTCTTTTCCTGATCCCCATACATGCCCAGACAAATACAACTGTAAGAAGGATCAGATATGCGATCTCAGCACCTTTCACCAGCTCAAGTCCAAATGTCCAGGTAATATAGCTTTTAAGTACTTCACCTGTTATCGGCGGTATCCAGTAGTCTGCTCTTACTCTGGTAAACTGTTTTATAAAGCTTGGCATCCAGGGTGCATAGCCTATTAACAACAAGCAGGAGCATATGAGCCAGTTCTTTATCAGCTTTCTCTTGCCGAAAAGTATTATCATTAACAGGAAGAACATGACAAAGCATACGCTTACAAATGCAAAATAATGTGTATATGCAGCTCCCAGTACTCCTATTCCCATAAAGATCCAATGCTTAATGTCTTCATGGATATATGCTCTGTAGGCTTCAATTCCCGCCAAAGTCACGAAAAACAGAGCAAGCGAATACATCCTTATCTGTACTGCAAATTCCATGGTGCATGGAAGGCATGTAAGAAACAATATGGCTAAAAATGCATGCATCTCACCAAATTCCTTCGTTATGACCACACCCATGTACACTAAAAGTGCAACCATCGGTATGATCGCTGCAATCTTTTGAATCTGAATATTCTGAGGACTGATCAATTCAAAAATCTTGGCATAGAAATAATAGAGAGGCGGATGAACATCTCTGGCTGTCATGTCCACCATTCCTTTTAAATCCAGTTTAAGCGTGTCAAATGTAAAAACTTCGTCAGTCCATACATTTTTATTAAAGATCAGGCTGAAATAAAGGATTGTAAAAAATACTACTGTCCCCCATATCAGAATCTTTCCAAAGTTCTTTTTAATATATTCAGTCATGACATGTCTTCCTCTTTAATATGTACTCATTACATCAGTATACAGGGTCGAACAAATCTCATCAACAAGCACTTTTGCTGATGGCGCCAATCCTGTTACCCCAGCACACTTACCTTCTTCCTGTAATCCCTTGGCGAGCATCCGTACTTCTCCGAGAACTTCCTATAGAAGTAAGCGCTGTTCTCGTATCCGATCTTCTCAATGATCTTCTCGGTGGTAAGCGTCGTGTTCTCCAGATAATACGCAGCCTGCTGGAGCTTACGCGTCTGAAGGAGCTGCTTGAAGTTGCTTCCGGTGTGGCTCTTTAACAGGCGACTTAAATAAGCCGTTGAATAGCCGGTGACAGACGCAAGGTCCTCTAAAGTGCCGCTCTTAAAGTTATGGTCGATGTACTCAAGCGCATTGATGGTTGTCTGCTGGCCTTTTGAGCCCATGTCCTTTAAGGTGTCTGAAGAGAGCGCAGCTAGATTCATCAGTAAAAGATCCATCGTAGTATTTACAATCTGGTTCATACCCTTGTGGCCTGAGGTGAGGGTCCAGATAAGATTCTCAACCAGATTGTCCACTGCGACCATATCTTTTGTGTGATACAGAAGATAGTCGCTGCGATTCTTTTTCTCTGAGAGCGAAGTGATGATGAAGTCGCGCAGCACATTCTCGCGGTCATAGGAGACATCACTCCGGGAAAAGAACTCCGGGAGGATTATAATGTTTACCGCTATATCTTCGCTGCT
>JAEEGL016141833.1_pt1 | contig 11614 bp, 4 predicted proteins | sample 9134231 | NCBI WGS metagenome assembly JAEEGL01 (sample SAMN16246548, study PRJNA631951) | gut metagenome | biome: gut microbiome; feature: rumen; material: fiber-attached | host: Bos | place: Iran: Karaj | collected 2018-10 | reverse complement strand
CAAAAATGAAGAAGCATATTCTATTATTACATTTGAAATATGTGATTATGTATCATTACTTAGTATAATAGGATCTAAAAAATGCGAACAATTAATTATAAAAATATCTAATTATTTAAAAAATCAAGAAAATGATATAGCATGTCGTATGAGAGGAGAAATGTTTGCTATACTTGCTTTAGATGATAACATTGATTCTTTAAAGAATAGGGCAAAGGAATTGCTAAATTATATCTCAACTTCTGATAATAGCTTCTCAACTATTAAGATAAGAGGTGGTATTTATATAGCAGATAGTCATGATGATATTAATACTGCTATCGAAAAATCTCGCTTAGCATTACAATCTAGTCAAAATAATGAACTATTAGTATATACAGATAAATTATATGATGAGATCAAGGAAGAAAAGACTTTAGAATTACATATCGATGATGCACTTGAAAATGATGAATTCATGCTTTATATTCAACCTAAAATTTCAACAAAGACAGGTAAAATAGGTGGAGCAGAAGCGTTAACTCGTTGGAATTATATGCATGAAAAAATATTGGCTCCTTATAAATTCATACCTTTATTTGAAAGAACAGGCTATATAACTAAGCTTGATTTTAAGATATTTGAATATGTATGTATCTTTTTAAAGAGTGTAATTGATTCTGGTAAAAAACCTGTAAAAATATCTGTTAATGTTTCTAGATATACAATAGATTATGAAAATTACATAAAGACACTTAATGAAATTAGAATTAGATATAATATTCCTATTAATTTAATTGAACTAGAAATTACAGAAGGAATGTATACAGAAAATACAGATGATATTCAAAAATTTGTAAATATGCTTAAAAAGGAAGGCTATTCTATATCTATCGATGATTTTGGTTCTGGCTATTCTAATTTAAATAGTATTGCTAATTTAGATTTTGATGTAATTAAATTAGATAAATCATTATGCAATATGGAAGGAAAGAATAAGAATCTAATTTTAGATGCAATTATTTCAATTGCCAAAAAAACAGGTCATAGTGTTGTGTGTGAGGGAATAGAAACAAAAGAAATGGTTGATAAAATGGCAAAGCTAGGTGCTGATTTAATACAGGGATATTATTATGATAAGCCATTAGAAAAAGAAGAATTTAGAAATAAATATATTGAATAAAGTTGAGCACTTCTAAAAACTTTGTAGCTCACGTTTAGACAGTATGCTGCCTTTCGCAGAAAAAATTTTTGAGGAGCTGATATAATGCTTCATTTAATTAAAGAAGGAAAAGTAAAAATAGGAGATTAAAAAAAAGAGTAGAATCGTCGATTCTACTCTTTTTCATTTTTTAATTCTATATTTTCTTCCATTTCATCAGGAATTCCATTGAAGTCTTTATCTTTACATAAATATCTTAATACGAAATATATTCCACCTACTATAATATATATTCCAGATATAATAAAGAATATTACATTATTTATTAGGCCATATAATAAGATACCAGCAATACCACCTAATATAAAGCTTACTATAGCTAAGAAAGGAATTATACCTGTAATAGGTAATTCGTTTTTATTTCCTCTTATTTTATATCCTATATATACACCTAAGTCTGTTATATTTCCTGTCATATGTGTCATTCTAACTACAACACCCTTAAATGCAACTACCATACCATTTTGTAGTCCCATTGCGAAAGCTAGAATTAATATACTATAGTTAGCTTCTAAGAAATATGGAATTATTAATAATCCACCAACACATAAAATGATAATTCCATATCTTTTATGTAGGTAGAACGCTCTTTCTCCTGTAACAATTCCAGATACGATAGCTCCTGCAAAGAATAATAATATTACTCTTAAGAATGCCCATACAGCATTTAAGTCGCCTTTTGAAACACCTGCAGCCATATTAGATATTAATCCTGTAACATGTGATACAGTAGTACCACTTACATCTTTATACCCAAATATTGATACAGCATTAATGGCTCCAGCTAATAATGTTAATATACACATCCATAGCAATAATAATTTTCTATCCATTAATAACACCTTCTTTATTAACGTTTATATTCTATCAAAATAGAATAAATTTTTAAATACTTTAATTATATTTAATTAAAATTATAATTATAATGGCTTCAAAATAAAATTTATTTTGAGGCTTTTTTCTTTATTTTTAAAATATATAAAATGTGATATAATAAATTATATAGAGTTCGTTTATAAAATATAAAAAAAGGTGGTGATTTAATGATAAGAACAAGAAAATTTTCATTTTTATTTCTTATAATATTATGTTTTTTTGCTACATCATTTATTAATGTCACTGCGAAGAATTTAGAAAGAAAAGTTGGCAATATCCAAAGCTGGTCAGATTTAAAAAATACAGTTAAAAATGCATCTAAAGGATCTACTATAATTTTAAATAACGATATTATTACAGACGATCTTAGTGATCGTGTTGTAATAGATAAGAAAAATATAACAATAGATTTAAATGGTTATGACTTAAAAAAAGTAGTTAATTATGAAAGCTATAAGAATGGCCATATTTTTGAAATACAGGGTGATTCTAATGTAACTATAACAGATAGCTATGGTGGATCAGAATTGTCATATGGATGTGGAAAAAATGGAGGAGCCATTAATATTCATGATGGTTCTACATTAACAATGAATAATGTTACCATTTCATCTAACCGTGCTAGTGGAGATGGAGGAGCTATTTTTAATAGAGGACATCTTATATTAAATAATTGCCAATTATTAAATAATTTGACAGATGGCGATGGTGGTGCAATTAATAATACTGGCGATGGTTGGTTTGAAATTAATAATTGTACTTTTTATGGTAATTATTCAGCCGATGATGGTGGGGCAATTAATGCCAACATGGATGAGACATCTACAATTAGAAATACTCATTTTCAAAGTAATAAATCAAAAGATGATGGTGGTGGTATTCATCTTGATGCTGAAGATGAGACATTAAATGTTTATAACTCTACCTTCTATTTAAATCAAGGAGAAGAAGGTGGAGGAATATATGTATATAATGGAAAAATGAACCTATATGGTTGTATTATTAAAAACAATTTAGCAGAATATGGTGGCGGTATTTATAATTATGAAGATTTAGAAATTATGGATGCTTCAACCACAACTGAAATTTTTAATAATGTAGCTTATAAAGAAGGCGGAGGAGTCTTTGTTAGAGGAGAAACCATTTTTAGGAATTATTATATTCATGATAACCTTTCTTATTCTAACGGTGGCGGTATTTATTGTAAGAATACTAAATTATATCTTGAGGGCGGTAAGATTCAATATAATAAATCAAGAAATTCAGATGGTGGCGGTATCTATGTATATGATGCTAAATTATATATTCATGGTGCTGAAATCTCATATAATGAATGTCCTGGCTTTGGTGGAGGTCTTTTCTGTAATCCAGAAATGGATAATTTATATGCATCAGGGCGTGTAATTATTAATAATAATTTAGCAGGAAAAGCTAGAAATTTATGTATTTCTAATAGGGATACATTAGAATTAGATGGACCTCTTAGTGATGGTTCTAAAATATCATTTGCGATAATTTATACAAAATTAACTGAAGATGATGAAGAATTTGTATATTATGAAACATATGATAGAGATATGTGTACTAATTTAACAGATAATTATTCAGATTATCATGGTAATACAGATCCTAATAATTATTTTATTTCTTCTGAAGGATATTTAGTTGAATTAAAAAAGGGTGAAGTATGGCCTACAGAAGATAGAACAGGTTATGAGCCAGAAGATCCTGCAATTTTAGATAAGGATACATTTATTCCTTGGAATGAACAAATAGAAACTGATGTTACTAAATTATGTGGTAATAATTGGTTAAGTGGTGTATCTGGTGAAAGAAGATTAAATGAAATTAATACGCCAATAACTCACGATTCTTCAATGGCTGAGGTAGCTTCAGGTACTGATTGTATTGGTACATGGGTTAATAGCTATAGCGATGCGGTTACTCAATATTTATATATTTATGAACAATTAGAAGCAGGTATTAGAGGCCTTGATTTAAGAGTATCTAATAAGCGTGTATGGAAAAAGGGTAGAAGTGCTGGAGATCAATCAGACGATGGTGTGAACTTATTCATGTGCCATGGAACAAATAATGCTGGTGGTACATATTATGCAGAAGACCCAGAAACAGGATACCCACTAAATTTTTTAACAGTATTAGAATGGGTAGAGAATTTCTTAGCTGCCCATCCTACTGAATATGTTAAATTTAATTTAGATGCTGAATGTCAGCATGGATATGATAAGGATATAACATTCCAAAGATTAGAAAAGATTTTAAGAGAACATATAAATGATATTAATCCTGCCACAGGAGAATCATATTTTTATTTAGAAGATGGAATATTTGGTAAAGAATATACTGAATGGCCTAAATTAAAGGATGTACGTGGTAAAATAGTTATCCATTGTGAAAAAGCTAGTCAATATGGTGCTACTATTGGTGGCGTAGTTCAAAAAGATTTTTATGGTAAATATTATTATGCTGAACAAGGTGGAAAATTTTCAGATTCTGAACAAATAAGAGTTTATTCTATACAAAGATTTGATAGAGATTATTTAGGTCAAATTAATCTACCTACAGATGCATCTCCAATTATGAGAGATGGAAAGCCTTTATTATACCAAATAGGTACAAATTGTACAGGCGAATCAACTACAATATTAGGTGACCCATCTGATCACCCTTATATCCTAGCTGATTATGTTAATATGAAGGTCTATGGTGAAGATGGTGTATTTGGCCCACAAAAAACTGGTACCTATATTGGTTGGGTAAGTAGTGATGCAGTTTCATCATATACTTCATCATTAGTTTGGAAAACTAATTTCTTTGATGGCCTAGATTATAAGACTATAACAATCAAATCTAATAAGCCAGGCATAGAAGATCAAGTATTTAAATTATTAAAAGGCTCAGAAATAACAATCCCTGGATATATTTATGATTATCCACAAAATGAAAATAATGGTTATTTTAATGGTTGGATGATTAATGATAATTTATATCAAGAGGGCGATAAATATATCGTTAATTACGATACTGTTATTAATGCTAATTGGATTGATACAGCCCAAGAAGTAACAAGAATTAAAATAATATGGAAAGATATAGATAATAAAGATAATTTAAGAAGTGATGTATCAATTAAAATTAATGGTAATATGGATTTTAATATTACTAATAATAATTGGTCTAGAACTCTACCTGTATTAATTAATTCATTAGATATAACATGGAATAATGCTATAAATAATGTAGATGATACAAATAGTTATCGTTATATTATATCTGGAGATAATGAAAATGGTTGGGCTATAACTTTTATTCATACTCCATCAGATCAAATTACAATTGAGGGTAAAGTTCTATTTTGTGATAATGGAAAATATTATAGACCAAGCTTTTCAACATATGGAATTTATGAAAAGAATTCAGATGTATTATTATCACAAAGAGAATTTTCATCATGGGCTTATGCAAGTATCGGAAGTGACACTAAAAAATTCGATCCATTACCTAAATACCGTGATGGAGAAGAAATAGAATATGAAATGAGATTCATTTCTGCAAGAAAATATCATGATGATTATTTTGATTTATCAAAATATGATTTAACTATAGTAGGATATTCTTTTAAATATTATTTAAAGGATTTAAAGGATGTTAATTTAAATATATATTGGGTTGATATTGATATTATTGATGATTTAAATGTAGAATTTAGAAATATTAATGATGATATAATAGATTCATATTTATCATTTAATATATTTGAAAATGATAATTTAAGTGTTTATTCATTTGCCCTAGCAGCAACTAAAAATGAAGATGGATTATTAGTAGTTAATTTAGATAATTATGAAATCATAATTGAAGAAAAAGAAGATGTTCATTTTAATATTTATAGAAATGAATATGGATATTATGTAGTAGCATCCCCTTATGAGTATTCAAATGATTATGATTTAGTTATTAAATATATCGATTTAATTGGTGATGTTACATCTAATAGTGAATATGTAATAAAAAGAGCTAGAAAATTATATGAATTATTATCAGCTGAAAGTAAAGAATTAGTTACTAATTATGATGTTTTAGTTGCGGCTGAAAATAAATATAATAATTTAATTGGCGCTAATATGGCAAGTGTTGTAACTCAAATTGCGTTAATTCATGATGTTACATATACACCACTTAGTAATATGCTAATAACTCGTGCAAGAGCTTCATATAATAAATTAACTGAAGTAGAACAAATGAGAATTACTAAATATTACAATATCTTAGTAGCTGCCGAAACCAAATATAAAGAGCTAGAAAAGATTGCCCTAGATAGACAAAAAGAAATTGATAAGGTAATAGAATTAATAGATGAAATAGGAGAAGTAGATTATAATTCATCTTATTCTTATTCAAATATTGATGAAGCTAGATCTGCATATGAATTATTAGATTTAGAACAACAAGAAGCAGTTAATAATTATGATGAATTAATTTCTGCAGAATCTATTTATTATTCAGAATATTTCATTAATGAAATTGATGATATTTATAATGAAGATATCTATTGTGATGACCATAAAGATGAATTAGATGAATTATGGCCTAATTTAAAATCATCTTGGGATGATTTAGAAACAGAATCACAAGAATTAATTGTTGATAATAATAATGAATATTTCAATCAATTCATTAATATTTATTCAAATATTATGGGAAGATATACATATTTAGATTCTTTCCAAAATGGACCTAGTTATGTTATTGAATTAAAAGAAATATTATTATCAGGTGATTATAAAACTAAATATTATTATAATGAATCATTAGATTTAAATGGATTAGTAGTCACTGCATATTATTATGATGGTACATCTAAAATAATTGATGATTATAATCATTCAGAATTTGATAATAAGAAATTAGGTAATCAAAATATTTTAATTAATTATACAGAAAATGGAATAACTAAAACTGCATCATTTGAAATTAATGTTATTAAAAAGAGTAATAATAATGCAGTAATAATTGGAATTGTTGTAGGATCTATTATATTAATATCAATTGTTGGTATTTCATTTATTATAATTAAGAAAAAGAAAAATTAAATAAATGAAAAAACAGCTTATAATAGCAAACTCAACAAAAGGTTGAGTAATTCAAAAGAATGTTGCTTTCTTTTTAGCAAAAAGAATAATAAAATTTAATTAAACAAAGGAGGTAGTTGTATTCAATGAAAAAAAGAAAACTATTTTTATTATTAGGTTTAATTTTTGCTTTTGGATTAACTGCTTGTGATAGCGGAAAATCTGATAATAGCGGAAATGGACCAGATACGAGCACTGACGCAGGAGGAAATACTGATCCTACTAAATCAGATTTCACTGGTGTTTCATTTGAGAGTGCTACATATACTTATGATGGTAGTTCACATATTTTAGGAGAAGTAACTGGAGCACCAGAGGGTACAACAATTACTTACACAGGTAGAGAAGCTAAGACTGATGCAGGCACATATAATGCAACTGCTAAATTAACAAAGTCTGGATATAATGATAAAACATTAACAGCGACTTTAACTATTAGCAAGGCTACAATGACTGGTTATACTTATGAAAGTAAATCAGTTAAATATGATGGTACTGATCATTTTAATGATATTCAATTAATTGGTGTTCTTCCTCAAGGAACTACAGCAGTAGCATCTGTAACAGATTCAAATGGAAATGTAGTAACAAGCGCAATTGAAGTAGGTACATACACATATACTTGTGTTATAACAAACAAGAATTATAATACTGAAACAGTTACAGCTACATTAACAATTAAGGCCCAAAAACAAGATATGCCTGTATTTGTTTCAAGTGATGGAACAATCTATTTTGCTAATGGATTACATAATTCATATTTATATGCATATGCTGAAGATGAATTTTCATTAATTGATTATAGTTCACCAAAGGAATTTAACAAATATAATAGCTCAACAGCAGTATATATTGCTGGTTCACCATTTATAAGCTCAGTTAAGCAAGTTAATGGTGGATCATCAGATGCATTATATACAGATAATAATATTGATGATTTTGTAAAATATAGTGATAGAGTATATTATTATTCAAGCAATTCATTAAAGGCATCTAAATCTGGTATTTATAAGGTTGATTCTACTGATTTAAATAATGAACCAGTAGTTAGTAAGGTATTCGAAGGTAAGACAGACAATCTTGCTATCTATGGTGGATATTTATATTTCACTAATGGTAATGACCATAATTATTTATATAAGATGAATCTATCAACAAATGCTGCAACTTTAGTAATGGAAGAAAAAGTTCATGAATTTGTAATTAATAACAATAAGTTATATTGTACAGTTAATGGTTTATTAAATGATTATATTGGTGTTCTTGATTTATCAGGTTCAGCAACAACACCAACTAAATTAACAAATGCAGCAGGTGAATTCTTAACTGTTAAGGGTGGTTATTTATATTATAATTATACTGATTTATTCTCTACAGTGGATTCAAGTGTTAAGGGTATTTGGAGAATAAGTGTAAATGGAGGAGATCCAGTTCAAATACTTGCTACTGAAGATGTAAATGGATTTGATGTTGACTCTGTATATTTATATTACATAGATTCTACAAATCTACATCTATATCGTTATAATATGACAACTCAAGATTCAACAGATTTATTAGAAGGATTTGAAGCTCCTGAGACTACACCTTTAAATACTGGTGGTCAAACTATTTCAATAGGTAATTTAACATATTATTTAAATATGTATGCCGGAAAGACATTATATGTTTATAATGAAACTACAAATAAGAGCTCTCAATTAACAACTAATAAAGTTCAAGACTTTATGATTTATAATGGTAAATTATATTTTAATCAAGCAACATTATTTTCTAATAATGATTTATATGTTGTAGATTTAGCTACTGGTGGAGATGCTGAAAAGATTAGTTCTAACGACGTTAGAAATATGATATGTGATGGAACATATATTTATGCAACTCATTATAATTTTGCTGGTACATCTGGTGGTATATCAAGAATGAAGCTTGACGGAAGTGAATATGTAAAATTCTCTGAAGTTAATGGAGCAAAGAATTTAACTATTAGAGATGGAAAACTATATTATATTAATTGTGGAACTGGCCAAGATAATGGTTATATTGAATATATTAATTTAAGTGATATTACAGCAACTTCTGAAAGTTTAACTGGAACAAGATTGTCTAATAATATTAAAAATGTTAAGCAATTCATTTTTGAAGGAGATAACATTTATTATATTTATAATGGTACAATTGAAAATTCAGTAAGAAGAACAGATTTTACATCATTAGAAGAAGGAACAAAGCTTGCTAGTAGTAAAACAAATCCTAATGAGATCTATTTAAATGGAGATTATATTTATTATTATTCTTATGCAGCATCAGCTGCAAGTAGTGCAGGATTCTACAGAGTTAGCAAAAACGCAACTGCAGATGGTACTCAAGAATTAATATTAGGATATGATAGTAAATATTATGGATCTAATTTATCTATTTCAAATGATGGTAAATTATATTTCTTAAATTACATTCCAAAACTAGTACTTGGAGATGCTCATTTCTATCAAATAGATTTAGCAACTAAAGAGATTACTAAGATTAATTAATCATTAGTATAAAGAATTATCCCTAAGAGTAGAAATATTCTTACCTCAGAACTAATAATTCTGAGGTTTTTAATTATGTAATATTCATATCTTTTTAATGTTTATATTTTCATGTTATAATTAATTAAATATATCGATTTATTAGGAGATGATAATATGAATATTCCTATTTTACAAAAAGATTTAATCTCATGTCTTTTATGTAATGATCCTTTATGTACTAAAGGATGTAATAAAGGATTAGATCCTGGAAAAATATTAAGATCATTAAGATTTAAAAATTATGTAGGGGGAACACAATCTTTAACAAATGCTTGTATTGATTGTGATGCCAAATGTGAAGAATGCTGTGTTATTCCACATGAGGTTAAAATTAAATCTATATTATCTAATTTTTATAATAAAAAGATTAATTCAAATTATAAATATAAAAGAATGAGCTTAAAAACTGATATTTGTGGTATTCCAATTGAAAATCCATTTTTATTAAGCTCATCAGTTGTATCATCTAATTATGAAATGATTAAAAGAGCTTTTATAGCTGGCTTTGCTGGAGCTTCTATCAAAACCATATCTATGATAGATATGAAAGAAGCTTCACCTAGATATTCAGCTATAAAAGGTGTAGATGGTACAATAGAATCATTTAAAAACATTGAACAATTAAGTGATCAATCTGTAGAAGAAAATCTAGAAATGATTAGGAAATTAAAAAAAGAATTTCCTACTAAATTTTTATTAATATCTATTATGGGAAACGATGAAAAAGAATGGTCATTTCTAGCTAAGAGTGTTGAAGAAGCTGGAGCTTCAGCTATTGAGCTTAATTTCTCTTGTCCTAATATGACAAAAGAACATACAGGAAGTGATATAGGACAAGTACCAGAATTAGTAGAAAAATACACTAGGGCTGTTACTAGTGTAGTTAATATACCAGTAATAGCTAAATTAACACCTAATGTAGGTTCAATGTCATCAGCAGCATTAGCAGCAAAGCGTGGTGGTGCTAGGGGTATTGCGGCTATAAATACTATTAAATCATTAACAGAATTAGATGTAATAAAGAATGTAAATGATAATAATAGAAATATTGCGGTTGGAGGATTAAGTGGTAAATCTGTAATGCCTATCGCATTAAGATTTATTTCTGAATTATCACATAATAAAGAATTATCAGATATGCACATATCTGGAATGGGTGGTATTTATACATTTGAAGATGCAATTACTTATTTATCTCTTGGAGCTAAGTCATTACAAATAACTACAGCTATTATGGAATATGGATATAGAATAATAGAAGATTTAATAGATGGCTTAGAATTATTCTTAGGAGAGAATAATATTAGTATTGATCAATTAAATGGCTTTAATAAAAATAAAGTAGTAGATGTTAAGGATATAAATAGAGATTATATTATATATCCTAAAATTAATCGCACAACATGTGTTCAATGTGGTAGATGCTATATATCTTGTAGAGATGGTGGACATCAAGCAATAGAATTAAAAGATAGAATGCCTAATTTTAATCCTAATAAATGTGTAGGATGCCATTTATGTGTAATTGTTTGCCCTACAGGATCAATTACATCAAGTGAAGTAGAAGTGAAAAAATAATATATTTATAAAAAAATCAGTCTCTAAATTAGAAGAGACTGATTTTTCATTTTAACTGGCACCCCAAGCGGGAATCGAACCCACAATTATGCCTTAGGAGGGCATCGTTATATCCGTTTAACTATCAGGGCATTTAAAAATAACACAATAATTATATCATATTTAATAAGTTGTTAAAATAATTTTATTTGTATGAAAATGCTCTTAGTTTTACAGCATTATCATAATATGAT
>JAEEGL015814310.1_pt1 | contig 11614 bp, 8 predicted proteins | sample 9134231 | NCBI WGS metagenome assembly JAEEGL01 (sample SAMN16246548, study PRJNA631951) | gut metagenome | biome: gut microbiome; feature: rumen; material: fiber-attached | host: Bos | place: Iran: Karaj | collected 2018-10 | reverse complement strand
GGATCACACGTATCAACGCAGCAGCAAGAATCAATGGTCTTTCATACAGCAACATGATGCATGGTCTTAAGCTTGCAGGCGTAGATATCAACAGAAAGATGCTTGCTGAGCTTGCAGTAAATGATCCTGAGGGATTCAAGACACTTGCAGAGCTTGCAAAGGAAAAGATTGCATAAGAATTAGCAATAATTTTTGTGGAAACTATTATTGTAATGATAGTTTTTAAAGAGTAAAATTAAGGAGTCTGATATTATATCAGATTCCTTATTTTTTTATTACACGGAGGATAGTTTATGGCATTTGAGAATTTGGAACCCAGAGAGGTCTTCCACTTTTTTGAGGAGATATGTAATATTCCCCATGGTTCAGGGAATCTTCAACAGATAAGTGACTATCTTGTAAACTTTGCCAAAGAAAGAGGGCTTGAGTTTATACAGGATGAGAAACTGAACGTAATCATTAAGGCTCCCGGTACAGCAGGTTATGAGGATAAAGAGCCTGTGATCCTTCAGGGCCACATGGACATGGTAGCTGTTAAGGAAGCTGACAGCGATATAGATATGAAAAAGGATGGTCTTCGTATTACCACAGACGGAGAGTATGTTTGGGCCGAGGGCACCAGCCTTGGAGGCGACGACGGAATAGCAGTTGCTTATTGTTTAGCCCTTCTTGATTCAAAGGATATTCCTCATCCTCCGCTGGAGGTTGTTATCACAACCGATGAAGAGACCGGAATGTTCGGAGCTTCCTTTATTGATCTGTCTAGCCTTAAGGGTAAGAAGATGATCAATATCGACAATGAGGAAGAGGGCGTGTTCATCACCAGCTGCGCCGGAGGTGCCAGAGTTTATTCAGAGCTTCTGGTTGGGAAAGCTGAAGTTGATGGTGTAAGAGCCAGTGTTAAGGTATCAGGACTTCTTGGTGGACACTCCGGTGAGATGATCATAAAGGGAAGAGGTAATGCAAACCATATTCTGGCGAGAGCTCTTTTGGAAGCAATGGAGTGCTCAGACCTGCATATCGTTGATATCAAGGGCGGAGTTGCCGATAATGCTATTCCTTTTGAAGCAGAAGCTGAGGTAATGGTAGATAGTAAGGATTTTGAGGCCTTTGCTCACAGTATCGAAGCTACTGCTAAAGACGTGCTGGGAGAGCTTGAGGTAAAAGATCCCGGCGTCAAAATAACAGTAAATGATAATGGACGAAAGAACGAAGAAGGCGTTCTTTCCGTTATCACAGAGGATACAAGAAAAGTATTGTCTTTGATATGTGCAATGCCTGATGGGGTACAGGCTATGAGCGCATCAGTTGAAGGGCTTGTGGAGACATCTTTGAACCTTGGAATCCTTAAGTTTGAAGGTGACAGAGTTACTTTAGAGCATTCTGTAAGAAGTAGCGTAGAGTCTTCCAAGGAGCACCTTATTAGAAAGCTGTGTATCATTGCCAGAAGCTTTGGGGCAGTTGTCACAGTAAGTGGTGCTTATCCGGGATGGAAGTACAGAGAGCATTCAGTTCTTCGTGACCACATGGTAGAGGTATACGAAAAGCTCTACGGTAAAAAGCCGCAGTTGCAGGCTATTCATGCGGGGCTTGAGTGCGGACTCTTAAGTGACAAGATAGAAGATCTGGACTGCATTTCAATCGGACCGGATATGCAGGACATCCATTCAACAAAGGAGAAGCTGTCAGTTAAGTCAACCTCCAATGTGTGGGAGTACTTAAAGGCTGTACTTAAATAAAAAAGCCAGGAGGGGCGTTACATGGAAAACATTAAGCAGACCATAATGGACTCTGTGATCAACCAGTTCAATCAGAAGGGCATGAAGTTCACCATGGATGATATATCCAAGGAGCTTCACATCAGCAAAAAGACCATATATAAAGAGTTTAACGACAAGGACGAACTCTTTTACGCAACAGTTGATTATGGTTTTTCCAACATCAAAAAGAAAGAGGCTGAGATCCTTCAGGACAAGTCCCTGGATCTTATGGAGAAGATTGCAAGGGTTATTGTCTGTCTTCCTGATAACTACAGGAATATCGATTTCAGAAGAGTATATCAGCTTAGAGAAAAGCATCCTATGGTTTACAGAAGGATTGCTACCAGGATTGAGAGTGACTGGGAAGAGACAGAAAAGCTCCTTCATACGGCTATAGATCAGGGGCTTATAAGAGATGACATAGATATTGCCATTTTGAAGCTTACGATTGAAGGCGCTATAGAGAAGTTCCTTACATCAGAGGAACTGTCAAAGACTAACGTAAGCTACGAAGCTTCCCTTAACCACATGATCGACATCATCATAAACGGTATCAGGAAATAACCACTTTTTGGAGGATAAACATTAATGATCTACGCTGATGGAAATATATTTCTTTTGCAGACAAGAAACACATCCTATTTGTTCAGAAAGCTTGAAACCGGGCATCTGGAGCATCTTCATTTTGGAGGATCTCTTTTCTCTGAAAAGAAATATGAAAGCTTAAAGGACGAGGTAGACCTGGAGGCTAAGGACAAGGAACTGATTGAAAAGACTGTTCTTGCTGTGGCGCCAAAGCATTACTATGGCGGCGGAAATATGAATTACTACGATGATGCCCACAGTGCCCTCTGTCTTGAGATGATGGGACTGGAGATGAGTTCCTTTGGAAAGGGTGATATCAGAGAGCCTATGGTTGAGCTGGTTTACCCTGATGGCTCTGCTACAGTGGATTTCCTTTTCTACGACTATGAGGTGAGAAAGGGAAAAAGAGCTTTAGAGACCCTTCCATCTTCTTACGATGATAAGGATGAAGCCCAGCAGCTTATTGTTAAGCTTACAGATAAAGAGTATGAGACAAGGCTTGACCTTATTTATACCGTATTCCCTGACTGCGACGTGATCACAAGAAGCGCAGTTATTTATAATGACTCAGATAAGCCGGTAAAGGTTGAAAGGCTTCTTAGCACCTCTATTGATATCTATGAGACAGGACTTAAGCTCACATCCTTCCACGGAAGATGGGCTTATGAGATGGGAAAGACTGAGTCTGTCTGCAAGGCAGGTAAGGTGGTTTCAGAAGAACTTGCTGCCGGTGAGTCAGGCTCAAGATCCAATCCTTTTGTTATTGTAAGTGAAGAAGGTACAGATGAGGATCACGGTAACTGTATCGGATTTAACCTTGTTTACAGTGGCAACCACTATGAGGCTCTTTCCTCAAATGGCTGCAGCATAAGCAGATTTGTTTCCGGAATCCAGCCTGTTGGCTTTGAGTGGATCCTTGAAAAGGGCGAAAGCTTTGAAGCCCCTGAGGCTGTCATGGCATATTCCTCAAAAGGCTTTAACGGAATGAGCCACAACATGCATGAATTTGTCAGAAAGCACATTGTAAGAGGAACCTGGAGGGATAAGGTTCGTCCTATCCTCATTAACAGCTGGGAGGCCAATTACTTTAACTTTACCCAGGGGTCACTTCTAAACCTTGCTAAAGAGGCAAAGAAGTGTGGAATAGAGATGTTCGTCATGGATGACGGATGGTTTGGTGAGCGCAATGATGACCACAGATCCCTCGGAGACTGGTATGAGAATAAGAAAAAACTCCCCGGAGGCATAAAAGAGCTTGCTGATAAGATCACAGATCTTGGTCTTTTATTTGGAATCTGGGTTGAGCCTGAGATGGTAAATGAGAACTCTGATCTTTACAGAGCTCATCCTGAATGGGCGGTTCATGTTCCAGGACATGCACATACCAAGGGAAGAAATCAGATGAACCTGGATCTTTCAAGGAGGGATGTTCAGGACTATATCATTGAAGCCATGAAAAAGGTCTTTTCCGCAGGGAAGGTATCCTACGTTAAGTGGGATATGAACAGGATATTCTCTGACAGATTTTCTGTAGAGCTTCCGGCAGAAAGGCAGGGAGAGTTCCAGCATAGATATTATCTTGGTCTTTACAGGGTAATGGATGAGCTCACAAAGAGCTTCCCGGATATTCTCTTTGAGGGATGTTCAGCAGGTGGAAACAGGTTTGACCTTGGTATCCTTTCCTACTTCCCTCAGATCTGGGCAAGTGATGATACGGATGCTTTCTGCAGACTGGATATCCAGAGAGGCTATAGCTACGGATACCCTACAAGTACTACAGGAGCTCATGTGTCTGCATGCCCGAACCATCAGACCCTCAATAATATCTCTCTGGAGTCAAGGTTTGAGATTGCAGCTTCAGGATGCTTTGGATATGAGCTTAATCTCTGCGAGATGAGTGATGCTGATAAGAAGGTTATTTCCGGGCAGGTAGAGTACTACAAGAACTGGAGAGAGGTATTCCAGTTTGGCGATTATTACAGACTGCCTGATGACGGATACATGCTGGTTTCCCGTGATAAGAAGAGGGCTGTTGCCTTTATTGTTGAGAGAAAAGCTACACCAAACAATGACTACAAATGTATAAGAGCAACAGGACTGTCAGAGGACGGAGTTTATGAGGTGTCAAACAGAATGGTGCCACTTAGGGCCAAGGACTTTGGAACTCTTATAAATGCTGTGGCTCCGGTTCATGTTAAGCAGGATGGAGTCATTCATAATCTTATAGACAAGTTTGCAAATGTCAGCAGCGAAGCACAGAAGGATACTGCTATCGGAGCAGCTCTTATGACAAGAGGACTTTCTTTAAATGCTTCCTTTGCAGGAACCGGACACAATGAAAATGTCAGGATCATGAGAACAGGCGACACAAGACTATATATGTTTGAAGAGGTATAAGATATGTCCAGATCTGAAGTTATTGAACGTGGCAAAGTCATAATCCGTACCAGCATCATAGGTATCGTGGTGAACATCCTGTTGGCAGGATTTAAGTTTATGGTGGGAACATTGTCAGGATCCATTGCTATTGTTTTGGATGCTGTTAATAACCTGAGTGATGCTCTTTCCTCTGTTATTACGATTATAGGAACAGCTCTTGCCGGGAAGGCTCCGGATAAAAAGCATCCTTATGGTTATGGAAGGATAGAGTATCTCAGCGCCATGATAATCTCTCTTATCGTGCTCTATGCAGGCGTTACAGCTTTAATTGAATCTGTAAAAACTATATTTAATCCAACTAAGCCTGATTACAGCACTGTCACACTTATTATTGTGGCAGTAGCTGTAGTTGCTAAGATTCTTCTTGGCCAGTTCTTTATTGTGACTGGAAAGAAGGTTCGCTCAGAATCTCTTGTGGCTTCCGGAAAGGACGCCAGCTTTGATTCTATTATTTCCGCTGCTACTTTAGTGGCAGCATTTATCTATATTTTCTTTGGCCTTTCTGTTGAAGCATATCTTGCTGCTGTGATCGCGCTTGTGATGATAAAGTCAGCCCTTGAAATGCTAAGGGATACCATAAGCGAGATTTTGGGGGAGCGGATAGATGGTGCAGTATCAAAGGCTGTAAAGAAGACCATTACTGAGATTGATGGAGTACAGGGCGCCTATGATCTGATCTTTTCAGACTACGGCCCTGACAGGGTAATGGCCTCTGTTCATATTGAGATTCCGGATACCTTTACTGCTGACAAGATTGATGAGATTACAAGACAGATACAGGACAGGGTATATCAGGAACACAATGTCGCTATCATTTCCATAGGAATCTATTCAGTTAATACAAAGGATGAGAATATTGCAGCGGTAAGAAACAGCATTGCCAAAGTGGTGGCTGGTCACAAGGAAATTCTTCAGATGCATGGATTCTTTATAGATTTTGATAATAAGGATATCCGTTTTGATCTTGTGCTGGATTTTGTTCCTGATATGCATGAGATTTTTAAGACTACTATTCAAGAGGTGCAGGAATTATATCCGGAATACCGTATTGCTGCCAATATGGATGTCAGCTACAGTGATTAAAGTTTTTGTAGTTTAAAAATGATATAATAACTATATATAGGCAATTTTCTGGAGAGGTGGGAATGAAGAAAAAGAGCATCACAGCAGGCCTGGTGACTTTTGTAGGCTTTCTCATAATTACGACTATAATTGCACTCCTATATATTACAAGTGCTGCAAATGCCCGGAGAGAAAGAGCTGATTTTATTGCAAAGTCAGTGGCTGACAGGATCCATGCTGAAATTCAGCGAAGGGAATATATTACCAGAATGTTGGAGATTGATGTTTCCAGCAGCAAGGGAGTCATTACCTCTGACAGCTTCCAGGTAACTGCGGAGGAAGTCTTTAATGACTACCTTGATATTGTTGACATTTCTCTGGCTCCCGAAGGAGTGGTGAGCTACATTTATCCTTTGAGTAATGGAATAGGGGACAGGATGAATCTGTTTGAAGACGGAGTACAGGGAGTGTATTCCGACTACAGCAAGATGTCCGGGGTTCCTATTATTATGGCGCCCATAACTCTTGATTCCGGGGATTATGGCATCATCATCAGAAGACCGATCTATACCAGCGATCAGGTTTCCGACGATACCTTCTGGGGCTTTGCATCAGTTACCTTAAAGCTCTCTGATTTCCTTGCATCAGTAGGAATGAAAGACCTTGCTGAAGGAGGTTACGAGTACAAGCTCATCGGTAACAATCCTATTACCGGAGACAGCCGTATCATTATGGAGTATTCCGAGAAGGCCCTGGCAGCACCTGTTGAGGCTATGATTAGCACAGTAGGCGGCGGTTTCTGGACTCTTGAAATATCACCAATGAACAACTGGATGAACCTTTATGAGATCCTGGGTTCACTTTTTATAGCTATTGTTATCAGTTCACTAGCTGCATTTGGCATGTCAGCGTACATGTCCATGAAGGCCAATGCCAAGGAACTTGAGATCCTTTCCTACAGGGATGCCCTTACAAATCTTAATAACCCAAGAAGCTACCAGGAGCATATGGATGAGCTTAGCAAAAAGAAGCTTCCTTATGGTCTTATCTTCATGGACCTTAATGATTTTAAGCAGGTTAATGACACCTATGGTCACGATGCAGGAGATGCTCTTTTAAATATTGTTGCCAAGAGGCTTCAGAACAGTATAAGAGAAAAGGATAAGGCTTTCCGTATCGGCGGAGACGAATTTGTAGTAGTTATCCACGGTACTCATGATAAGAAATTCTATGAGGGAGTCATTGCCAGAATGAGACAGAACGTTGCCAGAGACGTGGTTCTTAGTAACGTTACTCTTCAGGTTTCCATCAGTGCAGGATACGCAAGATGTCCTGAGGATGGTACTAAGTTTGAAGACGTAGTCAAGAAGGCTGACGATGCTATGTATCACAATAAGAGACTCTACAAGAGCCAGAAAAAACAAGCAGGCGGGGACAGGGGAACCCGAACCTGAGACGGAGTGAGTGAAAAATGGCGGGAGGAAATTTTGACACCATAAACAGGATCTTTGATACCTTTGCCGTAACATCAAGGAGCCGTTATGTCTATGTCTATGACATGGAGAAAAATATATCCAGGTGGTCAGCCAATGCGGTGGATTATTTTGGACTTGCCGGGGAGTATATCTACAATGCTTCATCGGTGTGGGAGACCAGGATCCATCCCGATGACAGGGAAAAGTATGTTGAGTATCTGGGAGTTGTCTTTTCCGGAAAAAAGACAGATCCAACTTTCGAATACAGAGCAAAGAATAAAAACGGGGAATATGTGATCTGCTCCTGTAGGGGAGTTGTGATAAAGGATTATGCAGGAAAGCCTGTTTTCTATGCCTGCTCTATCATCAACAAGGGTATTGTAGATAACAATGATCCGATAACTCTTTTGCCTAATCAGTATGAGATGCTCAATTATATGAGACAGCTCAAAGCTCAGATGAGGCAGTATTCAATTCTTCTTATAAACTTTATTGACTTTGGTGATGTAAACAGACGATTTGGTTACATGACCGGTAATAACATTCTCAGGGCCACAGCTACAAGGCTGGTACAGGAAGGTCAGAACTACGGAAGAGCCTTCAGAGGTGATGGAACAACACTCGCCTTTATCTCTGACAGCATGACTATTGATGATATCAAAAGGTTCTATGGCAGGATGCGGACCTATACCAGGGAATCCATCCTTGTGAACGACAATAAGATCGGTGCAGAGATAGCAGGTGGTGTTATTGTTGCCTCAGATTACAACGTGGATGAGCATTCGATCTATACCAGCGCTAAATATGCCCTGAGTTATTCAAAGACCCAGAAGCACGGAAATCTTATCATCTTCCACAACGATGAGCTTGAAAATAATAAGAGCAGCATTGAACTGGTTGATGAGGTTAGAAATAGTGTAATAAATGGTTTTGATGGTTTTTATCTTGAATACCAGCCAATAGTTTCTGCAGTCGACGGAAGGCTTGTGGGAATGGAGGTATTTGTCAGATGGCGCAAGGAACCCTACGGAGAGGTGTCTCCCGCAGAGTTTGTGCCATGGCTTGAGCAGGACCCGGTTTTCTATAACCTGGGCAACTGGATTTTGGAAAATGCTCTTAAGGATGCACTTGAGATCAGAAAAAACAACAGGGATTTTTACCTGAGCGTAAACCTTGCATTTATGCAGCTGGAGAGATCTGAGTTCAGAACTACACTCATAGAGATGCTCAGAAAGACCGGGTATCCGGCAACAGGACTGTATCTTGAGATGACCTCAGGCAGCAGACAGCTTAGTATTGAACATTTAAAGAGCCAGATCGAGTTCATCAAGTCATGTGGAATCAAGATTGGTATCGATTGCATGGACTTTGCTTCTCTTGACTACGTAAGGCATCTGCCGATAGATCTTTTGAATCTGGTGCCTTCACTTACAGGCTCCATCACAGATAATGTTTCTGTAAAATATATGATCGAAGCAGTTACCTCTTTTACCCACAGGCTTGGAATAAGAACCTGCTATTCAGGAATAGAGGATGAAGAGACTGCAAGGATCGCAAAGCAGTACCCAATCTCGGACCTGATGGGATATTATTACGGAAGACCCTGCAGGATTGAGGAATTTAAGAGGCTTCCTTTTTTCAGACAGTAAATAGCTTTAACCGGAGGAACAAATGAGTCGGACTTTTCGCTATATTCAAAATGATGATGTATTAAAGTCCTTTGTGGAGTTCAAGGATACTGTGCTCCGCGACAGGGCTGTTGTCATCGCACGTCATGGCGACTATTCTCTGTTCCTTAAGTATATTTCAGACGATGAGCTGGGGCTCGTTATCGAGAATACTGAGAAGCACAAAGTAATCCAGGAGAGAAGCTATACGGTATCCAAGACCACGGATGCACTGGTTTCAAGAGGTGTAAGACACGCCTGTCAGAAGATGTCGGAGCTTTCTGATGAGGAGGTCAACAGGAAAAGACTTCAGATCTGGAAGTGGTACGTGATCGACTGGCAGAAGGAGCATGCAGAGAGCGTCAGGGAATTCATGGAAAAGGAACTGGCCTGGTCTGATGAAGACGGTTTCGTACAGTCAGAGGTTATGGACATGGAGACCTTTCTTCATGGGGATTACCTGAATCTTGGAAATACCCTGTCCATTATCGAAAGATATCTTGCTGATGATACCAAGCATTTGGAGGAGTTTCGTAAGTTCGCCATAAACGACATCATGGAGATGTCCAGCGAGGATACCAAGGACAGGTCACTGGCTGAAGCGGAGAGGCAAAGGCTCGAGGACGGTATGAAGAAGCATACCTACCAGTTCACCGTAAGCGTGGAAGCTACAGACAAAGAACATGCCAGACAGGCGCTACTTGCCTACCTTGCAGGCGATGAAAGAATAAAAGTTCAGAAATAATAAAAAAAGTGTAAATTAATTTCATAAACTTTTAATGATTCAGCGCGAAAAAGTATGCCTATTTCTCTATCTTTTTAACTACCAGTGGTATATAATGTACCCATTAAATGAAATTTTGTTGTGAAACTACAAGAGGTTGAGGGGCCCAAAGTTTCACAAGCCACTTCATTTAAAATCATTTTTCTTATGAGATGGAGGAATTTAATATGAGACGTTCCGCGAAGAGCAGACAGGGATTAAGCCAGGGAACCATTGCAATAATGGCAGACGTGGTAAAGGCAAAGGAGCAGAACCTTTCATACGGAAAGTTTAAAGCGTTGGATTTACTAGGCGCAGGCAGTATGTTGGATGAAGAGACTGAGTCAGAGTACACAGTTCACACTACAGCCCTCGTTCGAAAGAAACAGCAGGCAGAAGCCAAGAAAGCAGTAGCTTTCGTTAAGATAAGAGCATAACAGCTTAGTATTTACAATTGAATATGTATAGTCAAGGGGTCATTTGCGATGAGCAATGACCCTTTTTTAAGAAAAAAGGAGAATTCAGAATGAACGTTAAAGACATCGTGTCCAGGTTAACTTTACAGGAGAAGGCAGCTCTTTTGTCAGGAAGTGATTTCTGGCATACCGAGGCTGTAGAAAGGCTTGGGCTTAAGTCTTTCATGATGTGTGACGGCCCTAATGGCCTGAGGAAACAGGTGGGAGAGCCTGATAGCCTTGGTGTTATTGATAGTATCAGTACAGTTTGCTATCCAACAGCCAGTGCTCTGGCATCCTCTTTTGATGAGGAGATGATGGAGGAACTGGGACAGACCCTGGGAGACGAGTGTGTCAGGGAGGATGTTTCCATGCTTCTGGGTCCCGGCCTTAACATGAAGCGTAGTCCTGTCTGTGGCAGGAATTTTGAGTATTATTCTGAAGATCCTTATCTTGCTGGTAAGCTGGCAGCAGCTTTTGTAAGGGGCGTACAGTCCAAGGGTGTACTGGCTTGCCCCAAGCACTTTGCTGCAAATAACCAGGAATACAGGAGAATGTCCGGAAGTTCCATGGTAGATGAGCGGACGCTTCATGAGATATATCTCACAGCTTTTGAGATGATGGTAAAAGAGTCTCATCCAAAGTCCATCATGTGCTCCTACAATCAGCTTAATGGCACTTTCCTTTCAGAGAACAAGTACATGCTGACAGAGGTGCTCAAGAATAAGTGGGGCTTTGACGGCTTTGTGGTAACTGACTGGGGTGCAGGAAAAGACCCTGTAAAGGGTGTGGAAGCAGGACTTGACCTGGTTATGCCGGGACCAAGGAAGGATCATGAGGAAGCAATCGTTGCTGCAGTGGAAGCAGGGAACCTTGACGAGGCCAAGGTTGACAAGGCAGTTATCAATATCCTGGATGCCTTTAACTGGTCACTGGAAAATGCAGCTAAAGATGCCAAGCCATCAGATGACGATTCGAGGAAAAGAGATTACGAAGTGGCGCTGCGTGCTGCAGAAAACAGTGCAGTTCTTTTAAAGAATAACAGGGTACTTCCCATTAAGAAGGACAAGAAGGTGCTTTTTGTGGGTGAGTTTGCGAAGAATCCAAGAAATCAGGGATCAGGCTCATCACATATTAACAGTGCCTATGTGTCAAATGCTCTGGAATGCGCAAAGGACAGAGATGTTTCTTTTGTCAGAGGGTATGACCTTAAGGATGAGAAAAAGAACTATATCCTCAGGCAGGAGGCTGTAGAAGCGGCTGAAGATGCTGATGTGATCGTGGTGTTTGCAGGTCTTCCGGGCTCCTATGAATCTGAGGGCTTCGACAGGAAGGACATTAATATTCCTGCGGATCAGAATAAACTTATCAATGATCTTTCCATGCTGGACAAGAAGGTTGTGGTTGT
>JAEEGL015261476.1_pt1 | contig 11614 bp, 8 predicted proteins | sample 9134231 | NCBI WGS metagenome assembly JAEEGL01 (sample SAMN16246548, study PRJNA631951) | gut metagenome | biome: gut microbiome; feature: rumen; material: fiber-attached | host: Bos | place: Iran: Karaj | collected 2018-10 | reverse complement strand
TCCCTGCCTGATGGACTACTATGTTCAAATGCACAGAGTATAAGGAACCGCCGTATGCCGAACGGCACGTACGGTGGTGTGAGAGGTCGGAAAACAAAAGTAGGAGGAAAACTCACTACTTTTGTTTTCCTCCTACTCGATTGTATAAGTTCTAATTTAGCATTTTTCAATCCTTTTTCAATCTGCGTCCAGATTCTAAATTAATTTACTAAAACAAGAATAGTTAAAAATTACCCATAAATTCCTTTGCATTCTTGAGGAGTTTTTATAATTTTACATCAAAAATAACGCATGCGGTTGCTTTTGTTAGGAATTTGCGCTCTGTTTTTAACGGGGTGCGTTTTGGAAGGAGCTGATAGTAAAGGCATTATGCCAGGAAATCAGGTTCCGGCTTTCCGTGTGCAGATGGATGATGGAACTTTCCTCAGTTCGGAGGATTTGTTGGGGAAACCCTCTCTTATACTTTTCTTTCATACTTCCTGCCCGGATTGCGCAAGAACCATTCCGGTGGTCCAGAAAGCTTATGAGCGCTATGCAGGCCAGATTCGCTTTGTGGCCATCTCCAGAGCACAGAACGCGGACGAAATAAAAAGCTGGTGGAAAGAATTTGGAATTACCATTCCTTTTTCGCCCCAGAAAGACCGGCAAGTTTACCAGCTCTTTGCCTCCTCCCGGATTCCCCGGGTCTATATTTGCAACAGCAAGGGCATTGTCGTCAGCAGTTACGATGACAACCCCTGTCCTACCTATGAAAACCTGGAACAGGATCTAGACAAACTTAAGTGAACCCAGTATCTGCATACTTGAATTCCAGGGAGAGCACAACCCTTGGGAAGCAGCGCGTGATTTTTTTCTTTGTCACGGCTGTTTTCTCCGTGCTCCTGACGGTGGCCACCTTCTTCTATCAGACCAAAGACACCGCAGCACTTGTTACGGACTCCATCAACATCGTTCTCTGCGTCCTGTTCGTCTTTCTGTACTTATACCGGGCCCTTACCATCCGGGAGGCCTCCAATATGTTGTATATCGTTTTGCAGCTGGATCTCTGTGCCCATAAGATCCATCTTTGCCTGTCGGGAGAAGAAGATATATCTGCTCTTCTGATCCAGGATTCCTTCCTGTCGCTGCTGCTAATAATGATATCCATAGTGGCCAATCTCAAGTATTGCCCCGCCATCATCAGTGGACTGTCACTGGTTACATATTTCGTGTGCTTCTTCTTAACCCGGATGCCGGCACTGCTCAATTTCCTTCCGGTATATCTGGTGGTGCTGGTGGGAGTTATTCTTTACGATACTTACGCTATGCGCGGCGCACAACTTCTGGAGGCGGAGAACTTTCACCTGAAAGAAGAATTAGCAGATTTTATGACCGTTACCGGCCTGTCGCTGGCCGATATCCGGGAAATCACGCAGCTTTCCAAGGGAAGTGCCCACAATGTGGAGAAAACCCGTCTCCTCCTGAACAAGATGGACGCACGCGTACGGGAAAACATCGTCGGAGGCGTGCTGGCGGTGAAGGCTCAGAACGAGAGTTCAAGGGAATTGCTGGTGGCTGTTTTCCCCCAGTTCACTCCTTCGCAAATAGCTATCAGCCAGCTCATTCTGCAGGACAAAAAGCTGTCTGAAATCTGCCGTTCCCTGGGAAAAACAGAGAACAATGTGTCTTCGCAACGTTCCAAAATCCGTACAATCCTGGAACTTGGCCCGAAGGATTCCTTGAAAGAGGCCCTTCAGGAGCGCCTGGATGCGTATTTGCAAGCCCGTCAATCTCCCAATTAATATTCAAAAGGAGAAATTTATACAAGAAATATCCACAAAAGTTAGACTTTTGGTCGAATCTGGAAAACCTTAACTAAAATTATTTAACAAAGCTAACGGCTTGATTTCTAACCACGTATTACCTTAATTAACCTTAATTTCAACCCGTTTTTCAATACATTATTTATTATATAGTTTTGCACAATTTTGTTTCGCTTCGAAAAGGAAGCAGGACGTACTTACTTTAATTAGGATGAAAAAGGCTATTTTTGTTTTGGCGCTTCTGGCCGCATCCCTGTTCTCTGCGTCTTTCGCGCACGCGCAAAGAGTGGGAATCAAGACCAACCTCCTGTATGACGCCACCACCACCATTAACCTGGGCGTGGAAGTGGGTCTCTCCCAGAAGCTCACCCTGGACCTTTCGGGCAACCTCAATCTCTGGACCTGGAAGGACAATATGAAATGGAAGCACTGGATGGCTCAGCCGGAACTTCGCTTCTGGACTTGCGAGCGTTTTGCAGGCCACTTCTTTGGTGTTCACGCCCTGGCCGGCCAGTTCAATGTGGGTAATCTCCCCATCCCTAAGGATCTGAATCTTCTGGGTATGCACCTCGGTGCCCTGGCCACTACCCGCTACGAAGGCTGGGCTTTCGGCGCCGGTCTGGCCTACGGCTATGCCCTCCCCATCGGTAAGCACTGGAACCTGGAAGCGGAAATTGGTCTGGGCGCTCTCTATGCCATTGCAAATAGTTTTGAGTGCGACATCTGCAACCGTCCCCTGGCCCAGAACCAGAGAAAAATAATGCCTATGGTTACCAAGGCTGCCATCAGTATTGTATACCTGTTTTAATTGTTAACGGATATGAGAAGAATAATTACTTTAACCCTCCTTCTTGCTGCATCCGTTATCGAGATGCAGGCTCAGACCGCCAAGAATGTGGTCCTGAAAAAAGACGGAACCTTCCTGTATGTGAAGATGGACCTGGACCTTCAGAGTGCCAAACCCCGCGCCAATGAGGCCGTGGTGGTGGTACCCCAGGTCAAGAATGGCTCCTGGGTGGCAGATCTGCAGCCCGTGGGTCTTTACAGCCACAATATGTGGTATAATTTTGCCCGTAAAGGAAAGAATGCCAGCGGAGACGTGAACGAGCTTCAGTTCCGTGGCCACGCTCCCGAGACGGTGGAATATGAAACGCGTATTCCTTACCAGAACTGGATGAACGGCGCTTCGCTGGTTCTGGAAAAGCGCAGCCAGGGTTGCTGCGGAAAGGAGAAAAACCAGACGGAGAGCACTTGGCTGGCGTCCTTTGAGGAAGAGCTGGTTTTCGCTCCGGCCGATACTGTGCAAATCCGGGATACCGTGGAGGTAAAGGTAATGGTTCCCGTGGTACGTTCCGTGAGCGGTCGCGCTTTCCTGGACTATGCGGCCAATTCTGTCACCATTGACCCCAACTACCACTCCAACAGCCGGGAGCTGGGTTATGTAAGGGCGTCTCTGGATTCTGTGAGAATGGTTCCGGGTGCTCAGATCCGGAAGATCTGGATCAAGGGCTATGCCTCTCCGGAAGGCCCTTATGAGCGGAATCACTATCTGGCCCTGCACCGTACGCAGGCTCTCCGGGACTATGTGGTCAAGGCTTACGGTATCTCTGAAGACCTGTTCGAGGTGGAGTTTGTGGCCGAGAACTGGGAAGATTTCCGGGAGTATGTTGCGGCTTCTTCTCTGGAGGATAAGGAGGAGATTCTGAAGATTGTGGATTCGGACCGCGCGGCCGACGACAAGGAGGCCCTTATCAAGAGGCAGTTCCCTCGTGCCTGGGCTAAGCTCCGTACGGAGTGCTTGCCGTTCCTGCGTCGGACGGATTACCGGGTTGACTATGAGATTATAGAAAACAAATAATAACTAATAATTAATCATTAATTCAAATCCTTTTTATTATGAAAATGAGGTATTTACATCGTTTGCTGTTTGCTGCTGCCGCCGCTGTTGCGTTGGTGAGCTGCAACAAGGAACAGGACAAGTCCGCAAGCGAACTTGATTCTGACAGCCCTAAAAATTACATGGGATTCACCATTGCCATGCCTTCGGCTACTAAGGCCGCAACCACCGAGGGAACCGGCACTTATGTTGTTGGTGAGGATTACGAGAACGCTATCAAGACCATCCACTTCTACTTCTACCGCAAGGGCGCATACGTGTCCTGGGGTTACGGTGATGTTGCAGACAAATTCACTCCTAATGCAAGCACCGGTGACGTTGAGGAAAAGCTGGATAACATTTCCGAGGCCGGCAAGGGCGTAGTTGTTCTGGAATCCACCATGGCCATCCCGGACCAGGTCCTTTGCGTTGTCAACTCCCGCAATTCCCAGTGGTACCGCAACAAGTCCCTGGAAACTGTCCTGGATGCCATTCATTCCGGTACTAAAGGATCCCTTACCGGTAATGATGCAGATTCTTACAAGGATTTTGCGTTCTTAGACGGAGGTAATCCCTATTTTGTGATGTTCACTTCTCCTATGTACGGCACAAAAGCCGGAAGCACAGACAAGGAGGTTAAGTATGTGAACGATATCTTGGTTGAGGAGACCGCTCCCGGTTCCGGTATTTTCACCGCCAACTCCTACATCAAGAACAATCGTCAGGATGCACTGAACATGCCCCTGGAGATTTACGTAGAGCGTATGGCCGCCCGCTATGACATTGACAACCTGACCAAAGTTTCCGCCGGCGGTATCATTGCCGATGCTTCCAACTATGTTGACAAAACCAAGATGGATGCTTCCCTCCTGGACGGCTCAGGCAATCCCCTCTGGGATATCGAGCCCCTTGCATGGAGCGTAACCGCTACCAACAAGAAAGCCTATTCCCTCAAGCACATTGACCTCAACTGGTTCTCCCAGACTGGTGCCAACCAGCCCTTCAACGGCGGCTGGCTGCAGAGCGGTGGCGAATTTGATAATCCTGTCAAGACCGGTGAAAAGATGTTCACCCGTATCAACTGGACCATGGACCCCAACTATAATAACCCCGCTGTCACTAACCGTAATGAATATCCTCACTCTGCCCGTGAACTTCTTGCTTCCAGCCAGCTGAAATACTGGTCCGCTACTGAGGTAGCAGCCAACTACGGTGGTGCAGACAAGTCCCAGCTTGATCTCCTCCAGCGCTACAGCTATGAGAACACCTTTGGTCTGGACGGCCAGAAGTCTCCTCGTATCAACGGTACTATGCTTCTCCTCTATGCCCAGGTGAAGAAGGCCGGTGCTGCAGACTATGAGAATCTCTATGCCTATATGGGCCAGATGCAGACTTCCCAGGAGTATGCCGCACAGCTTCTTTCCACTATGGATGCCCACGGCTATACCTTCTACATCAATGATAGTGGCACCTATAAGCCTATTCATAAATCTTCTACTTTAGGAGGAGCTCTTGAAGATTTCAGTAATCTCGCAAATGCTTATCTGGAGGTTGTCCCGGCCACCAAGATCCGTGATTTCTACTCTAGTAACGCGGCCTCTTATCAGGCTGTTGCAGATGCTACTCTTGAGGCCTACCCCGACATGGTTGTAGCCCTTCGCGGTTCCAGTGTCGGTACTGTGCCGTCACTGCAGGCCAAATCGTTTGAGCCCCTCTTCCCCTTAGTTCCCGCTTTCACTGCCACCGATGCAAAAGGCGATGCTGACGGTTATGTAACCCTGGTTCCGAACAAATATGGTGAGACTGGAGGATGTCCTAAGCTTTATGTTGTAGATACTAACAATTCTACCAACCCTGCATATAATGCAACTGTTGCCGGCTCCGAATATCGTGAGGCTACTCCTGCAGAGATTGCCAAAGGCTTCCTCAACGGTGTCGTAGAGCCTGCCAACATGTACCGTGATGGTATGATGTACTATGCAATTCCTATCGAGCACTACGGAAAAGCCACTGACACTTCCGCAAATCCTCTGGAAGGTAACTACGGTGTTGTACGTAACAACTTCTACAAGGTGAGCATCGGCACCATCAAGTCCCTTGGTCATGGTATCGACGACGTAGACGAGCCCATCGTTCCCGGAGACCGCAAGAAGCCTTACTACCTGGCTGCCAAGATCAATATCCTGTCCTGGCAGGTTGCTACTCAGAAGCACAATCTGGAGGAGTAATCCTATATGCTTTTTCATCCCGGAGGGGCTGACCCTCCTCCGGGGTGCCAAGAGGCCGGAGAAATCGGCCGCAAGAAAGATATGAAAAGAAAACACATCATAGCAATTATTGCTGCGGTCCTTATGGGGCTAATGGGAGCATCCTGCGACAAGGCCATCTACGATGGTCCGGGAGATTGCCAGATTTCTGTACGCTTCAGGTTTGACTTCAACCTGAAGTATGCAGACGCATTCCGTAACGAGGTAAAGTCTGTTGCGGTTTACGCGTTCGACCAGAAAGGCAAATTCGTGGCCAAGGCCTCCGAATCCGGCGTTGCACTTACCCAGGAAGGCTATGTCTTGGAAATCCCCGACCTGCCTACCGGCATTTACGATGTCGTGGCCTGGTGTGGTCTGGAAGACGGAGATTCCTTCGATGTTCCGGATCCCGCCACCAAGGAAGAACTGGTTTGCCGTATCAAAACGCAGGAGCGCACCAAAGCCACGGTGGAAAATTACTCCAACAAGAACCTCGGCGGTCTTTACTATGGAATTGTCGAGGATCGGAACCTGATCAACCTGCCTCCCGGCAGCGTGAACACCGTGGTAATTCCTCTGGTGAAGAACACCAACAACATCCGCGTTCTTCTTCAGTCCATCAACTCGGACATCAACCTTACCCCGGAGCAGTTTGATTTTGCCATCTATGACATCAATACGGAGCTGGGCTGGGATGATAACATTGCCACTCCCATTCCCATCACCTATGATCCTTTCAACACCAAGCAGGGTAGCGTAATCCTGAATGATGGTACGGAAGTCCTTACTGCCGCCGTAGCAGAGTTCTCCGTGGGCCGTCTGTTCACGCGCACTACGGACAAAACCCGTCTAGTCATTACCCAGCGTTCCAACGGCCAGGTTGTATTCGATATCCCGGTGGTGGATTATTTCCTTATGGTGAAAGGATACTATGCCCACGAGATGGGAGACCAGGAATACCTTGACAGGCAGGATGATTATTCGATCGTCATCTTCCTGGAGCATAAGGAAGGCCCGGAGGAGTATTATATTGCAGCCCGAATCTACATCAACGGCTGGCAGATTGTTTTGATGAACCCGGATTTGTATTAAAGAATGAAGAATACACTGCATATCGCCTTGGTATTTCTGCTGGGACTCTCCGTTCTGGCAGGGTGCCATCGTGAGGGAATGCCGGGAGCGTCTGCGGAAAGCCCCGAACTCCTGACCAAAGGCCCTGTACAGGTGAATTTCACCATATCCATCCAGGACTTTGACCAGGACGAGGTTATCACCAAGGCGGATTATGTGGATGTGGATGCGGCATACCGCTACGACTACGAAAAGAAGATAAAAGATTACAAAGTCTTAGTATTTGATGCTACTGAAGCCTATAAAGTTGAGAAGGGAAAATACGTCTTTGACCGTACGCGCGCCAAGCGTCTTTCTTCTGATGAAGAGAAGGTTGTACTCAAAACAGATTTGGGAACCAATAGGCAGCGTATAGAGTTAAAGTTGAATGATACTTATAAGTCCTTGGCCGTTATCGTTTTGGCCAATATGGGTGCGACCGTTTATACGGATGCTTCCATTCCGGGAAAGGATTCTTCTTTACTTGCGGTTGTGAATTATTTGAAGGATAAAAACATCAATTTTGAAACCGACCAGACTAAATATCTATCCGGAGAAGTCGCTATTCCTATGCAAGGATACAAAGTATATGGCTCTTGGGAGGGTTTGGACTCTTTGGCTTCGACGGAATTAAAAGAAAAACAGGAACTCAAGTACTATAAGGGAATGTCCACGCCGCTTACGGTTAAGGGGTTCCGGACGGCAGAAGAACTGAACAATTATGCGAATATAACCGGCGCTGTCCGGGAGACGGACAACTTGCCTATGACTTTCGCTATGGCCCGCCTGCACGTGCGGTATTCTCCTAAGACGGGACAGCCGTCCGGGACTCCTCAGGCTGGCCAGGCCTCCGTAGAGATTACTAGAGTGAGGTTACACAATTACGATAAGAAGCTCCGTATCCTTCCCGGCACTTTTGCAGATGGGGATACCGTGTCTCCGTTCTCTACAGTGGATGATGTGATTGACTTGCAGGGCTCGACCGATCCCGATGTAGAATTTATACATCCCAAGGCCACCGATAACTCCTGGGTGGCTTATGTCCCGGATCAGAAAGTGAAAGGGGACAAACCATCTGCCCCGGTGGGAGATCCTTATACAGATCCTTATCTAATTGTAGACGTCAAAGTGACCGACAAAGACGGGAAAGTGGTGGAATTTACGTTTGAGCGTGACCAGATTACTAGAAAGTGGAAATGGACAGATGCATTGAGTGTGGAGCACACAGAGACGGTTACCTATAAGAATTCCCCTTGGACGGAATGGCTGCAGATGCAGAACATCATCTCCGGCCGGAAAAAACCGGATGGCACTACGGATGTGGCCTTAAAAGCCTATTACAACCTGGTGCGTGGATATACATATGAATGGATTGCCGAAGGCGTGGAGGGTATGACTGATTTGAATTTATGATGAAGCGCTTTTTCATAGGAATTTTGCTGCTGGGTGTGCTCACAGGGTGCATCTATGACAAATATGCGCCCGAATCCTGCTTAGGGGAGGAGGAAGAAGCGTTGTATCTGTCCTTCCTGCTTAACTCGCAGGGAGATTTGATGAGCACCAAAGCCAGTGCGGGATCGTTCAGCAAGCAGGCGATTGCAGAACAATTGGTGAGCCGGGTCGATATTTATTTCTATGACCTGGACGGCAATTATCTGGACCACAAATATGTTCCCAGCACAGAGGAAGGACTTCAGGGATTCAGTCAGGAAGGTTTGACACCCGACGGCGACGATGCCGGCGGAAATATTGCCAACCGCGTGGGGCAGTTCTATGTGAAATTAACCAAGTATCGTCCTGCGAGGATGGTCCTGGCTATGAATCTTTCCTCTTCAGTAGCTGGCAGTTTTGAAAATAAGAAACTTTCCGATTTACGTGGGGAGAAACAGGCAAAGTCGGAGAAGTGGGCGGGAAGCAGTATCGTGATCAAGTACCCCGATTCCGAGTCCGGCGCAAGTTCTGCCAATGTGGAGCCTTTCTTTATGACTTCCTCCACCTATCTTTCACCAACCGGCGTTGAGATGTGTGATATTCTTATCCCCGCATCGTATCTGCAGGAAACCAGTGCCAAGGCATTGGGAAGGCCTATTCCTGTTTATGTTGAGCGTCTTGCCGCAAAGGTGATGGTCAAGGCTCCCACAAAGGAATACCCTGTTCCGATAGTTACCAGATATCCGGGTATTAAAGCCAAGGTGAACATCCTGTCCTGGTCACTGAACGGCCTTAACCGTTCTTCTTACTACTACAAAAAGGTGAATCAGAGTTGGGATTTCAATTGGACGGGCCTTCCGTGGAATGAACCGGCCAAGTATCGTTCCCACTGGTCCCAGGACCCGAATTATACCGGCGGCGTTTATCCGAAGGATTATGGCAATTTCAAGGATGGTACGATTGCGTGGGATGACCGCGACCTGGATTATGTCAAGTGGGGTGAGACGCTTGATCCCCCGGCAGATAATTTTACAACGCCTACGGTAGAGAACGCCCAGTATTGCCTGGAGAACACGGCCGACAAGAGCATCTTGAGCAAAGAGATTGCAAAGAATGAATTATACCCCCGTATAACCCACGTTTTGATAAAAGCTAAGCTTTCCTTCGACTATGGTACGGGTATGGATGCCGCGAAGGATGTGGATGGTTACAAGAGTGCCACCGAACTCTTCCGTTATAAGGGCGTTTACTACACCAAGACGGGTCTTGTTCAGGTGCTGTTGGAAGAAATGGCCGACGCGGACGTCAACAATGTCTACTACTATATCGACAACGCGGTTACGAAACCTGTAACAGCTGCCAATTTTGACATTGAGCATATTTATGGCGAGCACGTGTATCTGAAACCGAATGTCTCTGTATACAATAAAGTTGGCACACTGCAGGGTGAGGATTTCCTAAAAGGGAAGAAAGCCGATGGCTTCAACAACGGATATTTCTATTACAAGGTACCTATCGAGCACTTGACGGCCGAAGATAAGACTGCCGCGTATTATCCTACCGCCCAGTATGGCGTGGTCCGTAACCACAATTATGTGATTACACTGGGCGATGAATTGGGTGGTATAGGTACCGGAGTCTGGGACGTTACGGAACCAATCGTTCCGGTGACTGAGGACCGCGATTATGTCGTTTCCGTCCACGTGACGGTGAGCAACTGGAAACAGTTCGAGACACATTTTGTATTAGTCGACCCTTCGGGTATGCTGGTAACGAATGGACACGCTTTGCGTATGTGGGAAGATGAAGGCGATCCTAATAAGGAGGGCTATGATGATTGGACAGGAAATGGTTGGTATTTCTAGATATAATTGGTTTTTCATTCTCGTTGCTTTCTTTGCAACTTTATCCTGTGTCAAGGAAGAAGTTGTAGAGCAGCCCGTAGAAAATCAGCCGGAGCGTTTCACGGAGTATGACCCCGTGGTTCGTTTCGGCCTTGAGACCTATATGGGCGGAGATGAGGAGACCAAGACCATCTACGCGGGTGAAGATGAGTACGATCTTGTTTTTGACGAAGCTTTGGGGAAATACATCCGCTACGAGCGCATAAACTGGAACTGTGGTCCTGTCACGAATCCGGAAGACAAGCTGGATACTGTCCGTATATGGTCCAATGCCTTATTTACCAAGAAAGATAATATAAAGTCCGCGGACTACAGCCCCGGTACCATACCTGGTGTTACCAACAAAACCGGAAATATCAAGGACAGTGCTGCCGATGCAAAGATAGTGAGCACAGATGAGAAGGATAACTTCTACTGGGACCTGTCCAAAGACCCGCGTTATTTTTTTGCTGTGTATCCTACCCCCACGGACAGGACCTCTTTAAGCGTTACAGAGCCTTCAGGAACACCTCCTACGGTAAGCGTTTCCGGCCGTATTCCCCGCTATCAGGAATATCTGAGGAAGAAAGAGACCGGAAACGTGATAGAGTACCTTCCGGATATGTCGAACGCGTATATGTACGCCGCGTCGAAGATCCCGTCCGCAGATGCCGGTTACGTGAAGGTTCCGCTCCGCTTCAAGCCTCTTTTCTCTGCAGTGAAGCTGAAGATGAAATCGGCCGTTGGAGGAGAAAAGTATCGGCTCAAGAAGGTGGAGCTTCGTACGGATCTCTTCTATGACGATTTGCATCAGAACGATCCCAAGCGCGTGAACAAGCCTAATGAAGGCACCGCCCTGAACGGCAAGTTCACGGCCACGTTCAGCACAACTCCGAGTGGCGACGCCAAGAAGCCCGAGTACACGGGAGATTTTACCGTGACATCCTGTCCTGTGCTTTCCTCTGACTCCGACACAACCTACAAGCGCCTGACCATCTATATCAAAGAAGGGGACCGCGTATGGCTGGAGGACGACGAAGAGGTCAATGTGACCTTCCTGGCTCTTCCTATCCTGCAGGAGGTGATGACGATTGTTTATACCTTCGAGGTGAATGACGGCTTCGGAAATCCCGAGAAAGACGATAAAGGAAAAATTATCGAGGTAACCCGTTATCTGGCACTGCAGCAAAAGACTAATAAAAAAGACAACACTGGCAAGCACAGCGAGTTTCAGAAGAACGATTGGTACGAACTTCCCGGAGCCAC
>JAEEGL013833455.1_pt1 | contig 11614 bp, 5 predicted proteins | sample 9134231 | NCBI WGS metagenome assembly JAEEGL01 (sample SAMN16246548, study PRJNA631951) | gut metagenome | biome: gut microbiome; feature: rumen; material: fiber-attached | host: Bos | place: Iran: Karaj | collected 2018-10 | reverse complement strand
TGGTACGTCGTTGAACAATAATTCAACGTCATAGCCTTTTTCCCGTAGTTCAATGGCTTTTTCCACGACACTTAAACCGCCTATGCGAGGAATTACTACATTTTCTCCACGTTCAATGGCCATATCGAGAGCGCGCTCAGCAACAATAGTACTAGCCTTGTGAACGTAGTTAGCTCCATATCCGTCATCGTATCCATCCAGCCATGGCTTAACCGTGTCGCTGTCAATAATACGTGCAGAGTACTTGTGTGATATTGGGTCTGCAAAAACACTTGACTTACCACCTGCAGGGCGACCAACGACGATAAAGGCTTTTTTCTCCGTCTTTACTTCGCCAGTATAGCCAGACAGTTCTCCGTTTTGATATGCAGCACTCCCATGTTCGTTATCAAACAGGCGCTCTGCATACTGGAGCATCTCTTCTTCTGTCAGTTGTAAGTTTCCTTTCTTTGCGTTAATGCGGGCTTCTGCCTCAACAATAGCTGGTTCTTTTTTCAATTCTTCCACAGGGATTATAACCTCATCCCATACTGCTGCTTGGATGAAGGCAAGTTCCTTGTGGGCATAGTTAGAAAAACGAGGGTCTTTGGCAAAGTATTCCCTTGCCTCTGGTGTCATATAGGTACGGTAATCTTTCTTGTCCAGCTTCGGCTTTGCGCTCATTTCTGCAAGTTCTCCTGCAGGCTTGCCATTCGCATCATCACGGACCATGAGGTCTGACAACTTCACGCTCTTGCCATTGGTAAGCGTTACAGAGCTGATGGTGGGCTTGCTGAACGTGGTGGCACTTGTCTGCTCGCCTTGTCTTGTGATGAGCATAACATTTGATGGCTTGCCCTGATAGTACACAGTAGGGTTACCATTGTCAAGGTCTGCCTCAGTCAGTGGTCTGTACTTCGGCTCAACCTGCTGGGCTGCTGGCTCCTGCTTCTGTTCCGTAGGCTGCTGCTCTTCCTCGGCTGGCTGTGTCACCAGCTCTGCATCAAACAGGGAGCCAGCAAAAAGGTCGGGCTGTTCCTTCTTTACCTTCTTGGTATCGCGCTTTACCTTCTCTTCCTTGGAAACCTGCTCGGCCTTAGTGAACACATCAGGCTGCTTCTCCTTGTCGAAGTTGAACACATCAAACTTCTGCACGGTGTCGTAGTCATCCATCTGGTCTGCATACTCCTGAGCTTCTGGCATATCACGTACAGCATTGTAGAAGCTCTTTAGGTATGGACGTATCATGTCGCCCAGGTCGTTGACCATCTCCTGTGCATAGTCAGCAAACTTGGTAAAGCCACGCTCTATCTTACCGACAGCATACATGGCACCCAACAGCATGCGCTCTGGATCGATGCCGACGTTGGTATTATTCATCTTCGCCAACAGCTGCTTGCGAAGTTCCTCCATCTTGTCATCACTTACCAGTCGCTTATGCTCCTTGGCAGGCTTTTCTTTCTTGGTTTGTTGGGGCTTTTCTGTTACTGTTGCCTGTGTCTCTTGATTCTGGCCCTGCTCTTTCCAGAAGTCATCGTTTAGTGATTGGGCAATATGCTTCCAAAAGAAAGTAGTAGAGTTGCCATTCATCACAACATTTACACGGTCCTTGCTATTGAATTTGCCGATTGTTAGCGTTTCTCCATTATTACCAACAAAAGTTTTGCCCTCCAATGCTCGAATATCATCAGCTGTGTTGTACTTTTCAGCGTTCTGCTCTGTAGACTGAGGCTGCGCCTCGGCAGGCTTCACGCTCTTGTATTCGGCAAACGGTTTCGTCTTACGATGAGATGACTCCACCCATTTCTTGAACTCTTCTCTAGATACTTCCGTAATCTTACCAAATCCTTTCCATCCCTTGCTGTAGTTCTTGAAGTAGGCAATCTTCGCATCATTGGCATCCTTGAAGCCATACATGACCTTGTGCTCGTCAAACTCTCCTGTATCTGGATTAACCTGGTCAACCACATATACGTTACCACTTGTAGGATCATCGGAAAGGAATACGTCAATATGGTCACCGTCAACACCTTCAGTTCCTCGAATGTAGCCATAGGTGTTGTTCATTAACGTTTCCCACTCAGTACCGTCAGCAGAACGCCCACGACGAACAGAGCCTTTAGGATTTTCAATAGTAATATCATATCCATCAATGTTTATATGTCCTTTCTGATAGTTACCAGCTTCCTTCTGACTCTCAGTAGGATTGGTATCTACCTTTGCTTCCTCTTTCTTTATTTCCTCAGCTGATGAGGTCTTACCAAGAATATCCTGCTTGTCTCCTTGGACTGCTATCTTCCTCAGCTCCGTTTTGAATGGCAACATCACGTCCTTCTTGGCATCACCACGGTTCTTCTCCAGATATTGCAGTCCTAACAGTGCCCAGTAAGCCTGACACTCCTTCTCGGTCTCAAAGTATTTATCGTAGCTGGCTGCAGAAACACCACTACCCCATCCGTATGTAGGACCATTGACGGAAATAGCACCACTCCATCCTTTCTCCGACAGGGCTGTGCGTATCTCAAAGCCGATAAGTCCCTTCCCTTTTTTCTCGATAGTGTTTGGATTCAAGACAATACCATTTTCGTTTGCCTCGAACTGCTTGCCATTATGCGAAAGGAGCTTGTTTTCAAAGCGCATGTTAGGCTTCAAGCCAGTCTTGATATACTCTTGGTCTGTGTCATCATCCAAGTAACGGTCCTGGAATACGCGGACAATATACTCGTCGGCAAGCTTCTGCGGGTCGTTGCCATCGTATACCTCTGCATAATCCTGAGCCTCTGGGTCAACTATACCATCACCAGCATCAAGACCTTCGTCAACATAGTCACGGATAGCCTTTGTAGCTTTCAATAGCTCTTTCCTGTCTATCTCCAGCTCTCTATCCAAGAAAGCGGAATAGGTGTCGATAAGCTTCTGACGGATAGCCTTTAGGCGCTTATCGTCTATCTTCGGTCTGGGGATGGCTCCCTCTTCCTCATACTCAGGAGAATTGTACTTCGCACTAAGCTCTGCAACATACTCTTCGATGGGTACAAAGGCTTCGTTGGCTTTTTCCTCGGCTGCGGAAATAGCTTTCTTGGCTGCTTCCTTTTTCTTCTTATCCTTGCCCTTCAGGTCGGCTGTCTTTTCCTCGATGACTTCACCATATTCAGAATTGATGGTTTCCCAGTCCTCAACGAGTGCCAACAGTTCATCAAGCTCATAGGTGCTCATGCGGTCAACAATGGTATCGCCATTCTCCACACCTATATTGGCGAAGAAATACTTAAGGTTTGCCTTGATGTCTACATACCTTCTGCCTTGGGCATCTCGCTCTGGTGTTCCTCCAGATACTTGGTTATCAGAAACAGTCGGTTCACTGCCAGGTGCTTCTGGGCCTTGGGCAACTGCTTCTGCATCAGTTCCATTACCTGTGCTTTGAGCTGGTTCTTGTACTTGGCTTTCGCCTCCTTCAGTGCCTGGTACTGCTGTTCCGCTGACAGGCTGCTGATCCATTGTTTCGCTGCTTGCAAGCGATTCTTTGAATTCTCCATCTATTATAATGTTATTGATTATCTCCTGTTCAGGTTCCGATGGTGGCTGCTGCATGAAGTCCTCAAAGGTCTCACGCTCTTCGGGTGTAAGGTGATATGCCTCGCACCAGGCATCCATCTCAGCCTCAGCTTCTCTGCGCTCCATCTCCTTCATCAGCTCACGGGCTTCCTCTATACGATGCTCTTCCGTCAGGTGCATCATACGGGTGCTGCTTCCCTCGTTGAAGAGGTTAAGCAGGGTATTGCGTACATCTTGGTCGGTGTACTGCTCCTTCATACCTTCGGGCAGTCCTTCGTGGATTTCCATCACAATCTGGTTGAAAGGCTTAGCTCCGCTTTCCTTGGTACCAAGAAGTGTCATCATGCGCTGCATGTCGGCTCGCTTCATGCCAAGCTCCGTCTGCAGTCCAGTCTCGCTGTCGCTGGCATCCTGCCACAGCATAGAGTGTGGGCGCAACTGTGACGATACCCACTCTTCGAGGCTTCTCGGCTCTATATCGTCCAGGATAGCCATTGCTTCCGAACGGTCTGCCATCTCACGCTTAGCCTGCGTCAGTGGCTCATATTCCTTGTTACGCTTCTCGCGGTCACGCTCTATCTGTTCACGGAGTCGCTGGCGGTCCTGTTCGTCCTGTTGCTCCTTACGGATACGGGCTTCCTCTGCCTCACGCTGGCGCTGTTCCTCACTCTTGGCTGCTTCACGCTCGGCAATCTTGCGCTGTGACTCAGCCTCCATCTGCTGCTGGATATGCTGGTTAACGTCCTTCCATTGCTTGATGATAGCCTGCTGTTCCTGCTCCTGTCGCTTTATTTCCATGCGACTCTCTGCAATCTCCAACGGATCATCGCCCTTGGGTTTCTGCTTGCGTATCTTCTCCAGCTTGGCATTTCCCTGGTCTATCAGGTCCTTGGCAGTGTCTCTAGCCATCAGCATGTCACCGCCTGTAGTTTCAATAAGGGCTGCTGCAGCATCTTCCACACTAGCCTTATGCCAGTCACGCACGGGTCTTCCCTTCCTGTCGGTTACTGGCTTGTCGCCATCCATCCTGACGGGAATACGGGAAAGGGCGCTTGCTGGTGGTTCGTTTGCACTGGTCTGCTTTGAACCTGCCTCACCACCAGCATTATTTAGAGTTGCGCCTTGTTCTGTATGCTGAGGTTGTGTCTCAGCAATATTATTGTTCCTATTTTGTTCCGCTTCGGCTGCAACTTGCTGTTCTGCAGGTTGTGGCTGTGCCTCAGCTGGCTTTACTTCCATGCCATTGTGGTTTACAATCCTACGATTCAGCTCATCAGCTGTCATCTGGAGTGCCTTACCGTCTGCGGTTTGTACAACATATACACCATCAACAGCATTAGGCAAAGCAACTACTTGTCCTTCAATGGTACCACCCTGTCCGTCCTGTAACGTCACGGTGTCCTCCATATCGAAAACCTCATTGGCTGGACTGCCATAGGTAATATCGTCATCGGCTTGCTGTGTCAGCTGCTCACGCAGTACCGTTTCGTTCTGCTGGATAAGCTCATCAGCGTTACTTACAGACGTAACGGATAACTGCTGGGGTGATTTCACTACAACCTCTCCAGTCTGCATGTTCTTTACGACCATGGCACCACCAGTACCGATAAGTTGACCTGTCGTTGGGTCAATGTCGCCACTCAGCACAAAGTAGTCACCATCATTGTCCTGTACGGTTACAACATTGCCTGTAGCCTGGTGTGTGTTGGCTCTTATTACTGCATTGGCTCGCTCCACCTCTGTATTGATAGCATCCTCGGCTGCATTGAGCACACCGTAAGCTCTAGCCTGCTTCTGGAAATAGTCGGCTGCTGCCTCTATCTGCTCATTAGTATAAAGGTCACGGTTCTGCATCAGGTAGTCCATCGTCTCAACAGGACTCTCCGACTCACTAACCATCTTGGCAAATTCCTGTCCGTACTGGGGCAATATCTCTTCTGCTGCACGGGCTTCTTCTACATAATGCTTCTTCTCATCAGCTAGCTCAGAAGCATATCCATCATCGAATGACTGTGCAACCTCCATAGTAACAGGATCAATACGTGCATTAGGATTGTTTGCAATATCTTCCTCAGTAACCTTACCACCAAAGGCGTATTGCAGTCCTGCTACAGATGCTTGTGTGGTTCCTGATGTGTATGCACCAGCCATAGCACCGCCAATAAAAGACTCTATGTTTTCTTTTGCTTTCTCAACAGCAAAGTCCCAAAGGCTTGCATCTGGATTTTTCTTTTTTATCTCATCCCATTGGGCACGAAGTCCAAAATTCTTTTCTCCGTTCAACAAGTCAAGGGCTTCACCAAGTGCATCATTGCCAAAGTTGGTGATAACTTCCTCTGCACCTTCCCCTGCTGCGTCTTTGGCAAGATGGACCAAACCGTTATATATACGCTGGGCCATACTTTCTGTTGCCTTCTGAGTTATCTCCTTTGATAATTCCTCGGCTCCTTCCTTTGCAGCCTTGCTGAATATCTTTCTGCCTCCTACATACTTAAACAGTGGGTCGGCAAACATTTCAACCACCTGCTCGATAGCTGCTGAACCAGCTGCCATCGAAAAACGCTTCCAAGGTGCTACATCAGGATTATCTAGTGCCTGCTCCCTATAGTTGTTCCCTGCCATTGATATACCATTCAATATCATAGTGGGCCAACTATATATAGATAATGTCATCGGCAAAGACTCCATTGCAGTACCAACACCTTTCTGTAAGAAGCTGCCTATCTCTCCATCCCATAACATATCAAGGAAACCTTTACCCTCCTTTGGCTCTGCCTCTCTACTCATACGCTCTGCCGTATATTGCGCAGAGTTCAAGCCTAGCTGTACATGGTTGTTTGGATCTGTTATGGCTTCGTCATACTCTTGTGTCTTTCTGTAGCCCGTAGGACTGGATGCATCTTCCACTATCATACCACTGGTTAACTCCTGCAAGGTTTCAAGGGTGCCAAGGCCAAACTTCATAAAACCAGAACCCAGCTTCTTGCCTATAGTCTCAAACAGCGTAGGCTCTTTGTACTCGTCCTTCTCATACTGGAGCCTCATCTGCTTCATCCGTTCGTTCTTCTCCTTTTGAGATAAAGCATCCCACTCAGCTTGTTCAGCCTGGCGCTGTTGATGACCTGATGCTCTACCCTCATCTGTTGAAAAGCCTGTAAGCGGATTACCATTTTCATCACGAAGGATATTGCCTTGTTCATCTCTTGCTAACGTTGGTGCTTCCCATTCGGGCGACAAAACAGGCTGATGCATACGCTGGCCCGTTTCTTTCTCAAAGTCTATTTCGTCCTGACGTTGCTGCATGTTACCCTGTATTCGATGCTCTTCTTGTGGCGTAGCACCTCCGTTCAACATGCGCTGTTGCTTCTCTACAACCGTTTCTTCAGTTTCCTCTGGGGATGGCTGTTGCTTCCATGCCTGACGACCATACTGGTTTGATGATGTATCAAGTTGCCCGAAACCTGCAGGCTTTTGAACAGGCTGGGCTGTAGGCTTCGTTTGATTGGCAGGTTTCAATCCAAGCCAATCACGGAACTCTTCATAGCTATTACCCACATCGGCACCAGCGCTTTTAAAAGTGTTCCATATGTTATATCGATTCTGATAGCCTTGATCGCCCTTGGCAAAGAAGTAATCATTAAACTCTTTCTCTGTTCCCACATCGGCACCAGCGCTTTTGAGGGTATTGTATAAGTTTAAAACTTTGTCGTTCATGATGGTTGTGGATGTATCTTTTTATGCTTTACGTATTGAGAAACCTTTAAGTTTATTGGTGTCTATACCTTTGTTAACCTGTTTCTTGCCAGATTTCTTGGGTGAGACTTTCTTGGGCTTCGGCTCTGTTACCTTCCTAGTGGGTTCTTCCTTTCCTCTTGGCTGGTTTCCATTGGTGGTAGGTACACGTTCTGTTATCTTACGACCTTGCTCATCGATATAGGTAGTAGTCCTGTAGCCATACGTGCCATTGTTAGCACCACGACTTCCAGAACCTGAGCCAGTGCCAACACGATTGTTTCTGTTGATTTGGGACCTTACGTATTCTCCGTACAATGGGTCTGACTCCTTTAATTCCTCCACATTTCCTGTGAATGGGTCAAACTTCCAAAGACTGCCATCTTTCTGCTTGATGACACGGACAGCCTTCAAGCGGTCATTCTCAGCTTTCATGCGCGCCACATCGTCACGACCTTTATACCAGTCTATCTTGGCTTCGTTCAGTGCTCGGTTCTGTTCCTCTATTCCTGCCTGTCGCTGCAAGTCGTACAGAGTCTTGGCATACGCTCTGCGATATTGCGCTAGATCGTCCAGGCGTTTCACCTCACGGTTGTAGTTTTCGTCAATCGTCTTATAAGGGTCGCTATACTGCTGAGGCTTTGCCCCTCTAGCGGTAAAGTAAAGGTTGCTGAGTTGGCGAAGTCCATCAAACAGCCCCGTCCACATAGCCATCTGTTGCCTGTTACGCTCCAAACGTGCCTGTTGTGCCTCGCGCTCTGCTGGCGTAGGACCTAACAGCTGTGCCAATGAACCAATGGCGTTAGATGTATCAACCTTTGGCTGCTCCTTGGGTTCCTCAACTGTTTTGTTGTAACCTACAGTCTGTCTCATCTGATTGATGGGTACCATATCATCAGGATTTCCAGATGATGACACAAACGTATAGTCGTCTGGATTAATGCCACGACTGCGCTTGTTGTTGTAATAATCAGAAAAAAGTCCCATGTGCTACATATTTATAAGGTTCCCCATCCATTTATAGCCTGATAGATATAGGGATTGTATATCTTGGCATTACCAAAATTCGGTGTAATTGACTTAACATAGCTCTTCACGGGTGCTGGGTTCACTCCGCCACCGCCAGGACTGCCAGTACCAAACCAGCTCTGCCCAAGTTTTGTGCCTCCAAAGGTCTGCAAGGCTCCCTGCATCAGGGCGCTGCTCACACCACCTGCTGCCTGTGCCACTTCGTTAGCCTCATCCATCTTACTTTGCATGATGCCTTGGTTTACCCGACTGATCTCTGCACTGTACCTTGCATCGATATTGTCTTTACGTGCTGTGTCCTGTGCTGCAATGTTGGCAATGGTATCACCTACCATTCTGTTTCCCTGCTCCTTGGCTAAAGCAGTAGCTGCATCGGTTCCACCAGCCACCTTCGACGCACCAGATTCACGTCGCCATATCTTGTCGGCTTCCATACGGGCTACACGCAACATGTTCTGACCTGCTGCCGTGTCGATATAGTTCTCATTGGTCTTGCGCAAACGCTCGGCTTCCAGCCTTCTTTTCTCAGCCAGCTGTTGTCTGCGTGCTTCCTCAGCTGCTTCTTGCGATGCGTTACCACCAAAGATGGATGACAATATAGAGCCTCCAGCCATTACAAGAGGAACAGCAAGAGGAACAGCCATCTTCCTTTCAGGAATACCGATGGAGCCTGTCATGCCCAAAGGTTGATTGAGTATCTTCCAATTCATAATTACGTAACTTTGAATATTCGGCTTCAAAGATACGCACATTCTACATTGGGTTTTTCATATAATTTCGGTTCGCCCAATTTAAATGAATATTTTATTAGGTTAATCGTTAAGGAAAGTGTATATTTGCAAACGATATAAGATTTGTAATATTTATAGTTTTAGGTTTTTAGTTAGACTATTGGTTAGAGAACTGATGATTAGATTAACATCTTAGAATTAAAGAATAAGGAAGCTCGTTGTGATAACAGGCTTCCTTATTTTATTGTTGTTAAATATTTCCTATTATATTGCTCTCTAAATCGTCTATTAACTCATGTTTGGATTTAAATAAAGAGGATAGATAAAAATATTCATCACAGGTTTCCATCTTATAAAGGTTTTCATCACCGCTATTTGCTAGCGCCAATACTTTATCAACGTGAATCCTGTTTTTATACATGAACCATACGGTATCTCCAGCTTTTGGTAGAGCTATTTCCTCTCTGTACTCTTCTCGACACCTCTCACATTCAGCCTCAGCATCTTCGCGCCTTTCAAAAAACCTAAGTCCACAATAGTAGGGATGTGGCACATTCTCCACCCATTCTTTAAGCCAAAATCCTGCTGTGGTTCCTACATAATACTCCGTGTGAACACCTGGAGCAACAATAAACTTCTTTTCTGGTGTAATTACTGCCTGTTTCATATCACTTCGCTATTTTGAGTTTTACTTCCTTGGCTTTCTCAAACTCCGTTGCAGCCATCATTGCGCGTTCCTCATCATCCAGCTTCAGGTATTTACGGAGCATCTTCTCCGAGCTGTGTCCTGTGATGGTCATGATAGATGATAGAGAAATCTTATGCTTATAGGCGTTGGTGGCAAACGTACGACGGGCTGTATGCGTCTTAATACACTCATAGAATGTCTTTTGTGTGGGTATCTCCATCAGTCCGTGCAACTCCCTGATGCCAGCATTCTCACGCCATCCAAGCAACCTTCCTATAACTTTGATGCGCTCGTTGAGGTCTTGATCGTAGATGTGTGGCAACTTGCCACCATACTTATTTAATATAGCCCTCACTCTGATGTCAAGCGGTATGTATATCCATTTATCCGTCTTAGCCTGTTGCAGGTAGATGTATTCGTTTCCGTCACTCAGCTTCTTATACATCTTCTCATTGATGCGCTTATAATCACTCACACGCTGACCTGTCAGACATCCTACCACAAAGATGTCCTTTGCCTCGTTCAACAGCTTTGGAGTGCGCCTTGTTAACTGGTCCTTCATCACGCTGCGCTCGTCATCATCTGGAGCCAGCGCCATCAGTCGCTCAATTGTCTTCTCGTCCTCAAAGTCCACTTCGTACATCTCCTGCACTCGCTCGTCAGTTAGGTAGACATTCTCCACGTCCTGCGAGTCTGCACTGAAACGGCTGCTCTCAAACTCGGTGTTGGTGGTGAGCTTCATATCCTTGGCTGCATACAGGAATATCTTTAGGTTCTTTATATGCTTTCCTATGGTGTTGGGCGAATACGGGCGCTTATTACCTTTCTTGTCGGTCTTTTCTAGGAAGAACCTGCGCCAGTCATCATAGAAGTCCATTGTAACATCGTCGAAGTCTATCACTTTATGTCGTTTCTCCTGATAGTACTTCAACTGCGACAGCGTGGTCCTATAGCTCTTGATGGTGCCAGGAGTGATAGGCTTTATGCTCTTCTGCTTCAATCGCTCGCCTGTCTCACACTGACGGATAAACTCTTCTATCCATCCCATCAGAGTCATGCGCTGCTCCTGTTCTTCCTGTCTGATTACCTCCTGCCGTTGGCGTTCTATCTCCTTTATGGTGTCCTCGAAAAGTATGTCTTTGATAGTTGCCCTAGCTGTTTCCAACGATGCGTTGCCAGCCTCTATCATGGCATCCAGCACCGTTTTCAGCTCCCATAGCTTCATAGCCAACGAGTCTCTGATAACGATATTGCTACCACTCTTCTGTGCTTTCTCTGCATCTTTCAGCACGGAGTCAAGAAACAGCCAATCTCTATTACTGACTGTTATACCAATGGCAACAGTCTTGTTCAGATGGGGTCTTTTGTACAGTCGGGCATACAGGTTGACAGTACCATCATCCTTGCTGCCTCTGGCAATAATCTGTGTCATGTGCGAATGAATTTGTTACGCCTGCAAAGTTACAAAAAATTTAAATTTGTAGCGCATTTGTAGCGCAATATCTTTTGTACCTTTAAATATTTTTAAGTGTACCTTACTTTGTAGTATTTCATATTATTATTGATTATCAGTAACTTACAATCATTTTACCGATTAAGGCGGATAAAAACCCCTTAAATATAAAAAGGTTCGCCAGGCACCTCTTAGTAAGTTCGGGAATCCCTTTAAACAAAGGAGTTCCCGATTTTTTTTGCCAAAATTAAAGGCCTTAATGCATTTTAAACGGTTCATACAGATTGTTTCTCCGAAAAGTTTTGTATATTTGCAGGCAGAAAACTATAAAAAATTGCAATATGAAAAAACAATTTCTGATTATTATCTTTGCACTCGTTGCATTATCAAGTAGTTGCGACAACAACGACAACCCCTCAGTCAATCCACCGTCGAAGGATTTCTTCC
>JAEEGL012814339.1_pt1 | contig 11614 bp, 12 predicted proteins | sample 9134231 | NCBI WGS metagenome assembly JAEEGL01 (sample SAMN16246548, study PRJNA631951) | gut metagenome | biome: gut microbiome; feature: rumen; material: fiber-attached | host: Bos | place: Iran: Karaj | collected 2018-10 | reverse complement strand
CTTGTCATACACCATTGTTTTTGTTAACAGGGTTGGTGAGCAACGATTTGTTGGAAAGGAATTTCAATATTCTTTTCATCAAAGCGTTCTTTTAACGCAAGATTAAAGCCCCTGTATACCATCCATTGCATAGAAGGTTTTGTTTTAATTCTATATTTGATAATAATTGCACTATCCGCAAAATTATCCAGCCCGAGCATTTCTATATCCTCCAAAATAAGCTTTTGATATTGCTCTCTTTGTCTGAATTCTTGCGCTAAATCTTTTATAACTTCAATAACTTCACCGATATTTGAATTATAACTTACCGAAGTTTCAAAAAGAGCATAAGAAAAATCTTTTGTATAATTTGTAACATCATCAACCGTATGATTTCTAAAATAATGGATTGCGCCCTCTAAATCTCTTATCACAACGAGTCTGAGATTTAATTTTTCAACCGTTCCCATAACACCTTTAATTTTTACAATATCGCCTACTCTAAGCTGACCATCCATTAATAAAAGTATACCCGATATTATATCTTCAATAAATTTTTGCGCACCGAAGCCCACCGCTAATCCTAAGACTCCTGCTGTTGCCAATATAGGTTTAATATCTATACCAAAATCATTGAGTATATGAAGTATCGCTAATGACATTAATAATAAATCCAAAAAGGATTTAATAATAATCATTATGGTTTTTAATTGTTTTTGGAAATTTATGTCATTATATCTTACGGAAATTGTTTTAAATAACCCGACAATAATTTTGTTTACAACTTTAATAATAACCGCCATTACGATTAAAGTGAAGGTTACATCAAGCAATATAAACAAATTATGCATTGTAAAAAGGTTAGCAAAGATATTTTCTTTTGTAATCATGTAAAACTCCTTCTCAAAAATTATATTATAAACTTTTCAGAATTAAAAATTTTTATTAAATACTAGACAAATAACTTGCTGTTGCTTTACAATAAAGTAGTGAATTTGTCAGGTTTAATATGAGAAAAAAAGGCAGTTTTGATAGTAAAGAAGCAAAAAAAGGTAAACAAAAACGTTTGCCTTGCTTTAATATCTTAACTATTTTGCTTTTATTATTTTTCTGCCAATTGGCTATCAGCTTTTTTATAAATACTGCAAAGGTTTACAGCTTACAAACTAAAATAAATAAATTGGAGGAAATGAATAAAACCGCACAAAGGAAAAATGTTATTTTAAGAGATGAACTTGACAAATACACTTCTAATACGGGAATTGAAGCATTAGCCAGAAACAGACTTCAACTTACGGAGGATGATGAAACATTAATCATTCTTAAAAATACAGGTGAAGATTAATTATTGATTTATAATTAATAAGGTAGTAAATTTTTATTATGAAAAGATTTTATTTAATTTTAGTTGGAATAGTATTACTGATTAGCATGCAAACCGCACAATGTGCAGATTATTTTTCTGCAGGTAAAGCTGCTTATCAGGCAAAGGATTACAATACGGCAAGAACAAATTTTGTAAATGCGATAAAAACTAATCCGAATAATGCTACTTACAGATACTATTATGCTCAAACATTAGTATATCTGAAGCAATATAACGAAGCCAAAACACAATACGGCTATGTTATACAACTTGCACCTAATACACAACTTGCAACATATTCAAATCAAGCTCTTGATTATATAAGCAAAACAACTTCAGGTGGTACAAAATCAGCAAATACAAAAAAAGCTTCAACTTCAACCAAAACAACCTCAAAACCTGCTTCAAATCAGCCAAAAGCTGTTGCAACCGCAACTGACAATGGTGATAACTATATAAAGAATGCAATATCTTCAAGCGGTAACGTAACTATTTGGGATAAAAGCAGAATGCCTTTAAAAGTTTATATAAATAATGATATAAAAGTTAAAGCTGATTATATTAATCAAACTAAAGCCGCTTTGGCAGAATGGCAGGCTGCCGGAAACGGTCTTTTTTCTTTTGTATATGTAAATAATCCTGCTGCGGCAGATGTTACCGTTATTTATGGAAGAAAGTCTGCCGGAGATTTAGGCATTACAAAAAGTTCCAACAATAATAATAAAAGAGAAAAATCTACAATAACCTTATACACAATAAACAGTGCTACAGGTAAACCGCTTACCCCTATTGATGTGCATAATGTTGCTCTGCACGAATTCGGACACATGCTTGGCATAAACGGTCACAGCCCTTCCGAAAATGACAGAATATATTCGGTATATGATTTTACTAAATATTCAAATACTCCATTAAAACTCACGCAAAGAGATATAAATACAATGCTCACTCTTTATAATATGGATTTAGATCCAACAGCCGAAGGTGATAATTCAATAACAAAATTGTTAGGAAGCGAACAGGAAAGACAAAATATAGCATTAAATAATGAACTTAATTATATAAAAGAAGTTCCGAGCAATCCTGTCGGTTATATTAATGCAGCAAAAAGCTATGAATCAAACGGTGATACAAACAATGCAATAGCATACTATAATAAAGCGCTTGAGCTTGATGCAAACAATAAAACAGCAATGATATCCTTGGCAAGACTATATTTTAATAATAAAGACGATAAAAATGCAGAAATATATTTGCAAAAGGTTATTGCAAAAGATCCCAAAAATATTGATATGTATTGTAATTTAACAAAAATATACTTAAGAAGAGGAGATAGGTTAAAAGCCAAAACCACTCTTTCTACTTTAACAAACAAAGTTCCCGAGGCAAAACAAAACGCAACTGTCAAAGAGCTTATTAAAGCTGCAAATCAAGTAAAATAATTATCTCTTTGTACCTGCTTCATATCCCATAAAAGTAAAAATTACGGGAATAAACTTTCCTAAAGATTTTTGTAAAAATCCTGTTTTATCAGCTACCGAAGCAGAAGTAACAATATCATCAACATGATAACCTAATGCAGAAAGTGAAACATTTTTCTTTTCATGTTTAGAGAATACTTTTGAAATAACATTATTTGCTATAACCGTACCAACTGCAATACCTCCGACAAGCCCTGCTGATACAACAGCAAAATTCGGAGCAGCTTTAATAATGGTATTTACTGCCTTATTAAATCCGTTTTTAGGATTTAATTGCGGCAATTTAATCTTTGGGGCAACTTTTGAATAAAGCTTATCAACAATAGCAATAGAAGTAATAGGAGATATAACATTCGCTATCAATTGATACATACCCTCTTTGTATTTAGCCGATTTATGCTCCTTCTTATCTGCCGCAATACCTGCTGCAGTACCACCCAAAACAGAAGCGGCACCTAAAGCCAAAATTTCTTTCGGGTTATATTTTACACTAAAGGTATCAACCAATTTTCCGGCCTTTTTTGTTTGTCCTTTAGACAGAAGATAAGCAGCACCAAGTACACCGACCGTACTTCCCGCCAAGGCAGCCATCTTTATACTTGTGGGTGTATAATGTGCAGAATAATTATTATGTGAATGACCTAAGCTAACATCCTGTTTAATATTTTGACCGACTACCTTCATGAAAACCTTCATCCTTTGACCTTCTAATTATATCAAAAACAAATAAAAAAAACATTGCCATAAAATTTTTATTTTTAAATAATTTGTTACAAATCTAAATCTTTATATATTCAAAATACTTATTTTATTTTTAATATATTTTTTTTATGCTATATTCAAATAGATATTATTTAATTAGTTTTAGGTTTAGGAGTAATTAGAGTGAGTTTCAATATTTTTCAGATAAAAAGAAGAATTGTAATTACTTTAATAATTACATTGTTTATAATATTTGCGACAAACAAACTTTGGTTAAAATTTTCTCCTGTTTCCGTAGATTTTGATGTCGAGGGAAAAGGTAATTATACGGTTGAGGTTCAACTTAACAAAAAGAACAATAATGAATTCAGAAAAATAAAAAGTGAAGAAATTGATGTAAATTTTGATAAAGAAAAACATGTAAATATTGATATTCCCCGTTCTAAAATGCCTAAACGTATTCAAATAATTTTTTCCAGAATAGGAGAAAAAGAGCCTTTAAAAATTACTAATATTCAGTTAGGCAAAGGAAAATTAAAACTTAACGATTTGAATAAATTCACCGTAAATACAGGAAAGCTTGAAATACAGGGAAATTCTCTTATTTTATATCCCGATAATGAAAATACAAGTATAAATCTTTTATATAATGACAGACTTAAATTTATAACAGATATTAATACAGACTATAATCTTCTTATCATAATTTCAGTTCTGACATTTTTGCTTTTTTATAAATTATCAAATTATGTTGCAGATTTTAATACGGTAGAAAAACACTCTCGAATAGAAATAATATTTTTAAGCGTATTTTTCGTTTCATTATTTCTTCCTATGAGTCACGTTAATACCGATGAAATATCAACCAGAGAAAACAGGGCTTTGGCAAGATGGCAGCCGCTTTTTATAAAAGACGAAGGTGTAAATCTCGGATTTGGCAGAGCTTTTGACAATTGGTTCAATGACAGATTTCTGATGAGGGATTCTTTTATTGCTATTCACGATAAAAAATATCTTTTATCCAAGAATTGGAGAACTCAAAAGGTTGTTAAAGGAAAAGACGGTTGGTTGTTTTTAGGAACAAAAGATGCCATAGATTCTTACACAAACAGTATTTTATTTTCACAGGATGAATTAAAGAAAATAGCGGATTATTTAAACAGTATTAATGATTATTGCGAAAAGAACGGTAAAAAATTCTATTTTATAGTAGCTCCGGATAAAGCAAAAGTTTACAATGAATATTATACTGATTTGATTAAACCGCAGGGCAAAATCAGCAGAGTAGACCAGCTTTCTGAATATTTACAAGCTAACTCCAAAGTAAAACTCATATATCCTTTGGAGGAATTACAAAAACAGAAAGAAAAAGAATATGTTTATTTTAAACAGGATACTCATTGGGGCTTTTATGGTGCTTACTTTGCTTATCTTCAATTAATGAACGATATGAAGAAGGATTTTGAAGATATACCGATTTATAAAATCAATAATTATGATTATGTTGAATTTTCGGGAGATTTAAATGCAATGCTTCCTGATGTTTTAAAAGTAGAAACCGATACAAAATATATAACTCCCGTTTTTGATAATACAAATTTTAACTGTACAAAACCCATTCAGGAAAAGGATGTTGTAAATTGTGTTAATGAAAACCAAACAAAAAATTTATTGGTCTTTAGAGATTCTTTTTCAAATTCTTTAATTCCGTATTTGGGGAGTTCATTTAAGAACTCTATGTTTGTATGGCAATATAAGTTTGTTCCCTCTCTTATGAAGGATGCTGACGTAATAATTCTTGAGATTGCGGAAATAACTTTGCCCGAATTAATGGAATTAAAGTTGGAGGAAAATTAATATGTTATTCAGCTCAATGACATTTGTATATGTATTTTTACCGATAGTTTTATTATTATATTTGGTCACAAAAAAAGAATTTCATAATTCTATATTACTTATTGCAAGTATACTTTTCTATGCTTGGGGAGAACCAAGATACCTTGCAATAATGCTAATGATAATCTTGATTAATTATTTTGGTGCTATTGCTGTTGATAAAGCTAAAAAGCATAAAAAGATTGTATTAACTCTCGGAGTAATTGCTAATTTATCCTTCTTAGGTTATTTTAAATATTTCAATTTTTTTACAGAAAATATAAATAATCTTCTTCATGCTAATATTGACTTTATACACGTTGTTTTGCCTCTCGGAATTTCCTTCTATACGTTTCAGGCATTATCTTATCTTGTGGATGTATACAGAGGAGAGTGCAAGGTTCAAAAGGATATTTACAAGCTTGCCTTATATATATGCTTATTCCCTCAGCTCATCGCAGGTCCGATTGTAAAATATCACGATATAGAAGAACAGATTGATTCAAGAGAAGTTAATTTTGATAAAGTTAATCTCGGGGTACAAAGATTTATAATAGGTTTATCGAAAAAAATCTTAATAGCCAACACAATGGGTGCTATTGTTGATAAAATCTTTATTCAGGACCCGTCAGCTTTTTCACCGCTTATGGCTTGGCTCGGTGCAATAATTTATACCCTGCAGGTTTATTTTGATTTTTCAGGATACTCTGATATGGCAATAGGTTTAGGATTGATGTTCGGCTTTAAATTTATGGAAAACTTCAATTATCCTTATATTTCACGTTCAATAACCGAATTTTGGAGAAGATGGCATATATCTCTTTCAACATGGTTTAAACAGTATGTTTATATTTCACTCGGCGGTAACAGAAAAGGAACATTAAAGACATACATAAATTTATTTATCGTATTTTTATTAACGGGTTTTTGGCATGGTGCTACTTGGAACTTCGTTATTTGGGGTATTTGGAACGGTATATTCATCGTTATTGAAAAAATATTAGGTATAAAAGAGTTTGAAAAGAAAACTCATCCGTTTTGGGTAAATGCTTTATGTTGGTTATATTGTATGTTTATATATTGGGTGGGTATAGTAATCTTCAGAGCTGATGACATGGCTTATGCTTGCAAATATTGGAAAAATATGTTCGGCATAACTCCTGTACTTCCTGAAAATATAGTTTATTCGTTTACTTATTACATAGACACCTTCGAAATTATCATGATAATAATTGCGATACTTTGCTCTGCACCGTTATTTAAAAATATGCTGCAGGTGCAAAATAAATGGGCAAAAGCAGGAATAAATTTGTGGCTTTTGATACTGTTCTTCCTATCTACTGTAACCATGGCAGGAAGTACATATAATCCGTTTATTTATTTCAGGTTCTAAGAATACAAACAATCGTACAAATTATTATCAATTTTCAGTTTATTTACTGTATCCTCCATTGAATCTAAAAGATGAGGGGCTAAAGGTAAAGCAAGTAATATAAGCGGATATAATAATATACGCCCATATATTGGGATATTTTTCTTATCAGCTTCCGTAATGTAAATGGGTTTGTAATTATGCGGTACATAGTATTCTTTCCCTATGTGATAAGAGCTGTTACAAATAAAATCTCTGCAGGAGGAAATACAGGTAACATTTCCGTTATCTTTGAAATCTTTACCGCAATCAGATAAGTTATCAGCTACTCCATAACCGTTAAACGAATAACCTTTAGTATTCCCATGTTGTTTTGCCTCCTTTGAAGAACAAACCAATTCTGCAAAAGAACCACCCAAAGAATATCCCGTAACAATTATTTCGTAATCAGGATATTTTTCTGCAATAGCTTTATAAACAGCCATTGCTTGTTCAAGTTGTTCGGGTTTTTTCCCTGTTGCAACCTGATAACAACTCTTTAAATCCTTAAAGTCATCTGTATCTTTATACGAAATTACTATCTTTTTAGCTTTTTTTGAACGTTGAACAAATACATCAAACCCGTCATGATTATCGGAAAATCTGTCCTCATTACTATGTTTTGAGAAATTAAACAATCCATCGGGAATTGGTTTATTTTCAAATAAATCCTCCCAAAATACACGTTCATAAGATTGGTTTAATACTTCTTTTAATTGGTCTTCTCCTTGTCCCGTAGCTTTATATGTAAGTTCATGACAAAATTTTATATAAGCAGCCTCTTTTGGCGAAATTGTATTTATATCTTTATTATTAGAGCTTATTAATTTGGCAAAAAGCCGTATAAATGGTATTGCTAAGGAAATAACAGGTATTTTCCTCAATTTTTCGGTATAAAAACCTGATATATTTTTTAATGAAAAATCATCTTTTGTTATTTTGGAGGGATTAATTTCAAGGTAATAATTATTACCTAGAGTTAATTCTCTGACTTTTGAAAAAATACTGTATTCTGCAGATTGACTTGCCGCAGATGTATTATTACAAAGAACTTTTCCATAACTGTAATTATCGGAAATAGTATTCGATTTTACCTTATTAGGACACATGCCGTTACCTTAATAAAAAACCCTTACAATATAAATAAAAAAATATTAATAAGAAAATTGCTCTTAAATTATAAAATTATTACAGATTTTTCAACTTTTCATATTCTTGAGCTGCTTTGAGATAATCTTTTTGAGAAGAAAAATCTTTTATTTGCTCGCTTATAAAAGCTAGTTGATAATAAATTGAAGGTTCTGTTTCTCTGTATCTTAAGGCAGGCACTAATATATCAATAGCCTCCTGATACTCTTTTTTTTCACACAACTCCTTCGAATATTTTATTGTTGTATCAATAAACATATCAAGAACTTTATTTTGCTCTGTTTCGGGCAAAGGATCAAAATAAAATTCCTGTAGAAAATCAATTGCGTTTTTATATTCTTTTTTCTCAATATAAGCCTGCGCAATAATAAATTTTGCTTGAAAATCAAATTCATTCTCTTTTAATGCTTCTGTTGAAGCATCAATTGCTTTATCATTATCTTTTTCTTGCAAAAGAATTTTTGAAATTTCTTTTTTCAATTCCCCTCTTTCCTTAGGATTTCTTTGCGCCAATAATTCGAAAACCTCTTTTGCTTCATCAAGCCTGCCTACTTTTGCATAAAGAGCAGCAAGATTTTTTATTTCTTCATCTTTAATACAATTTTTTAATAATAATTTTTCTAAACAATTTATTGCTTTTTCAAAATTTTGTAATCTTTGATACACAAAACACAATGCTCTTAAAAATCTCTCTTTTTCATCCTTTTCACATAACTTTTCATAAACTGTAATACAATTTGTAAACTGCCCGTCTTTTAAATAATTTTCGCCCAAAAGCTCAAGTATATCACTATTATCACTCCAAATTGAAGCTAATTCTTTTAATATAATAATCTTTATTTCAAGAGAAGCTTCAATATCTTTCAAAGACATAAGTTTTTCTTTCGCAAAACTGTCCTTGGGATTTAAATTATACAAATGTTTTAATGTCCTGAAGGCTTTTAAAAAATGCTTTTTATCAAGATAACATTTGCTGACTTTCATTAAAACAGGTTGATATTTTTCATCCTTTTTTAAAATGTTTTCATAAGTATTTATTGCATCTTGAAGATAGTTATATTTGTAATACAAATCACCCAAAATCTCCTGATAAATAATATTATCGGGTTGTTTTTTTACGGCAAGTTTTGCATTATTTATTTCTTTATTCCTGAAAAATAAATCTAACATAAAATTATTATAGCATGTATGTTATTGAAATTTTACATAATATGTGTCTAAAGATGACACTCTTGTTTTGTGAGCTTATTTCTCGGTGAAAGTTATTCCCAAAACTACTTACCGCTTTTTTGATATAAAACTTCAAAATTATGCTGCATTTGTTTGTTGGTGGAGGAAGTTAATTCCAATGATTTTACAAATATTGTAAAGAAAAACGGAACAACAACAATAAGAATAAACAAAACCAACAATACCTTCAGAGAAATATTTAAAGTACTTTTCCAAAACTGTTTTTCTTGCATATCATCACTATAAGTCGCAAGAATATCATTTATAACATCATTTCTTTCATCTTGAGTTAAATTATCCAATAAATCAACATAAGAATTATGCACCTGTATAACATATTTCTTATAGCCGGTATCATCAATATTTTTTTGATGCTCTGCTAATAAATTCTCGTTCTCTGAATTCTGATTTTCAAAAGCCATATTTTACCTTTTTGATTTTTATGTGATAATTAATTTATCAATATGATAACTGATTTTTTAAAAAATAGCAATCTTTAAAGGAAAATATTGTGAAAATTGACAAAAAGAAAATATCCTCCGTAATAGAAAACTTAAAAAACCCGAGTGTACTCGTCATTGGCGATCAAGCTATTGATGAAATGATTTACGGAAAAACATCAAGAATTTCAAGAGAAGCACCTGTCCTAATATTGAAGCACCATGAAACAAAGGTTATTCTTGGAGGTGCATCAAATGCCGCTCACAATATTTCAACATTAAATGACGGAAAAGTCGGTGTAATAGGGGTTTACGGAGATGATTATCACGCTCCGATTTTATTAAATACCTTAAAAAAATCGGGTATTAATACAAGTTTTATGGTGCAGGATAAAACAAGACCTACAACCACAAAAACAAGAATTTCAGGATTTTCAACACAGTCAGTCAGACAGCAAATTGTCAGAATTGACAGAGAAATGAATGAACCCGTAAACACTAAAACAGAAAATAAAATTATTAATAACATTAAAAAAGCCATTCCTAAATATGATGCAGTAGTCCTCTCCGACTATAATATTGGGGTTATGACAGATAATATCATAGAATGTGCAATAGAAACAGCTAAAAAAGAAAACAAAGTTGTTGTTGTAGATGCACAAACAGATTTACAAAGATTTAAAAATGCAACCTGTCTTACTCCAAATCAACCAGATGCGGAAAAAGCGGTAGGCTATTTTATTGATTCTTTTGATAAAGCGATTAAAGCAGGTTCGGATTTAATAAATCTTACAAAAGCTGATATGATGCTTCTTACCAGAGGTGATGAAGGCATGATAGTTTTTCATAAAGGTAAACATTTTTCGGTTGAAGCCTTTAATAAAACGGATGTATTCGATGTTACAGGTGCGGGCGATACTGTTACCGCCTCCTTTACACTTGCTCTCGCAGCAAAAGCCACACCCGAAGAAGCTGCAATTATTGGTAACCTCGCTGCAAGTATTGTTATCAGACAGTTCGGATGTGCTACTACAACAAGAGAAGAAATGCTTGAAACTCTAGAATTGTTATAATTATAATTCTATAATCAAATTTATTCATTACACGGGTGCAACGGTTATGTTTAAAAAAATTATTTTTATAGATTTAGACGGGGTATTAAATACTTATATCGGGAATTATGACGAAAATATAATTCCTCCGGTAAAAGATGGTGCAAAAGAATTTCTTGAAGAATTGCATAAAAATTATGAGCTTAAATTATTTACCACAAGAAATATTATTCTTGCAAAAAAATGGCTTGTTGATAATAATTTGGATAAATATTTTGTTGATGTAACTAATACAAAAGAGCCTGCCTGGCTTTATATAGATGACAGATGCATTAGGTTTGAAGGTAATTATAACAAGCTTTATGAGGATATTCAAAATTTTAAAGTTTGGTATAAATAATTTAACTTAAATCCGATTTAAAAAGAATGAGGCAGAAGTTTTAACCGCAAGACTATTTCTTCGATATCCTTATCATCCACCCAAACCTGAGTATTATTAATAATTTGCAGGTCATCTTCCACCTCTTTTTTGGCTACGGCATAGTTTATATCAAAATATGTTAATTTATCGATTTTTTCTACAAAATATTCTTCTGAACCGCAATTTGTACAAAAACGAGCAATAGGATAAATTATATCGTTCCTGATAAGTCCTATTCTTTTTTTGTTGCAACATTTACAGCGGAGAACATACCAATTTATTTTGATAAGCTTTCCGCAATCGGGACAATAGCTTAAACTTGCCGTAGTCGCTACGTTCTCATGTTTACAACATTTACAAAATAATTTTTCCCAAAACTTTTTCATATAGATTTTAATAATAAAATTTTGAAAAAAGTCAAATTATGAGATACTATTTTCAATTATAATTTTCTAAATTTAATATAAAAATGTAAGGCAAACTCACCTGAACTGACCTCACCTCACTT
>JAEEGL012700117.1_pt1 | contig 11614 bp, 6 predicted proteins | sample 9134231 | NCBI WGS metagenome assembly JAEEGL01 (sample SAMN16246548, study PRJNA631951) | gut metagenome | biome: gut microbiome; feature: rumen; material: fiber-attached | host: Bos | place: Iran: Karaj | collected 2018-10 | reverse complement strand
GGTATGGGCGGCAAGGCGGGGATGGAACACGACCTCGCCCCCAGGCGTGGAGAAAAAGAACGACGAGGCGAAATTCGCGCGCACGTTGCGGATGCGCTCTAGCAGCCGGCTTGCGTAATGCGATCCCTTGCGCCTGAACGGCTGGACGAACGTGTAGTCTCCGTTGCCGTCCAGCGTCTCGCCGAAGCCAAGCTTCTCATCGGCATCGCCGCCGTAGGAAGGCGTGACGACCTCCAGCCTCGGATTGCGGAACTCCGCCTTGCCGAGATAGTTGTGGAGCTTCACCGAGAAGCGGCGCTTCCCTGCGTCTGCGACATGCGGCACGCGAAACATCATGCGTTCCGTGCGCCAGTCTTCGCTTATGCCCGTGGACATGTACGCCACCGCATGCGGCGGTGCGCCGAACACCAAGGTGCCGCGGCCGCTGCTGCGACGTTCCACGGAATAGACGACGTCCGCCCCGGCGGCAAGCGACACCGGGCGGGTAGACAGGTTCGTGAACACGCCCTTCTCGCCGGTGCAGTCAAGCGAAAGCGTTCCGTCCTTCGCTCCTTCGAAGACGAGGTCTTGCGCAACCAGCGGCAACACCCAAGCACATGCCAGAAGAAATGCCGAGCGCATCGTCATTCACCGGACGGGATTGTTATGCACAGGCGAAACCCGGCAAGATATGACGATGTTCCCTTCCCTTCCGTTCGGTATGCCGAGTGCATGACGGCGTACTGGTAGTCGCGGCTACGCATGACATGGTAAAGGGAAGTGTCGGTCGGTCCCCATGGATCGGCGTACGGTTCGTCGCCTTCCGGCAGATAGTCGGCCTGATACCTGTCCAATACCCACTCGAAGCTATCCCCAATCATGTCGTAGAGCCCAAAAGCGTTGGGTTTAAGAAGTCCAACCGCGCGCGGAACACACGTACTTACACGGGCTTGTCCGCTCAATGCGGCATTGGTGTAAGAATTGCCTTGGGTCCAAGCCGCATCCCTCATTACCAAAGCCGATCCGTCCGTGGTAGTACTCCCGTTATACTGCTTGGCGGCGCACCCGCCACGGCAGGCAAATTCCCATTGAGCCTCCGTGGCGATATCGAACGCCAACGAATTGCCGAACGCCGTCCTCATCTTTCCCAGGCACGAAGAAGGCGAAACGGCGTGACCATACGTCGGCCAGACATACGAGCCAGAGTCCCCGCGTACCTTGCCGAAAGACAGACGCATTGTCGGAAGATACCTATGGTCGCCGTAAAACGGATCGTCGGTTATGAAGGCGCTATTCAACTCCGCGTACGTTCCCGTATACCTGTAGAACTGCTCTTGCGTGAACTTGAACACGCCCATCCAGTAGTCGTTGGTGAGAACGACCTGCCTCTGCGACAGAACGTTGCTGGCTTCGATGCTGCCCATCGTCCATGCTCCGTACGATTTGGCAGGAATACGCCTGAGAACCAACTTGGACGTGCGGTACGTTGGCCCGTTCGTAACGCCCGTCCAGATGATGCAATCGCGCACGGTCAGCTTGGGGGAAGTCCAGTCGGGTGCGAACGCGGTCACGTAATTAGTGACGTAGGAGCCGTAGCGGTTGCTGAAGAGATCTTGCGCCGTCAAGTCCTCCCACGTATTGTTTTCGAGATCGAGGATGCGATATATGGGCGTGGTAAGCTGCGCCATGGTGTACGGGCTTGCTACGGGCGCAAGCGACACCGTCAATTCGCCGATTGCCGACGGGCCAAACACCGCCGCAGGATCGAACTCGAACGAATATTCGCCCGAAGAACAGATGCCCAGCACCGTGCCGGTGAAATTCGTGGCAAACGCGGCGGCGGGGAGCGTCTCGCCGCCTGAAGAAAAGGTAACGTCAAGATCGACAGGCGCGTCCACGCCTGTTATGCGGTAGGACACCTTCGTCTTCTCGGACCACGGCCACCGCTGGCGCACGACTATGCGATCCACAACTGCCGCGGCAAATACGCCGGAGGCGACAAGAACGAACGCCAAGGACAACAAGAGCTTTTTCATTTTTCCCTCCTTACTCTTCGATGGTGCAGCATACGCGAACGGCCTGCGACGCACTGCTGGCGCCAATATTTTCGCGCCATGCGCAATACAGGCCCCAGTTGGAGTATCCACGCCCGCGTGTCACGCGGTTGCCCGCCGGGCTAGACTCCGAAAAACCCGGCCCCTTGGGATCCGAACCGGTCTCGACATAGTTTGCGACGTAGAAATCAAGGCAGATTTCATGGCCTTCGCCAAGCATGTCGTATATGCCGAATGCGTTGGGATAGAAGCGTCCCACGCCAACAGGCCAATAGGGACTTGTACTTCCGGCCACCTGTCCCCATCCCACAAGCTTCAAGTTGTCATTAGATCCGCTGCCAAGATAAAGCGCCGTATCGGTTCCTGCGCGGCAGGCGAACTCCCACTGCGCCTCGGTAGGCAGGTCGAACTTCATGGCATTGCGGGTCCTGGCGCGAAGTTTCTGGAGGAACAGTCCGTTCTGCACCGTATGGTCAGTCTTGGCCGGCCAAGAGCTTGCCGCGGCGGAAGCAGAAGTACCCCAATCGTCGCGTACATCTTTCCAGCGCGTAAATGCCGGCAGCAGCCGATGGTCTCCATAACGCGTATCGTTCGAGGTGAACGAATACCCCCAAGAACCGGTTATGCGGCGATACTGGTCCTGCGTAACCTCAAACACCCCGATCCAGTAGTCTTTCGTGAGCGACACCGTGTGCGCCGTGGAGTTTGCGCAGTCTGTGTCATTGCCCATCGTCCACTCGCCGTAAGACGCGGCCGGAATGCGCCTCAAGGCCATCAGCCGCGTCTTGTAGAGCGTTCCGTTCGTGACGCCGGTCCAGAAGAAAATGTCGTCAAGATTTACGGTCGCGCCTTGGTTGAAGGCAGCGTAATTTGTCTCGCACGAACCGTAAAGTCCGTTTACGAGATCGGCTCGCGTGACATCGGTGATGTCGCCCGTATCGAGGTTCACGATCTTGTAGAGGACATACTCCATCTTGGCGGCGTCGCCGGACGCGGCCGTCGGCGCGAGCGTGACCTTGAGATTGTCGATCGCCTTCATCCCCGACGCGGCAAAGACGCTCTTGGGATCGAACGTGAAAGAGCGTGTGCCGTTCTCAACCCAAAGAAGATCGCCCCGCGCATTCTCGCCAATGCGGAAATCGGCGGCGATGGGGGTTTCGCCGTTGGCGAACGAGACGTTTACCGCCACGGGCGATGTCGCGCCAGAGAGCGTGTATGTCACCTTTACGTCGGTGGAGAAAGGCCAAAGCTGTTCAAGCGAAACGTTGTCTATCGTAGCCTCTGCGAATACGGCGCACGATGCCGCCACCGCTGCGAACATGATCGTCTTTTTCATTTTCCCGTTCCTTTCTCAGTGCAGGGTGATAGTGATTCCGGCCGCGATCGCCGACAAGTCCGCCGTCGTCTCGCCGCTCGCATCGGAGAGAACCGCCTGGAAATCGTATGCTCCGCGATACGCGCCGAACACGCACCAGCCCTCTGCGCCGCCAAGGTATGGCACGGCGGGCGCACCGTCTACGGTCACACCGGTTGTACCATGCGGCACGAGCGCCACCGCACTGCGGCGGAAACGGTTCCACGCGCCGTCTTCGGCAGACCTTACGGACGTAGTGGCCGACGCGCCGGCGGCGGCGCTCGTCACCACGCCGATCTGTCCGGTGATGGAATGTCCGTTGTCGAAATCGAGGACTAGCGTGTATACGTTCTCGTCTTTCGCGGATGTCGCCGGCGGCAATTGAAGCTCGTACGATTCTGCCACAAGGTCTGCCATCGACGCCACCCTTGTGGCGCTCGACACCGTAAGCGTCGCCTTTGTCGCCGTGGGCGGCATTTTCCATTTCAGCGTCACTGAGCTGGAAAAAGCCGTCCGCCAGATGGCAGCGCTTTCAACGTCCAACGAGACGTATGCCGGGGAGGACGTGTTGCCGCCCCATGCCTCCGGCAAAACCGCCAGAGCCATCGTAGCCGCCAATGCGGCCATTCTTCCGCTGTACTTCATCGTTATTGTTCCTTTCTTGTGAATTCAAGACAGTCTATCCATGTCGCCTTCACCGCGGTGCGGCCGCCACCGTTGGCGAAGCGTCCGTTGGAGAACTCGAATACCATGTCGGGCGTGAGCTTGGCCGTGCCGAGGTCGTACCAGCGGTACGTGTCGTCGGGCACGTCCTTGACGTTCACGGCCACGATGTTCTTCCTGCCGAGATGCGCCCGGAACGCCTCGCCCTTGCCGCCTTCCACGCGCTCGACCTTGACGCGGATGCGGATGCGATATTCCGCATCCCTGTCGTATGCGAGGTTGGAAATATTGAAGTACACGCCTGTGTCATTGATGTAGTTGACGACCCGCATCGCCTTGCCGCCCGTGGCGTCAGGATCGGATTCCTCCTTGGCGCGATACTCGCTCCAGCAGTCGAACTCGCGGGAAGTGACAATCCCGCGGTCGCACGGAGCGGAGGGCCGCTTGGCCTCCACGAGCGTCTTCCAGTTCCTGAGCGGGAGATCATGGCGAACGGCCAGGTTCCCAAGACGCATGTCGTGATTGTACGACTTCGCCTCTGCCATTATCCCCATGAGACGTTCGTACGCGAAACGGGCCTTTGCCGGAAACCATGTCTTTTCCGGATGGCGCGTGACGAACACGCGAGGCGCCTTTGCCGTCCAACGGTCCAGCATCGTAGCAAGCGGCACGGCCTCCGCCATGCGCACGGCGTAGAGGCCCCACCGATCGTCCTTGACGGCTTCCTCTGCCTTGATCCAGTTGTCCAGGGCCCATTCGATGAAATCGTCCGGGAACACCTCGGGCGCGTCGAACGCAAAGCATCCGAGGTGACGCGTCGTTTCGGTCTTGCAACGCTCTAGATACCGCCTGAGGTATTCCTTCGCGAACGGCGCGGCCTTGCCGAAGTAGCCTTCCATGAAACGGTCGGCAAGCGGCTGGAACGGCTGCTCTGGATTCCACATCCACTTAAGGAGAAGCCACGCCTTGAACTCGGCGAAATCGGCATGGCGGCTTCCGCCCTCCTCGAAAAGGAACTTGACCCCGTTGTCGCGGAAGAAGCGGATGTTGTCCTGCAGGACGGGCACGTTGCCGAAAGGATGGAGATAGTGGCGGTAATCCGTGGTGTAGTCCCACAGGTACAGGTTGTCCGTAAGCTTCGCCCAGCCCTTGATGTCCCTGCGAAATGCCTCGTTCGCCTTCTTGAGCCCGGAGCCTATGGGCCGGGAGAAGTCGCATTCTATGGAGCAGAGGCAGGGAACTACGCGAGGATGCAGGCGCGTCTTCTTAGGCGGCTTGCGGGTGTACTGGTAGGCGAGCGTCTCGATGTACATTTCGGGATGGACCGCGCACACGCGTTCCGCGACCTTGTTCAGGAATCGCACGAGAGTCCCTGCGTGCGATTCCTCTTCCTCGTCTATGGCCTTGCATTTCGGGCACGTGCAGTAGTTCGCCCAGTCGTCCTGGCTCACGCCGGCAACGTTGGCGGTGGGGTCGACAGCTATGGCGGCCAGCACGTTGGACACCACGATCTCCAGCACGTCGGGATTAGTGAGGCACAGCTGCGTCTGCCCGTCGCGCCGGACGCCGTTCACCTCGCTGTAGTATTCGGGATGCTCCTTGAAATACTTCTTCTGCGGAACGAGCTTGCCGAACGTGTGGGCGGTGCCAAGCCTTCCCGTGAAACGAAATTCCTCGCCGCCGAAACGCAGGCCGAACTTTGAATCCTCAGAACCGAAACCGTTCATCCGCATGCGCGTACGGAATTCGTGGCAGGCTACCTCTCCTTTGCGGGAACGAACATCGCCCCAGGACGTGGCACGGAAACGGAACGCCGGGCGGTGGGTCTCGTCGAGCGCAGACGGAACGGCGAACGACGCGGCCTCGGGCACTACCGTGCGCCAGCTCGCGAACCAACCTACGCCGCCGAAACGCTCCAGTATCTCGTAGACGCCATAGAGGATTCCGCGCTTGCCGCCGACGACATGCAGGCCGCCGCCCTGGGCCTTGAGGCGAAAGGCGTCGTCGCCAAGCTCCTTGCCGGCGCGGTCAAGGTACACTGCGCAGGCAGGCGTTGCATTGGTGACGACAGGCAATGCGACGCCCGTGATCTGCTTCACGTAATCGCGCAATTCTTCGGCTGCGTATTGCCGAGACGGCTCAGGATCGGACGGCAGGACGATCGAACACGATGCCGGTTTGCCGCGTTCGGCGATCACGAGCGCCGTCGGCTTGCCGGAAGCATGGACATCAATCCACGCGCATGCGGCAACGATCGACGCAACTGCGATACTGCGTGTCAACTTCATTTCAGGCGCTGCTCCTTATCAAAAGTCCCATCCGCTGCGGATGTAGGGTTTGACGAGCGCATTCGCATCGCCATTGTCGAACATGCGGTTGGCGGAATCCCATTTGTGCGTAACGCCCGGCACCATCTGCGCGATGCAGCCCACTAGCATGCCCTCCAGCAACGGCACGGAATGCTCGATGTCTGAAAAGCAGCGGGAATGCGTCTGCTCGTATACGGGGCCGACGCCCTTGACCGCGTCGGTGAATTCGGGATACTGGCCATCCTGCGCCTTTTCCGGACGGAGCGGAATGTACGAGGCGATGCCAAGGCATGCTTCGTGCTTCAAGGTACCCTTCACCTTCTTCTCGCCGTCAAACGCGATGTACGCCTCCTGGCCATAGTCGTTCGTGGAACAGATAATGCCCTTTGAGCCGATTATGAGGCAGCCGGTCTTCGGAACTGCGCCGAACGTCGCGATCACCTGCGGCATCAGTTCAGCCTTGGGCTGCAGGTTGCCGTCGTACCAGAAAAGCTTCACCTCCGGCAAGGTCACTCCCGAACGCACCTTGCTCTTGCGCGCCGCGTAGGTGATTTCGACTATGGACTTCAACGGATACGATATGTCGTTCGCTTCTTCGACATGGCGGCAGACCGCCTGCGTGACCTTTCCCAGCTCAAGGCCGCGGAACGGCAAGTTCATCGTATGGCAAGCCATGTCGCCGAACGCGCCCGTGCCGAAGTCGCGGAATCCGCGCCAGCCGCTGTGATGGTACACTCCGCGGAGCCTGCCCAAGCTGTCCTTTACGTCATAATTGGTCTTGAAGTCACGCATCCTGGCCGGGCCGATCCAAAGGTCCCAATCGAGCTCGGCCGGCTTCTGCGCCAGCTCGGAAGGACGGAGCGCAGCCTCGCGAGCCTTCATGCCCTGCGGCCAGATCGGGCGGTTCGTCCAGACGTGCACCTCGGCGACGTCGCCTATGATCCCCTGCTGCAGCAGCTCGACGTTGCGCCGATATCCTCTGCCGGAGCTGCCTTGGTTGCCCATCTGCGTCACCACGCCGTGGCGACGTGCGATCTCTTCAAAGCGGTCAAGCTCCCAGAGCGTGCGCACCAGAGGCTTCTGGACGTGCACGTTGATGCCAAGCCTCATCGCCGCGATCGCCTGTATCGCGTGCATGTGATCGGGCGTCGACACCGCCACCGCGTCGAGATGCGGATTTTCCTCGAGCATCTTGCGGTAGTCCTGGTAGCATTTGACCTTTGAGGGATCGCCGCCGTCATCCTGTATCTTCTTGAGCACCCTCGCGAACAGGCGGGTGTCGACGTCGCAGATGGCAACCGTGTTCTCGCCGTTTTGATGGAATGTCGACCAGTCGAACCACCCCTTGCCGCCACAACCGATAAACCCCATGTTGAGCCTATCGCCGGGCTTGCGCCTGTGGGCAACCGGCACGTTGAATGAAGAAATGCACCCGCCTGCCGCCACTGACGAAGCGGCTACAATGCCCTTGAGAAAACTGCGGCGATTGAAACTCATGGCATCGGTCCTTTCTTGCTTACCGCAATTTCTTCAATATGGGCGTGAGAACCATGTTGCGGAAGTCCGCGTCGGAATGGTCGCCCTGCAGGTAGATGGGGCCGGGAACAAACTCGTCCGGCGTCATGGCGCCGCCCGTGACGCCCAGCACCGGCTGGTTGTCGATGATCTTCACACCGTTCAGCTCGACCGTCACGTGGCGGTCGCACAGGATGGCGTCCACATGCTGCCACTCGTTGGCGGGCTTCTCGGCGGATACGGACGGCGTAATGCGCCCGTAGAGCGCCGCCATGTTGTGGCAATCCCGCGGCTTGCCGTAGGAATCAAGCACCTGGAGCTCATATATGCCGCGCAAGTATACGCCGGAATTGCATTCAGGCAGCACGCGCACGTCGTACGAGATCCGGAAGTCCTCGAAGTCGGCGCGCTTGGTCTGGAGGTTCGCGTCGCCTCGCACGGGCTTGCCGTCAGGTCCGCGCGCGATGCGGTTCGAAAGAACGCCGTCCTTGAACGACCAGCCGTTGTGCTTCGAGGAAGCGCCCATGGTCTTCCAGCCGTCGAGACCGCCTGCAAGCAGGTCGATCGGCTTGCCATACTTGATTGCGGAAAGATCGGGTGCCGGCGGCACTGCCGGGATGCGCCATCCCTCGACAAGATTCTCCTGCTTCAGCTTGCCGTCCTTGTCCAAGACGCGCAAGGTCAGCTTTATCTTGTCGCCTTCCACCTTGGCCAATGTCTCGCGCGTACCAGATCCAAACCTCTGGCGCATCGAGAGCACGCCGTTTTCATACACCACTGAAGCCTGGCGAGAAGGCGAACCGCCGCCCCACAGGACCGATGCCGACCATGAGCCGTCAGGATTCTTGACTATTCCCATCCAGCCGGCGCGTCCGTTCAACGGAAACGCCCACCGGCCACCGATACAGGAACAACTCCCTTCACAGGTACACGGTCTGCAACAACATTCATGCGTTGGCGAAGGCGCCGAAGCGCAAAGACATCCGCATGCGGACAACATGCCGGCAATCAACACGCTACCGACAACTACAACGGAACTCTTCATCTTTGACAATCCCTTTCCGACAGGTGCATTTAAAGTTCATGCTAATTATATCATCCATTTCGGATGAATTCAAGACAGTCAATCCATGTCGCCTTCACAGCGGTACGTCCGCCGCCGTTGGCGAAACGTCCGTTGGAAAACTCGAATACCATGTCGGGCGTGAGCCTGGCCGTGCCAAGGTCGTACCAGCGGTACTGGTCGTCCGGGATGTCCTCGACCTTCACCACCACGATGTTCTTCCTGCCGAGATGCGCCCAGAACGCCTCGCCCTTGCCGCCCTCCACGCGCTCGACCTTGACGCGGATGCGGATGCGATACTCCGCATCCCGGTCGTATGCAAGGTTCGAGAGGTTGAAATAGACGCTGGTCGCGTTGATGTGGTTGACGACACGCATGGCCTTGCCGCCCGTAGCATCGGGATCGGCCTCTTCCTTGGCGCGCTGCTCGTTCCAGCAGTCGAATTCACGTGACGTCACCACGCCGCGATCGCACGGCGCGGCAGGACGCCGGGCCGCCACCAGCGTTTTCCAGTTCCTGAGCGGCAGGTCGTGCCTCACGACAAGATTGCCGAATCGGATCGCATGATTGCGCGACTTCGCCTCGGCCGTTATCCCCATCAGGCGTTCGTATGCCGTACGCGCCTTAGCGGGGAACCATATCGTCTCGGGATGGCGCGTGGCGAACACGCGGGGGGTCTTTGCCGTCCAGCGGTCCAGCATCGTCACGAGCGGCACCGCTTCGGCCATGCGCACGGCGTAGAGTCCGTCAGGATCGTCCTGAACCGCCGCTTCGGCCTTTATCCAGTTGTCCAGGGCCCACTCGACGAAATCGTCCGGAAACACCTCGGGCGCGTCGAACGCGAAGCATCCGAGGTGGCGCGTGGTTTCCGTCTTGCAGCGCTCCAGATACCGTTTGAGGTATTCCTTCGCGAACGGCGCGGCCTTGCCGAAGTAGCCTTCCATGAAACGGTCGGCAAGCGGCTGGAACGGCTGTTCGGGATTCCACATCCATTTCAGGAGAAGCCATGCCTTGAACTCCGCGAAATCGGCATGACATCCGCCGCCTTCCTCAAAGAGGAACTTCACCCCGTTGTCGCGGAAGAAGCGTATGTTGTCCTGCAGCACGGGCACGTTGCCGAAGGGATGCAGATAGTGGCGGTAATCCGTGGTGTAGTCCCACAGGTACAGGTTGTCCGTAAGCTTCGCCCAGCCTTCGATGTCCTTGCGGAACGCCTCGTTCGCTTTCTTGGCCCCGGAGCCGAGCGGACGCGAGAAGTCGCATTCGATGGAGCAGAGGCAGGGCACTACGCGCGGATGGAGGCGCGTCTTCTTCGGCGGCTTGCGCGTGTACTGGTAAGCGAGCGTCTCGATGTACATTTCGGGATGGACCGCACACACGCGTTCCGCGACCTTGTTCAGGAATCGCACGAGAGTTCCCGCGTGCGACTCCTCTTCCGCGTCTATCGCCTTGCAGTTCGGGCATGTGCAGTAGTTTGCCCAGTCGTCCTGGCTTATGCCTACGACATTGGCGGTGGGATCGCGCGCTATGGCGGCCAGCACATTGGACACGACGATCTCCAGCACGTCTGGATTCGTGAGGCACAGCTGCGTCTGCCCGTCGCGCCGGACGCCGTTCACCTCGCTATAGTATTCGGGATGTTCCTTGAAATACTTCTTCTGCGGCACGAGTTTGCCGAACGTATGGGCGGTGCCCAGTCCTCGCACGAAACGGAATTCCTCGCCTCCGAAACACAGGCCGAACTTCGAATCCTCGGATCCAAAGCCGTTCATCCGCATGCGCGTGCGGAATTTGTGGCTGTCGACATTCCCTTTGCGGGAACGGACATCGTGCCAGGACGTGGCGCGGAACCGGAAAGCAGGGCGATGGGTTTCGTTGAGCGCGGACGGCACGGCGAACGATGCTGCCTCGGGCACCACGGTACGCCAGCTCGCAAACCAGCCCACGCCACCGAAACGCTCAAGTATCTCATACACGCCATATATGATTCCACGCTTGCCGCCTATGACATGCAGGCAACCATCCTGAACGCGAAGCCGGAAAGCGTCGTCGCCAAGTTCCTTGCCGCCACGATCAAGATACACCGCACACGCGGGCGACTGGTTTGTCACGACCGGCAGCGTGACGCCCGTCATCTGCTTCACGTAATCGCGCAATTCCTCGGCTGCATATTGCCGCGACGGCTCGGGATCGGACGGCAAAACGATCGAACACGCCGCTTTTTTCCCGCGTTCGGCGAGTGTAAGCACGCCCGGGCCGCCTGCAACGGTCCCTGAAACCAAAACACCTGCCGCCAAGATCGACGCAAACAACAGAATTTTCTTCATCATCGCATTTTCATCCTAGAACGTTAACGACGCCATTATACCATAATGAGTTGAATGGTGAAAGGTGAAACGTGAGCGCCCCGTTCCTCGATTCTTGCTTGGCGCACCATGATCTCCATGCCTGTCAAGGGAACAGGATCGGTTTGTCCCTTTTAGTTTGCGGACTACACCCAATTCGAAGCAAGCAATCTTGAATGTTCAGGTTTTCCTGGCGATCAGGGACTTCAGGCAAATCCACAACGCCAACTGGATGAAAGTGACAAGAATGACGAACTCGAGCATATTGATGCCGATTGACGAGGAAACCTTGTCAAGCGCATGGTGCGGACGCGTGAACAGATGCACGGAAT
>JAEEGL011908093.1_pt1 | contig 11614 bp, 11 predicted proteins | sample 9134231 | NCBI WGS metagenome assembly JAEEGL01 (sample SAMN16246548, study PRJNA631951) | gut metagenome | biome: gut microbiome; feature: rumen; material: fiber-attached | host: Bos | place: Iran: Karaj | collected 2018-10 | reverse complement strand
ATTATGATGTTGAAATTTTACCAGATAAAAGTAAATTATTAACATCTAATCTTGCAGGTAATATTCGTAAAGTTGAAATTGCGGATCTACTTGGTAGAAAAGCCTTAGACGTAATCGATGATAAGACATACGAATATTACAAAAATAAAGTTGTACTTGTGACTGGTGGCGGTGGTTCTATTGGATCTGAACTTTGCAGACAAGTTGCAAAGATGAATCCTAAGCAAATCATTATATTAGATATTTATGAAAACTGTGCATATGATATTCAACAAGAATTAAGAATGAAGTATGGTAAGGATTTCAACCTAGAGGTTGAAATAGTATCTATTACTAATAAGCCTGCTCTTGAAAGAGTATTTGCAAAATATAGACCTAATATTGTTGTTATGGCTGCTGCACATAAGCATGTTCCATTAATGGAACATAATGTTATTGAAGCAGTTGAAAACAATGTATTTGGAACTTTAAATACTGTTGAACTTGCTGAAAAATATTGTGTTGATAGAGTACATATGGTATCTACTGATAAGGCTGTTAATCCTACCTCTGTAATGGGTGCTACTAAACGTATTTGCGAAATGATTGTACAAGCACATTCTACTAAGAATCAGCATACTACATTTAGTGCAACTAGATTTGGCAATGTATTAGGTAGTGCTGGTTCTGTTATTCCTTTGTTTAAAAGACAAATTGAAAATGGTGGACCTATTACATTAACTGATTATAGAATTATTAGATACTTTATGACCATTCCAGAAGCTAGTCAACTTGTTTTACAATCTGCATCTATGGCTAAGAATGGAGAATTATTTGTTCTAGATATGGGTGAACCTGTAAAAATTTATGATTTAGCTTGTAATATGATTAGATTATCTGGTTTTGAACCAAATGTTGATATTGAAATTAAAGAAATTGGTTTAAGACCTGGTGAAAAATTATATGAGGAATTATTAGTTAAGACTGAAGAATTAGATAAAACTGATAATTCAATGATCTTTATTGAAAGAGATAAACCTCTTGAATTAAGCAAAGTAGATGATATGTTAGCAAAATTAAATGAAGGTGTTAAACTTGGTGATGATATAAATATGAAAAATATCATAAAGAGTGTAGTTCCTACATTTAAAGAAAAAGAAGAAGCTAATAAAGATTTTGACGGTAAAGAAGTTAAATAAGGAAGAAGGTAATTATATGTTTATTAAGAATAAAGATATTAAACCATTTGAAAAGAAAGTGTGGTTAGCTTCTCCTACAATGCATGGCGATGAATTAAAATGGATGACAGATGCATTTGAAAAGAACTGGATGACTACAGCTGGTGATAATGTTAATGAACTTGAAAAAATTGCAGCAGAAAGTGCACAAATGAAATATGCAGTTGCTCTTTGCAATTGTACTGCAGCTTTACATCTGTGTGTTAAACTTGCCGGTGAAAAACTATACGGAAAGCCAATGATTGGACATGGTGCACTAGAAGGTAAAAGAGTTTTTTGCTCTGATATGACTTTTGATGCAACATTAAATCCAGTTGTTTATGAAGGCGGTATTCCTGTATTTATTGATACTGAGGCTTCGTCATGGAATATGGATTCTGTTGCATTAGAAAAAGCATTTGAATTATATCCGGATGTTAAACTTGTTGTTTGTGCTGAATTATATGGATTCCCTGGAAGAATTGATATTATTAAATCAATATGTGAAAAGCATGGTGCACTTTTAATTGAAGATGCAGCAGAAGCTATGGGCGCAACACTAAATGGAAAACAATGTGGATCATTTGGTGATTATTCTGCTGTTTCTTATAATGGTAATAAAATTATCACAGGTTCATCTGGAGGATGTTTATTAACAAATGATATTGAAGTTGCTAATAAAGCACGTAAATGGTCAACTCAAGCTCGAGAAGCAGCAGCATGGTATCAACATGAAGAAGTTGGATATAATTATCGTATTTCAAATGTTGTTGCTGGTGTTGTTAGAGGTCAATATCCTTATTTATCTGAACATATTGCTCAAAAGAAAGCTATATATGAAAGATATAAAGAAGGATTTAAAGGACTTCCTTTAACAATGAATCCAATTGTTGATGGAACAGTACCAAATTATTGGTTAAGTGCTTGTATTATTGATAAGGATGCAATGTGTAAGCAAGTTAGAGATGATAAGACTGCTTTATATATTCCAGAACATGGTAAATCATGTCCAACTGAAATACTTGAAGCAATTTCTTCGATAAATGCAGAAGGTAGACCAATTTGGAAACCTATGCATATGCAACCTATGTATAGAATGCATGAATTTATTACTCAAACTGGATCTGGTAGAGCAAAAACTAATGCATATATTAAAGGTGGAGTTGAAGATATTGGAGCAGATATTTTTGATAGAGGATTATGTTTACCATCTGATAATAAAATGACTCCTGAAATTCAGGATAAAGTAATTGAAATAATAAGAGGATGTTTTGAATAATGGAATGGTTATATACAACATGGTATGGAATATTAATAATTTGTCTATTATCAATAATAGTACTATTAATTTTAAGTGCTTTGTTGTATAGACAATTCTTTAAAAGATTTTATGACTTTTTATTATCTTTAATAGCAATAATTGTTTTATCTCCATTACTTTTAATTCTTACTATTGTAGGTGCAATAGTAATGAAAGGAAATCCTTTCTTTACACAACTAAGACCTGGTAAAAATGAAAAAATATTTAAATTAATTAAATTTAGAACAATGACTAATGCAAAAGATAAAGATGGTAATTTATTACCAGATGAGAAGAGATTAGTTAAATATGGTAAATTATTAAGATCTACATCATTAGATGAATTACCAGAATTATTTAATATACTAATTGGTAATATGGCCATAGTTGGTCCTAGACCATTGTTAGTAAAATATCTTCCATATTACTCTGAAGAACAACATCATAGACATGATGTAAGACCTGGGTTGACTGGATATGCACAAGCACATGGCAGAAATGCTGTGGATTGGGATTCTAAATTTGAAATGGATTTAAAGTACATAAAAAATATTTCTTTTTTTGGAGATATAAAAATTATAATCGATACAGCTATTTCTGTAATTAAACATGATGGTATATCGCAAGAAGGTCAAGCAACAATGGAAGATTTTATTGAATATGTCAAGAACAAGGAGTAATTATGGAAAATCCTTTAATTAGTGTCATAGTGCCAATTTATGGCATTGAAAAATATCTTGGAATTTGCGTTGAAAGTATTATTAAACAAACGTATAAAAATTTAGAGATAATATTAGTTGATGATGGCTCGAATGATAGATGCCCTGAATTATGCGATTTATATGCAAAAAAAGATTCTAGAATAAAAGTCATTCATAAAAACAATGGTGGATTGGTTTCTGCTAGAAAAACTGGAATCAAAATAGCAAGTGGAGACTATGCTACTTATGTTGATGGTGATGAATAATATGATTGGGCAAAATTGTATTATTCAATAAGTGGTAATTATGACCAATTTAACAATAAGAAATTTGTTTTAGACATATTAGATGATGAAGTTGAATTGAAAATAGAAAGTTCGGGATATAGTGAGTTAACTGATTATTATTTATCACTAATTCCTAATTGTGATAAAGAAAAAATCGAATTGCTTCATGCTATTATTTGGCTTTCATTGAGCACTTATGCGTGGGAGGATTATGATTCAATTTGTGGCGCATTTTATAATGGTTTGATATATTTAGATAAATTCTTGTAGGATTAATCAAATGAACAAATACTTTGATGATAAAATAAATACCATAAGGGATTCAATTAACTCAATGGATGATAACGAATACAATGATTTATTAGACTCTTGTTTTAATACTATAAAAAGTGGTGGTAAACTTGTATTATCAGGCTTAGGGAAGAACGTTCCTATATGTGAAAAAATTGTTGGAACATTAAATTCTTTAGGAATACAAGCAAATTTTTTACATACTAACACTGCTATGCATGGAGATTTAGGTATGATACAAAAGAAAGATCTTGTCTTAGTATTATCAAAAAGTGGTAATACAGCAGAATCAATCATTTTAGCCAATTATTTAGTAAAACGTGGAGATAAGGCTTGGGCAATAACATTCAATAAATCCTGCCAATTATCTAGTGTTTTAGATAAATCTCTAACTCTAGATTTAAAAACTGAAGGCGATAATTGGAATATTGTTCCAAACAACTCATCGTCAGTTTATTTGATTTTATTGCGAGGATTGGCTTTATAATTGGCTGATAAATTGGGAGTAACTTTAATGGATTTTAAAAAGAATCATCCTGGTGGTGCGATAGGAGATACGTTAAAAAATGTCAGATAAATTAATTCTTTCACCTTTGGGACATACTTGGATTCTTGACATAGATGGAACTTTAGTAAAACACAATGGTTACAAAATAGATGGATTTGATACATTGCTTCCAGGAGTTAAATTGTTTTTTGAACGTAATATAAATGAAGATGATTTTGTAATTTTAACAACTTCAAGAAATGATGATGTGAAAAACTACACAATTAATTTTTTGAATGAAAACGGAATTAGATATAATGTGATAATTTTTAATTTACCTTATGGAGAACGTATATTGGTAAATGATAAAAAAACAAGTGGTTTAAATGTCTCTAAATCAATTAATCTTGAAAGAAATAGTTTTTCAATTGATGTAGTGATTGATAATAATTTGTAATTTTTTGAAAACTTATTATTTAGAAAGGAAAAATATATTTAAACAATATATATTTAATTTATGAGAATTTTGTATGTTACTACTGTTGGAAGCACCATGGTTTTTTTTAGAAATTTAGTAAAAGAGCTGATTTCTGAAGGGAATATAGTTGATATTGCTACAAATGAATCTAATTCGAAAGTGCAAGATTGCTATAGAGAATGGGGATGTAAAATTTTCCAAATTTCTACTTCTCGTTCTCCTTTTGGTTTCGGAAATATAAGGGCAATTAAGGAAATTCGAAAAATAGCTCAAAACTATGATGTTGTTCATTGCCATACACCTTTAGCTGGAATAGCTACAAGATTTGGGTGTAAAAAACTTAGAAAAAAAAGTTTGAAAGTAATATATACTGCTCATGGTTTTCATTTTTATAAAGGAGCTCCTATAAAAAATTGGTTAATATATTATCCTTTCGAAAAGATATGCTCTCGTTGGACGGATTTATTAATCACTATTAATAAAGAGGATTTTTCACTTGCTAAGAAAAAAATGAAAGCGAAAAAGATTGTATATATTCCAGGAGTTGGAATAGATGTTAATAAATTTTCTAATGTTAAGATTGATATAAACAAAATTAAAAAAGATGTAGGCATTCCTTTAAACTCAAAAGTAATATTATCAGTTGGAGAACTTAATACTAATAAGAATCATAAAGTGGTAATTGAAGCATTAAGCAAAATAAATGATTCTAGTATATTTTATTTAGTTGCAGGAATTGGTGATCAAAAATTATATTTAGAAAAACTTGCAAAAGAGTTAAATGTTAATTTGAAATTATTGGGTTTTAGAACTGACGTCGCAGAATTGTATCATTTGTCTGATTTGTATATTCATTCATCAATTAGAGAGGGGCTTCCTGTATCTGTTATGGAAGCTATGGCTTCTTCTACAAACATTATTTGTTCGAACATTAGAGGTTGTTCTGATTTAATTGAGGATTCATTATTTGAACCACATGATTCTGTTGGTCTTTCTCTTTTGATAAAGAGGTTTTTATATCAAGGATATTCAAATAAAGAAATAAACATAGAAAAGGTTAAGCATTTTGATTATACAAGTATTAATGATTCTATGATAAATATATATAAAAACATAATTTAGATTTTTTGGAGGTAAGGTATGTCAAAACTTTTATTTGTTCATACAGGAGAAAAGGTTAAGATTGATTCCAACGATTTATTGTATACTGATGGTTCATATTCGAAAGAAGTATGGAAAAGATACCTTAAATATTTTGACTCAATATCTATTTTTATGAGGAAGGATTATAGTTCTTTTTCTGATGAAGAATTGAAGTCAAAATTTAATTTAGTTCCAGATGGTTTTTCATTTTATGAATTTAAAGATTGTGGCGGTAGTATAGTTAAATTTTTGGACCCTAGAATAAAAAAATATAATTTCGAACTTTTTAAAAAACTCGTTGATGAACATGATTTTGTAATTGTCAGAGTTCCTGGAATGAATGAAGCTATAGGTTATTTAAATAAAATTCGTAAACCATATCTAATTGAGGTTGTTGGATGTCCTTTTGATTCATTATGGAATCATAGTTGGAAAGGAAAAATATTGGCACCGATTGCGTATTTATCTATGAAAAGAACAGTGAAAAAAGCTAAGAATGCTATGTATGTGACAAATGAATTTTTACAAAGACGTTATCCATGTCATAACTACACTATTGGTTGTTCAGATGTAATAATAAAAGATCAAAGTAATAATGATTTTTTAATTAAAAGAAGTAATAGGATTCATACGGATGGTTCTGTATATACAATTGGAACTATTGGAGCACTTGATGTAAAATATAAAGGTCAAGCAAATGTAATTAAAGCTATTTTTAGACTTAAAAAAATGGGGATTATTATCAATTATAAATTAGTTGGACCAGGTAGCATTAATAGATTGGATTCGTTGGCTAATAAATTGAAAATAAGAAATCAAGTTACATTTATGGGACCAATTCCACATAGCGAAATTTTTGATTGGTTAGATGGATTGGATTTATATATTCAACCTAGTCAAACTGAAGGATTACCTAGATCACTTATTGAAGCTATGAGCCTTGCTGTCCCTTGCTTGGGTTCAGATGTTGGAGGTATACCAGAATTATTATCTTCGGATATGTTATTTAATAAAAAAAGTATTAAAGCTATAACTGCAAAATTGAAAGAAGTTTTGACTGATGATAAAAAAATGTTAGATAATTCTAACTTTGTATATAATGTTAGTCAAAAATATAAAAAAGAAAATTTAGAAAAAATTAGGGATAATTTCTATTTTAATGTTAAGGGTGATTGATATGCAAGAAATAGGATTGCATCAGTGTTATTCTCATGGATTAAGGTTTAGTTATAAAACAAAAAAAATGTTTGTCGTGTTTTTTTGCTTGATTACTTTTTGTTTAGCTTCAATATTATTGCCATCAAATTATATTTCATCATATTTTATATATTTCTTATTTTTTCTTGTCAGTTTTATTATGTTAACTCTTTCTGAAGGACTTCTAAAAAAATGGAAAATATTGGTAGTTCCATTTTTTATATTCGTGTTAAGCTTTTGTATGGGGTTTAGGAATAAAACTGGTATAGATGATTGGGTTTATGAACAAATTTTCCATCAATCGTCTTCAATGGATTTATTAAGTTTTGTTTTTTCTCGAGAAGAAGAAATTGGCTTTTTATTACTAACAAAAATACTGAATATTTTTACATTTGATAATTTTTTTCTTTTTCAAGTTATTTTAACTTATATTTCTTTTTCATTATGGTATATTGGTATAAATAGTTTTTCTAAAAAAACGGTAACGACATCCTGGTTCTATTTGTTTTTAATTTCTCATTATTATTTTCTTGTAATGAGTGCTGGACTTATGAGAATTTTTATAGCAATTCCTTTGGTTTTAATAGCACTCTCTTTTTTTGCAAAAAAGAAATATTTACTATCAGCCATATATATTTTTATTGCATTTTTATTTCATAGATCTGCAATTATTATGTTTTTTGTATTCTTTTATAAAAAATCAACTACTATTAAAGATTATTTTATAAGAACCATTATATTAATGTTATTAGTTCCAATTGTTTTTATTACAATATCTCAATTTATTGTTCCATTATTAGGAAATAGATATAGTGGATATTCAAATATTGGAAAAATAAGTTTTTCAATCAAAGATTTGGACTTGTTACCGATTCTAATTATTGGTTTATTGTTCTTTAAATATATTCCCAAGGAATATAAAACGACATATTTATTAGGAATGTCTTTGATTGGACTTTCTATGGCTTTTTCTTTTTGGAATTCATTTGTTAGTTTTGGTAGATTATCTTTGTATTCTAATCTAGGGATACTTTTCGTATGTGGAGGCATATTAGGAACAAAAAACAAAAATAATAAGGGATTATGTTTATCATTAATATTAATCTTGTATTCTTGTGTTTATTTGTTTGGAACTGCATTTTTTAATGCAAATCAATCGATTTATTTATTCCCAATAAAATTTTTGTGGCAGTAAGCATTTTTGGAGGACTTTATGAAAGTTTTGATTTTTAAGCAACGTAGTTCGTTAGCACCAACAGGCGGTCCTAATGGATATCTTTATAATTTAATGGCTGGTTTTGAAAAAGTGGATGATTCATCTATATGTATTGAATTTCTCCCTGAAAGTTCTAATAAATCTATTAAAAAAACTAAATTTTGGAAGATTATTAGAAAGTACATAAAAATATTAATTGATTATAAAAAAATTAATAATATGTTATATTCGACCTATTCAAATGATAAAATTGAATTTTTTAACGACTATGATTTGATTCATTTTCATTCAACTGAGGATTTATATCGTTCAAGGGTTTTTTTGAAAAATTACAAAGGAAAAGTGTTGTTAACATCGCATTCACCTAAACCATTTTTTATGGAATTTATGGATTCTCTTTCTTGCTTTGAAAAAAAACTTTTCAAAAAGAAATTACAAAAGATCGAAGCTATTGATGAATTTGCTTTTAATCGTTCAGATTTTTTGATTTTTCCTTGCATTGAAGCAGAGGAACCATATTATAATTTGTGGGGAGAAAAATATAAAGTTATCCATGAGAATAATATTAATAAGTATCGTTATATTCCTACTGGAATTACTTTTAATTATGAATGTAAAACAGATGTAAAATCTAAGTATGGTATTCCTAAAGATGCTTTTGTTATTTCTTATGTTGGTAGACATAATGAAGTGAAGGGATACGACAGATTAAAAGCAGTAGGAAAGATTCTATTAAAAAAACATGACAATTTATATTTTATTGTGGCTGGTGTTGAAAAACCAATAAAAGGTTTAAATCACCCACGATGGATAGAAGTTGGATGGACAAGAGAACCTTATGCGTATATTTCTGCATCTGATTGTTTTATTTTGCCAAATAGACAAACTTATTTTGATATAATAATGCTTGAAGTTTTAGCATTAAGTAAGGTTGTAGTTGCTTCTTATACTGGTGGAAATAAGTATTTTGAAAAATACGATGATAGTGGAATTATTTTTTATAATTCAATCAATGAATGTGTTGACAATGTTGAAAAATTAATGAGACTGAGTCATGAGGAAATTGAAAATTTAGCAAATACAAACAAGCTATTGTTTGAAAAGGATTTTAACGAAATTGTTTTTGCAAAAAAATATATTGAATTGTACAAAAGCTTAAAATGATTATTTTATAATTATTCTTTATGTCTTTTTGTTTGATATTATTTGATAATTTTTGATATGTATTTTAAAAAATGAAAAGAGGTTTATTATGAATAATACAATTAATACTTTAGAAGTTGTTGAGGAAAATTGTAAAAAAGATAGCGATGATATATATACAAATTCAAGTATGTCTCCACAAAAACCAAGCGTAAAGAAGAATTATTTTTATAACCTTGCATATCAAATTTTTCTTTTGATTATTCCATTAGCGACAACACCATATATATCAAGGGTTCTTTTACCTGAAGGGGTTGGTAAATATAGTTTTTCTTACTCATTAATTACATATTTTACTATATTTGCTTCTCTTGGATTTGGATATTATGCTCAAAGGGAAATTGCTAAGCATCAAAGTGATTTGTCATCCCAAACAAAAGATTTTTGGGAGATTTGCATATGTAGGATTATACCTTGTTCAATTTCATTAATTGTTAATATTTTTTTGTGCATATTTTCTGTATATGGTGATTATAATATATTAATGTGGATATTAAATATTAATATTGTTGCAGTGCTTTTTGATGTTGCATTTTACTATCAAGGTAATGAAAAATTTAAATCAATAATTTTAAGAAATTTTTTTATTAAAGCATTGGCTTTAGCAGCAGTTTTTATATTTATTAAAAGTTCTAGTGATTTATGGATTTATACACTTATTAATTCACTATCTCTTTTGATGTCTACCTTAAGCATGTGGTTTCCACTTAGAAAACTACTTGTTCCTGTAAAATTGAATACTTTAAAACCTCTTTCACATTTGAAAGGAACGTTGATATTGTTTCTACCTACAATTGCTGTATCAATATATACTATACTTGATAAAACATTAATTGGTTTATTAATTACTGATACTTATACATATATTGATGAGTATGGTGTTGAAACTATAAAAAAGTATTCTGACTTAGAAAATGGGTTTTATGAGCAGTCAGAGAAAATTGTGAAAATCATTATGACATTTATTACTGCAATTGGAATTGTAATGATTCCTAGAAACAGCAATGAAATCGCTAAAGGGAACATCGATAAAGTTATAAATAATATATATAAAACATCTAATTTTGTTTTAATTGCTGGTGTACCAATGGTTCTTGGTCTTATTATTGTCTCTGATTTTTTTGTTCCGTGGTTTTTTGGTGATGGATATGAAAAATGTTCAATTTTGTTAAAGATATTATCACCATTAATTTTTATTATTGGCCTAAGTAATGTTTTTGGCCTTCAATTTCTTATTCCAATGGGCAGAGATAAGCAATTTACAATTGCATTAGTTGTTGGTTCAATTACTAACATCATTTTAAATGTAATTTTTATTAAGATTTGGTGGAGTATAGGTGCATCAATTGCAACCATAGTTGCAGAAATTTTTGTAACAGCCACTATGTCTTTTATGATTAGGAAGGAAGTAAATATTTTTAAAATCTTAGTAAATGGATGGAAATATTATATTTCCGGTGCAGGGATGTTTACAGTACTTTTCTTCGTTTCTCGTTTTTTTACTCCATCAATTTTATCTACTTTTTTATTGGTTATAATAGGAATATTTGTATATGTTTTATCACTTTTGCTTTTAAAAGATAAAACGTTTATTTTAGTTTTGATTTACATTTTTAAAAGAATTAAAATGATTTTTGTACGAAAAAAATAAGAAAGCTATATGCTTTATTTATTAAAGAGAATCTATAAAAATATCTTTTGATTCTACATATTTTTTTAATTCCTTGCCAAAAGAGCATTTGGCAAGGCTTTTTTCTTTTTGGTCGTTTTTTTCTATTTTCTTTATTAGAAACCCAAAATCTGTCACCCCTACTAGCGTATAATAGTTGCTGTAGGATGGATAAAGGTTATTCCGGTACGAATAGTTGTTAATTATTTTATAGATAAAGAGGTACGTCAAGTATTTTAAACCTTTACCAATCTTCCTACAAAAGGAGAAGTGATATTATATTTAAAATATCAAAGGAAGGAGGTAACGGTTTTGAATCAAACAACTTGTTTTTATACAATTAAGTTAGTTGAAAATAATTTCAATCATCAAAAAGATATCTCAACAGAAGTATCAATTCCTGATTACAACTATAAACAAGGTCCATTTGGTAATGATTTAAATTT
>JAEEGL010853803.1_pt1 | contig 11614 bp, 6 predicted proteins | sample 9134231 | NCBI WGS metagenome assembly JAEEGL01 (sample SAMN16246548, study PRJNA631951) | gut metagenome | biome: gut microbiome; feature: rumen; material: fiber-attached | host: Bos | place: Iran: Karaj | collected 2018-10 | reverse complement strand
TCTTCCGTCAATCGTGAGTCGATCAGTTTTCGACCGTCGGCGCCAATCCATTCAATTCCTTCAAGCGACGCTTGCTCTTCTTGCGAGACGGCGTGGGATCGAATCGACGCCAGTTTGGTTTCGAGTTCGGGTAGAGGCGCGTTTAAGTTGACAAGCGGAGTGAGTTTTTTATGATGTTGCGTGAATAGCGCAAGAGACGCGGTTAAGACGTCTTTACGAACCGAATCGCCGCCTGTGGGCAAAAAGATTCCGCCGTCGTAGCGTGGCGAGGGATTTAGACGCTGACTTGGATACAACGCGGATCCGTCGGACACGAAGGCCGCCATCGTAGAATCAACGTTAGACGCCGTCATATAATACAACAACCTTGAAATCGCTTCCTCAAAAGAAACCCAATCTTCAGAACCAACCAGTCCAAATGCCGACGCTTTTTTAGAGGCGGAGAATTGTCGACAAATATTGGGGCTTGTAAGAGCCAGACCGAACGTTCTGCCTAATGAAGAAGACTCAGACGCGCTCTTTATCGAATCCGCCTTATAAATTCTGATTTGACCGTAAGCCGCGGCTGTTTCCGAAGAACAGTTGCTCATCAGTATGATGGGGGTAGACGTTTGCGGCCAAAACAACGTGGTAAAACGCGCGACTTCGTTGGAACCTCGATCTGATAAACTTTCTGCCGAAGTTGTGAGCCCCGTGTCGAAAGATGAGGGGAATATGCCGCCGGAGGGACCTTGTTCAATAACGCTAATACCAAGTTTTTGTGGGAAATTAACGGGATACTCTATTTCCAGAATATGAGGAACGCCAGGATTGGCGATTGGAATCGGGTAGGCCTCCCACGAAACCGACTCCTTACCGGTCGATTTTGTGGAGTCTGAATCGATTCTATTGGGTTCAAGCCTGAGAAAGTGAGATTGAGGCGTGGCAAATTCAGCAAGTTCGTTACTGTCAAATGCGCGTGAAGATCCGCTGCTGAGGGGTTTTTCCCATAAATTTGCGACGAGGCCCCATTTGTTTTGATCCAGATTTCGAATAAAACTCTGAAAACGATCTTTTTCCCAGCGTCGTAAGCAGTACAGTTGTTCTTCGGAAGACTGATTAGCGCCGTTATTAGTCAGATTAGGAACAAATCCCAGAAGGTTTTTACCCAGACTGTTTCCGTTTGCGTTCTTAGCGATTGGAGTCTGTCCGAGCAGAATTCGGGAGCCGTCCGACGAAGTTTCAGGAGCAGCGTTGGGATAGGCAAATTTGATGGGGGGTTCTTCTTCAAAAGTTTTGGGAACGGTTGGATCGTTCTCGCTTGCGTTTGTGTCTTGAATCCCGGAGTCGTTCAGCGACGTCGAAGTGAAAAAATTGGAACCCTTCGACATTCCTTTGACATTTGGACGATAGAAGGGGATGACGGGATGTTTCGAAAAAGCTTTATACCAGGAAGGATTGGTAGGATCGATAGCAAGAAGCGATTCTACTCGTAAATCTTCGATTGAAATGTTGTCGTTCTCATTTGATTCGTTTTTTTCGACTTGCGGCGAAATAACGATTCCTTGGATTGTTCTCTTAGCGAAGACGGTTGTTTCCTGACGGCGTTTGGCGGGATTGAACGCGAAAGTTGATTTGGTCGAAGATTCGGCGACGCTTGCGAGTTCCAACGTCGCTTCAAACACCCCGTCAGTCGGGGGCGCTAAGAATGAAAACTCGTATGCCTCGCGCGTCGAAACATTGTCGTCGACAAACGCTTCCAGACGCTGTAGTCCGCTAAGTGAAATCTCGCGACTGTCTGAAAAGAACGTCTCTTGAGAACCGTTAGATTTAACGTTAATGGTTAAAGCGAACTGATTGGGAAGCTTCCTTGAAGAAGAACGGGGAAGAGTCGTTATACGAATTCGATCTCCCGGTTGAAAAACCGTCGTTTCAATAGGAACGTCTTGTCGAACTCCCCGGAGAACTTCTATTTTAAGCGGCAAATCGTCAGCGGGGGCGCGAACAATTTCAATTCCGGATCCTTCTTGATCGAGCGGAATCCGAATGGCAGAGTCGATCAAACGATCAACGAAGACTGTTTTGACGAGAACTTTATTCTGACGGCAGTCGCGAAGCCTGATTTCAAACCGGGAGTCATGCGGGGCGAAAATAGTCGTTTCGACGCCGCAGAACGTCGATTCCGTGCGAGTACGCAAGGCGAGCGTGTTTTTTGTTGAATCGGAAAAGAGGAAGTCAGTCGGACTGCTCGCTACCGTTCCGAGCGGGACAGGGTCGGCAAATTCTCCGCGAGTCAGCCGGAGTTCTCCTTCCCAGTTGGTAGGAACCGACGTGGAGATTGAGAAATCGATACGAACCAACCCCGGTCGGAAAACGTTACGACCTTCGCCTGACGGTTGCGACGTCGGTTGAATTGTCGTTGTCGGCGCGGACGGACCGGTCGTCTGAGCGAAAGCGATATTCCCTAACCAAAGGATAGAGCATGCGATCGCAATTGCTAAACGAAGGTTCGTAAATTTAATGACCACGGGGTTGCCTTTTGAGGATAATGCCAACGATTTAACGGCGTTTCACGCAGGGGGAAAAATACCTGCGTTGAATTCCCTCAATCTTAACAATAATACGCCGTCTGGTCCAGTGCGTTTTTTCCTTTTTGGCGTTGTAGAAGTCGAAAAAACGGCGACTTTCTTTCGAGGAATTTTTTGAAAAAACGGCGTCCGCTTGCTTTTTAAAAGTCTGTTCTTTATACTTGAACGTCGACGCAGGGCGAAGAGAGATTCGAACGTTGAGACTCCCGGACAGAATCCCCGTTTGTCGTTCTTTTAAAAAGGCGGTTTTAAGCGAAACGAATTGTAAAGGAATGAAGCTGTGAGAAACAATAAGAAGATTAGATTTCTTGGCGCGCAACTTGGTTTATTCGCCGCTTTTATCCTGGCAGTTGCCGTCGCGGACGCCGGAGCCGAAGAAGGTTTGGAAAGAGTGGAGGTCAACAATCCCGACGCCGACACGTTCCTTGCCGTTGGACTCTGGTCCTGGGTCGTTCCTGCCGACGTCGACGACGACGGGAACACGGACCTGATTATTAGCTGCGAGGACGTGCCTTATAACGGGGTTTGGTATTTTCGCAATACCGGCGACGACTTACTCAATCCGACTTTTGAAAAAGCGAAGAAGCTGAGCAAAGGCGTCATTAACGTTCAACCAAGCTGGGTGGACGGAAAATTGCGAGTGTTGACGCCTGGATTTGAATATCCTGATTTTATCCATACCGGAGTCGACAAGCCCGTGGCGCTTAAATCGGGCGACGAGAATTTGCCTACAAACGTTCATTTCAACAACGTTCGCGGCAATATGTGGCGTTTCGTCGATTACGACGGCGACGGTCTCGTCGATATTGTCGTTGGATCGGACGACTGGACCGACTACGGATGGGACGACGCCTATACTGACGAAGGCGTGTGGAAAAACGGGCCGCTGCGAGGCAATATCTATTTGTTACGAAACGTTGGATCCAACGACAGCCCCGTCTATGAAAAACCGACAATGTTGAAAGACCTTGATGGAAACGTTCTCGAAACCTTCGGCTGGCCGTCTCCTAATTTTGCCGACTGGGACGGCGACGGCGATTTGGATATTGTCGGAATAGAATTTCGCGACACTATTCAATATGCGGAGAACGTTGGAACGAGAACGGAACCGAAATATAAGCCGTTTGTTCCCGTTTGTCTTGAAGACGGAAAACCTGCCGCCGCAGAATTGGCCATGCCGACCATTGTCGCTTTCGACTGGGATAAAGACGGCGATTTGGACGTCTTGTTGGGCGACGAAGACGGAAGAATCGCGTTATTTGTCAACACAGGACGTTTGAACGACGCAAATCAACCTCTATTTGAGTCTCCTTTTTATTTCAAACAGATTCCCGACGCTTTAAAATGCGGAGCTCTTTCAACTCCCTGGGGCGTTGACTGGGACGACGACGGGGATTGGGATATTATCAGCGGAAACAGCGCCGGGTATATTTTCTTCCTGGAAAATTTAAGCGGACCCGGCGTTGATCCTCCGAAATGGGCCGCTCCTGTAGCGTTGTCAAGCGAACCGGACGATCAAACGTTGGCGGAGACGGCGTCCTTTATTCCCAAGGCTTCGTCGTTGATTGAGAAAAGACGGGACGGAACAGTCCCCATTCGTATTATGGCCGGACCTAACGGTTCTATTCAAGGTCCGTGCGAGCCCAAATGGGGATATACGACTTTGTCAGTAGCCGATTGGGACGGCGACGGTCTTAAAGATATTGTGGCAAACTCCATTCTTGGCAACGTTCTATGGTACAAAAACGTCGGCGAGAAGGGCGCTCCTAAATTAGCGCAGCCGCGAGTTGTCGACGTGGAATGGGAGAACGACGCGCCGGAATTGGCGTGGGGTTGGCGAAAACCAAAGGGAAAAGAACTGCTAACGCAATGGAGAACGACCCCTGTCGCGATTGATTTTAACGAGGACGGACTTACCGACCTTGTTAGTCTCGACACAGAAGGGTATTTGGCCTTTTTCGAACGGCACAGGACAGATTCGGGCGAATTGAAGTTGTCTTCGCCGAAACGCGTGTTTGTCGATTCGTCGGGAATTCCGCTTCGTTTGAACGCGGGGCGCGCGGGCGCGAGCGGTCGCCGAAAGATATGTTTTTGCGATTATAATCAAGACGGCAAGCTTGACTTGTTGGCCAATAATCGCAATGCCGATCTGTATTTGCAAGCCAAAAACGAAGACGGGCTTTACTATTTTGTTCTTGCGGGAGAAGTGGATTCTCGCCCCATTAAGGGACACAGCACGAGTCCGACGGTCGTCGATTTTAATAACGACGGAGTCATGGATCCGTTTATAGGCGCAGAAGACGGACATTTCTATTACAAGCACAACGACTGGAAAGAGGGCCAAACGGGGATGATTCGTTTTGAATCGGACGAGTTTGTCGTCGAATCCTCGTTGCAGTTAGCGACGTTAAAAGACGGCGCCAAGGCGTTTGCCAACAGAGATTATCAATGGTTTGACGTGGGGTCTGAAATTGCAGATCGGCAATATCTTCAAACTTATGGCGGCGTTCCGTTTGACGTTGTCGTTCGTGCTAAGAAGGACGTTACGATAGAGTTTCTTGTCGGAACCACATGGCCGATTGATAAGTCTTCGTCTTATCTTGTTGAAGAGGATAAAAAAGGGTATGACGCGACGAAAAAAGCAGACGTCGCCGCTAAATATACCGACGGCTCTAAGTCGCCTCTGGCTCTTTTTGAAAAAACGATGAAGGCCGGCGACGTGTGGGTTGCGCCTGTTGAAACGTGGTCAGGAACGTTATTGCTTCTCCCTAAGTAGTCAACGCGTTTGAGAAGACTTCGTTTTTTTCTGGTATTTTTCGTTATTTTTGACAAGTGTTTTTTCCATTTAAAGGAGTTACCAATGAGAGTTGCGCAACGTTGGATTTTGAAAGACGCTTCCTACCGGGAAGAGTATTTGAAGCGACACCGTGAGATTTGGCCCGAAATGAAAGAATTATTGAAAAAGGCCGGGTATAGAAACTATTCGATCTGGCTTTCCGGGACTGATATCTTTGCCTATTACGAAGTCGACGATCCCGAACAACTGGTCAAAACTCTTGAAGCGAGCGAAGTTCGTAATCGTTGGGAAGACTACATGCGTCCCCTGATTTATTTGGGAGAAAACGACATTCCCGAGTCGCTTGAAGAGGCGTTTTGGTTGGAATGATATTATTGCCGCGCGTCTGCTTGCTCCCCGTCTTCCGGCGAAGAATACGTCAAGCAGATTTTTAGCTCCAGTTTAAATTCCTTTTATGGCGATTGAGCTTGGCGGCGTTTGAGTTTCCATTCGCTTTAGTGACAAGTCCAAATGCTAAGCTCAGTCGACTATTTTTTAGAGAAGACGATTGTTTCGCCGTTAATAGTCGCTTTTGCGTTGATTTTAGACGCGATGATTGAGGCGATATCGTTCACGTCTGAGTGATTGAACTCGCAAGTGACCCTTGTGTCCAGCGTTACTCCGGTCGACGCGAGCGAGTCGTCAAGAACGCACGTAATCTTCGTATTTTTCTTTAAGTAGGCGAAAAGATCGTTCAAAGTCTTGTTGGAGACTGTTCCGGTAACTTCCGCGTGAGTTGAGGAAGAATTGTTTGATCTGGAATTCTTCGCCGATTTGGAAGTCGACTCCGTCGAATGAGCGGGTTTTGCCTGTTCGCTCAATTCTTCTTGCCAAATCTGGAAAAATTCATATTCGACAAGCGCTACTTCTTCAAAAAAGCCCGTTACGCATATGGACGGTTCGTTTTCATAAGTCGTCTCATGGAAAGAGCAATTCGGATGATCCTTTTTTTTAATTTTGGCGGCGTATTCTTTGGGGTAGAAACGCATAACTTTTTGTCGGCGATTTAATGCCGTCGGCTTTATCGAACCTGATGAGGATTCGTATTGATAATCGACGTTAAAACCTATCGTCATAACTGTTAATAAGTCGGCGACCGTTACGTTTTTAAGAGCGACGCCGCGCCACAGATCAAAAGGCGTCTTTTCAAAACCGCTAAATTTTAGACGGGAACGTTTCGCTAACGCCTGAAACGAACTCTGCGGTTCCGAATACGGCTGTATTTCAAAATCGATTGTCGCGCCTAATTTTTCGGCAATTTGTCGAGGGTATTCTTCAAACAGTTGAGCGCGTTTTAAATAGAAAAGTAAAAGCGCTTCGCCCGCCGCTTGTTTAGGACCGACGTAGAGAAAGACGTTGTCGACGACGCAGTAGCTGAGATCGACTCTTTCCAAAATATCCGCAAGAGCTGAAACGAGCGGAACGTCGGTATAAGAACCGGAAACTAACGTTGTCGGATCGACGCGTCGATCAATAAAAAATGGGAATTCGTATAGTTCCGAATAACGTTCCAAAAAAGTTTGCAATTCGACTTCGCTCAACTCCATCGAAACAGGCGCGAAGAAATTCATTCCGTTTTGATTGGAATTGCCGCCAGGGGATTTTTTCTTGGCGACAGGATTGGCGACCGCTTCTCGCGACGGTAAAAACGTTGAACATAGCCGCGCCTCAAAGATTCCTGAGACGACCGTTAAAAAGAGAAAGAAAGAAGTTGTAAGGACAAACTTTAGCGCAGAACGTTGTGAAAGATATCGATTGATTTTACGCATTTTCAACAATTTTCAGACCTCGTTCTGCGTCGGTTCTTCACGCGGCGATTTACGCCTTCTTTTTCTACCGAAGTGTGTTTACCGTTACTCCCGCCCAGTCGTCCGTACGAAAAGGACTTGCCGGTAATCCCGCTTCGTTGGACAAATTGCAAACAGGATTATTTCCCCACGCGTATCGAACGGCAATCGGATTAGCCACTTCCGGAGCGGACACAACGACGACGTCGTCTTGAATAACGGCGTCGGCCCAATAAAACTTTTGATCTTTGCCCGCGACTTCAAATCCGCGAAGAACCGTATCGTCGCATTGGGCGTTGCCGACAATTTTGAGACCGTTTTCCGTATGGGAAAAGGTCAATATCGCTTTGTCGTCTTTAATCGTCATTGAACGAAACTCCGGGCCGGAATAGGGAATCTTCCGACCGTAAGTTTTCGCCAACGCCAGCCAGGCGAGTCGGTTGCCAATAATCTCCTTGTTTTGAGGATGGAGATCGTCGGCGCTTCCAACGTCGATCGACACGACCTCTCCGACGTTACGAACCGTCAGCGTTTTATGTTGCGCTTCGCGCAACTCCGCCCATGCGCTTGAACCGGGCTTGTCTTGCGTCTTCATGAAGTTAGGGAGTTGGACGTAGTAAAAGGGAAAATCGCCTTGCCCCCAATTTTCTCGCCAATTAGCGATCATGATGGGAAACAGAGTTCGATATTGCCAGGCCCGATTTGTGTTAGATTCGCCCTGATACCAAACGACGCCCTTAATCGCGTATGGACACACAGGTTGAACCATGCCGTCGTACAAATAACCGGCTTTTTGGCAAGGTATCGATTTTTCAATTCGTTCAGGATCGACTAACGGGGCCAATTCCGGAAATTTTTCCAGCGCCTTTCGATCCGTCCACGCTTCCCCGGAGGAACCGCCCCATGCCAGGACAATGATTCCAATGGGTTTATTGAGCGATTCATGAAGGTTTCGGGCAAAATAATAGGCTATTGCCGATAAGTCGGCTACTGTTTCTGTCGAACAAATTTGCCAATGAGCGTCAAAATCGCGTTCCGGAGATTCTGAACTTCGAGCGGGAACGGCGAGGAAGCGAATTCGTGAATAATTTGCAGAGGCGATTTCTTCTTTACTGTTTGTTACCCTTTTAACGGGGAAACTCATATTCGACTGGCCGGCGCAAATCCAAACGTCGCCCAAACAGACGTTTTTAAACGTTATTTTATTCTTCCCCGTAATTTTTAATTCATAAGGTCCCCCTGACTCTTGAGGAGGTAGGGAAACTTTCCACTCGCCTCGCGCGTCGGCTTTTGTCGATACTTTGTTTTCATTGAGTTCAACGACAATCGATTCGCCCGAATCCGCCCAACCCCAAACGGGGATAAGAGCGTCGCTTTGTAGAACCATGTTGTCGCCAAACGTATGAGGAAGCTTGACAAAACCGAAAGATTCGTCTTGCGTCACGAACGACAAAAACGCGACGGCGACAAAAACCGAGAGACGATTGGCGACGTTTTTAACGAAGGGAAGGATCGCAGGATAAAACATGGGAGCCTCGCTCAATAAACGAAACGACGCGCGCGCGTCAATTTATTGACATGGGTAAAACCCGAAAATGTTTTAACGAGACTCCTCAATTACCAATAAGGAATTCATCGCTTCCCGTTTAGAAGCGATATTTATTAAAAAGTTCCTTACGGGAAAACGCGCCTGTCAGTCGCAAAGATTCAAAATTTCGATAATCTTCGCTCCGTCAATATTGGCGCGATCGCCCATTTTAACGTTGCGAGAGTCGATTAGCGCCGCTACTTTTTGACACACTTCGTCGGTTACGCCGTAGTTGGCGCGCGTCGCTTCGATTCCCAACGATTTGAAAAAGTTTTTCGTCGCTTCAATGGTCGCGTCGATAGCCGCGTCGAAATCTTGCTCGGTTATTCCAAAAACGCGTCGACCGAGTTGGACGATTTTTTCTCCTTTTTCCTTACGTTGCGATCGCCAAACGCCGGGGAGAACGAGGGCGAGAGACTGACCGTGATCAACGCCCGTTTGCGCCGTCAATTCGTGTCCAATACCGTGGATCGCCCAACACTGGACGGTTCCGACGTTTAACCAGCCGTTGAGCGCTTGGGTCGCCATCCAGAAGAGGTTGGCGCGCGTGTCGTAATCGTCTGGATTGGCGAAAACTTTTGGCGCCTCGTCAACGAGCGCGAGTAGCAACGCTTCGGCCTGACGATCTTGCAAAGGCGCGTTAAACGGTTGCGTTACGTATTGTTCGACGACGTGTACGAAAGTGTCGGCGATTCCGTTGGCGACCTGTTTCAGCGGCAGAGAGAAAGTTACGCTTGGGTCGATGATTGAAAATTGAGGGAAGACCGCCGTAGAATAAAACGCCAGTTTTTCCGTCGTTTCCTTTTTGGAAATAACCGCGAAGCCGTTCATTTCTGAGCCGGTGGCGGGCAGAGTAATTACGTCGCCAATGGGAATCGCGTCGGTAACGGGAACGCCCTTTTCCAAAATGTCCCAGGGGTCTTCTCCCTGATATTTTGACGCCGCGGCGATGAATTTTGTCCCGTCAAGCGTAGAGCCTCCTCCAACTGCGAGAAGGAACGTGACGTTCTCTTTCTTAACGAGGTCGACCGCTTTCATAAGCGTCGAATATTGGGGATTCGGCTCAATTCCTCCAAATTCGAGAACTTCAAAAGATTGCAGGGCTTCTTTGACTTGGTCGTAGACCCCGTTCTTCTTGATAGAACCGCCTCCGTAAGTCATCAATATTTTGGCGTCTTTAGGGACAAGTTCTTTGAGCTTGGCAATTTGCCCTTTTCCAAAGACGATTTTAACGGGATTGCAATATTCAAAATTATTCATTTCGAGTCCTTTACAAATAGAAAGAGTATAAAACGCAGTTGACGAGATCTGCTTTTATAAAGCTTAAAAAACGTCGTTTCCACGTTCTCCTCCAAAGCGGCAAACGTTGAAACGACGTCGTTATTACCGAATCAGCCGTCTAATAAAAGCCGACCTTACGGGAGGCGGGAAAATCACCAACCCAACTTCTTAAGATTCTCAAGGCATTCGCGAGCGGAATCGCAAGACGTCTTCTTCCACTGTTCCTGTTCGACAATGAAGAATTCCGTTCCGGCCTTTTCGTGCGCGACTTCGAAGACGGCGGGCCAATCGACTTTGTCGTCAGAATCGCCGACGACGCAACCGTGAACGTCGCCGTTCGATTTGATATGCAGGACCTTGCCGCGACCCGGAAGAGCGGCGAGCGTTTCGACAGCCGTCAACTTGGCGCCGTTGCGGTGCGCGTTGTTGCACCACCCGACGTCCACTTGCGCGACGACGCGAGGATCGCAGTTGTTGAAGAACGTGACCCAGGCGGAGTCGTCGGTGTCTTTGATGTTCAAATAGTCGCCCGTATGACCGTGGAAACCGACAAACATGCCCAATTTGGCCGCTTCTTCAGCGCAAGCGCTCATTTCTTCGGCGCATTTCTTATTGGAGTCGTGGCTTTCACGAATACGACCTTCAAGACCGCCGGGGACGATTAAATACTTGAAGCCGACTTCGGCCGCGAATTCGGCGCTCTTCTTAAGCTCGTCGCCCTGGATTTGTCCAAAGCCGATGTGGGTGCTGGTCGCTTTAAGCCCGACGTCGTCGAGCAATTTTCTCATCTCTTTGCCGCTGTAACCGTGATAACCGGCGAATTCAACGCATTCGTACCCCATCTCGGCGACTTCTTTGATGTATTTAGGGAACGAGTCGTGGTTCATGACGTCGCGCAACGAATAGAGTTCGAGCCCGATCGGAATGCGTTTTTCGTACTTTTTATATTCGGCGATCGCAGAAGCGGAAAAAGGACTGATCGAAGCGACTGCCGCCGCATATAAGCTGGTTTGAAGGAAGGAACGACGATTAATCATAGTAACAAAACCTTTCGTTTCTATGGTTTATTTGAAAAAGGACTGAAGTTTGTGTCGCGGCCGTGGGCGTCGCGCCTAAAAACGCCAGTCGTGTCAACGTCATGATTATATCCGTTTTGGGGTCGGTTGTAAAACAAAAAACGACGAAATATCATTTTTTTCTTGTAAAGGTGGGAAAATAACAAAAGGTTTAACGGTTGAATATTGCCAAAGTTATTGGCAATTATAATGTTACGGTTTGTTTTTGAAGTTTGCAATATAGGCGAGTTGTTATTGAAGAGGAACGCGACGAATAAGATGAAAAAAGCCTATGAAACAAAAGACTAAACCAAATTGCCCAACGACCTTGTGAATCCCCGAAAAGGAAAACAAAAAGAGCACTTCAAAGAACGCCAACCAAGAACACAACAATAGCGAAGGCGGGACTCGAACCCGCACGCCCGTTATGGACAGGGGATTTTAAATCCCCAGCGTCTGCCATTCCGCCACTCCGCCACACGCGCTACGCGTTTAACGTC
>JAEEGL010690019.1_pt1 | contig 11614 bp, 11 predicted proteins | sample 9134231 | NCBI WGS metagenome assembly JAEEGL01 (sample SAMN16246548, study PRJNA631951) | gut metagenome | biome: gut microbiome; feature: rumen; material: fiber-attached | host: Bos | place: Iran: Karaj | collected 2018-10 | reverse complement strand
GTGTATCAGTATCAAATGGAACATGTACATTGTCAATAAATGCAACAACAGGAGCATGTACATATACAACAAATTGTAATAATAATTACACGTTAAAATCAGGAAGTGGAACATATGATCCAAAATGTTGTAGAAATTGTGCATCAGTATCTCATGGAACATGTACATTATCATATGATAGTGGATGTAAGTATAGTACAACGTGTAATACAGGTTACTCAGTAAATAATAATGGACAATATAATGCAACATGTACTGCAACGCCATATACAATAACTTATGAATTAAATGGTGGAACAAATCCAAGTAATGCAAAAACAAGTTATACAATTGAAGATGAATATACATTACCAACACCAACAAAAACAGATAATTATTTTGGTGGATGGTATACAAGTTCTGACTTCTCTGGAACAGCTGTTACAAAGATAGCTAAAGGAAGTACAGGAAATAAAAAATTCTATGCTAAATGGACAGGTAAGAATGTAAGAATTTATTATAATAAAAACGGTGGAACTGTTAGTAGTACAACATATTCATTAAAAGGAAATTGGATTTCAAAAGATGGAGGATCTACTTACTTCTATCAAAGTATATCAGTAGGAGGTAAAAGTGATCCATATAATCTATCAACATTTGGTTTAACTAAATCAGGAGTTTATGCAACAGAATGGTGTACAGCATCAGATGGTACTGGAACTTGCTTTGGTCAAGATACTGAATTCACTCATGCACAATATAAAGCTGCTGCTACTGATAAAGACACATATTATGAACTTGATTTATATCCAAAATGGATAAATAAACCAGTAAGAGCTTACTTTAATAAAAATGGTGGAAGTATGAATAGTACAACATACTCATTAAAAGGAAATTGGGTTTCAAAAGATGGTGGAAGCACATACTTCTATCAAAATATAACAGGATCAACAGATTTATATAATGTAGGTACTTTTGGATTATCAAGAACAAATTATACAGCTGATACTTGGTGTACTGGATCTGGTGGCGGTGGAAGTTGTTACAACCATAATACAACTTATACATATGCACAATTTAAAGAAGGAGCAGAAGAAAAAGACACATATTATGAACTTGATTTATATGTTAAATGGGTAGTAGCATGTACACAAATTGAGGTTTGTGAATGTCCAGAGTATACTCATTGGTATAATGATCACTGTGTTGCTTATGGTAAAGATAATGCTTCACATTATGATGCATGTGAAAGGAATAAATGTGGTCGATCAGGTGTTGCATATTGGTGTTGTTTATATTCAGAAGCAATATCATGTTCTTATGAATGTGAATAAAGGAGGATAATATGAAAAAAGGTATATTATTATATATATTACTTGGAATAGTAGTTGTATTCTTTGGAATAGCTACTTATGCTAAATTTAGAGATAAGATATTTCATAAAGATATAGATCCTTCTAATGGAACAGTTATAAATAATAAACCAACAGATAATGATTCATCTAATCCGACAGATGGTTTAAGTGATAAGACTGCTTCTGAAAAACCAGAAGAAAATCAAATATTAAATAATGATGGCAAAGTTGAGGATGGAAAACCAACAGATACTAGCCCAAATGTAATGACTGATAATCCACCATCAAATGAAGATACTAATTCTACAGTTACTCCAGCAAAACAATCTAAAGTCGATTTAAATTCCCAAAAAGCATATAACTTGGGTAAAGAAATATATGATAAAAAGGAATACACAAAGTATAAAAAGGATGAATCTGGTGTGTATGTTATAACATATGGGGATTTAAAAAAAGCAGGTTATTCTTTAAGTTTTCTTGGAGAAGATTGTTTAGATGAGTCAGTAATAATTAAAATTGATGCAGATTTTAAATTGAAATCAACATATTATGATGATTATCCTGTTATGTTTATCCCTGCATGTATGACTCAAGCTCAAAAGGAAGAAATAGAAGAATTAAATAAAAGACCAAGAGATTATATAGAATAATAAAAGTAGACGCAAGTCTACTTTTTTGTTATAATTAAATAGATAATAGGAGGATATATGAGAGCGATTGATATTATTGAAAAGAAAAATAAAAATGAAATATTAGAATATGATGAAATCAAATATATGGTTAATTCATATGTAAAAGGAAAGATTAATGATAAAACTATGTCTGACTTTTTATGGTTAATTTATAATAATGGACTTACTATAGATGAAACAATAGCACTTACTGATGTAATGATTAAAAGTGGTGAAACTATTGATTTAAGTAGTTTAGGAATGCCAGTTGTAGATAAACATTCAACTGGTGGAGTAGGAGATAAAATAACTTTAATTGTTTCTCCAATAGTTGCAGCTGCTGGAGTATGTGTACCTAAAATGAGTGGTAGAGGTTTAGGACTTACTGGTGGAACTGTTGATAAATTAGAAAGTATTACAGGATATAAATTAAATTTAAATAGAAAACAATTCTTAGAGGAATTATCTAAAGTAGGTTGTGCTGTAATATCACAAAGTGAAAAAATAGCAGTTGCTGATAAGAAAATATATGCTCTTAGAAATGAAATAGGTGCTGTAGATTCAATACCTTTAATAGCAAGTTCTATTATGTCTAAAAAGATTGCTAGTGGTAGTGATATCATTGTAATAGATTTAAAAGTTGGTAAAGGTGCTTTCATGAAGAATATTAAGGAAGCTACTAAACTTGCTAAAACAATGGTTAAAATAGGAAAAGCATATAATAAAAAAGTAATATGTACTTTAAGTGATATGAATATTCCATTAGGAAGAAATATTGGTAATGCTTTAGAAGTTAAAGAAGCAATGGATTTCTTTGCAGGAAAGCATGAAAAAAGATTATATGATTTATCAGTATATATTTCTAGCTTAATGATTAGTAGTGCTAAAAACATATCATTTAGAAGAGCTAAATCAATAGTACTTAATCTGTTAGAAGGTGGATATGCTAAAACTAAGTTCTATCAATGGATTAAATCTCAAGGTGGAGATATTACTAAAATAAAGAATAAAGCTAAAAAATATATAGTTATTAGTAAAGACTTTGGATATGTAAATGGAATAGATTCTAATAAAATAGCAGAACTTGTATTTGATTTAGGAGCAGGTAGAAAAAAGAAAACTGATAAAATAGATTATGCTTGTGGAGTTATGCTAAATAAACAAATAGGTGAAAAAGTAGGACCTGGTGAAATATTAGGTGTTATATTCTATAATAAACATGTTGATAATATGGAAGAAAGATTTAGAGATGCTTATACTATTGAAAAGAGAAAGAAACAACCTAAGAGAATTATTATTAGTACAATAAAATAAAAGAAGCTTTAAGCTTCTTTTTATTTGTTCATAAGTAAATATTCTTCATAAGTAACATCTAATTCATGTATTTTAGTAGCAATTTCTACATTTAGATATCTATAGTGCCATGGTTCATATTTATATCCAGTTATAAACATTTTATCTTCAGGATATCTTAATATAAATCCATATTTATAAGAATTATTAATTAACCATTCATATTCTTTTGTTTTTTCAAAATGAGCAGATGTACTAGCTGTATTAATATCTACTGCTAAACCAGTATTATGTTCTGAATGTCCTGGTCTTGCTGAATATGTATCTGCTTTCTTTTGACCATCTTTTTTAACATAGTTTTCATAAATTGATTTTTGACTTGAATAACTTCTATATGCAGATATACTTCTTAATTTTATTCCATCTTTTTTAGCAGCATCAACCATTTCTCTAAAGTGTTTAGCAGCTTCTTTATTCATTTTTCCTTTTCCATATCCATCACCTAGTGTTTCTAGGTTAGCATCATAGTTTTCATCAATGGAATAGTATTTATTAACAAGTATTAATGTTCCTTTAGATGTATCAGCAGGTTTAATATTAGAATAAAATTCATTATCTAGTCCAATTTCTACATACATAACAGCATTCTCCTCAGTATATTCATTTTTATCAAAATATAATTGATATCTTTTAATATTCTTTATATTGAAATATTTAGATTCTTTAAATTTTAATAAATTTGTATATTTTTCTTCTAATAGATATGTTTTAACTTCATCTTTAGTAAAAGATTTTTCTATTTCTAAGACGTCATTATGAGAATATCCTAAAGTTAATAAATCTTCTTTATAAACATATTCATCATATGTAACATCTTTTCCTTCATTATTATTGATAGATGTTTCATTATCAACACCTATCTTTCTATCTTCATAAATAGTGATGACTGTTAAATAAACAATGATAAAACCTAATAGAATAATGATTACTAATAATAACTTATCATCATCATTTTTCTTATTTTTATTTCTCATACTCATCACTTCCTTAATATAATTATATATAAAAGCAAGTAAAATATTAAGAGATTTACCATAAGTTGACATAAAAAAACTATTAAATCTTTAATAGCTTTTTAAATTTGTTAGTTAATTTATTATCTTTAATTATTATAAAATATATACAAGTAGCTATTATATCACCACTTACTAAATCTATAAATACATGTTGTTTTAAATATAAAGTAGATAACATAATTAATATAGAAATAGTAGTTATAATCATTTTTTCTTTATTTGTTGATTCTTTAATATTAAATATAAATAATATCCATAACATACTTATAGCACAATGTAGAGAAGGGAAACAATTAAGTACAGGAGTATCTATCCAGAATATTAGTCTTGTTAATAATTCTATAATGGATGCTCCTTCAACTATTGGTCTATTTACTGTAGTAGGATATATTACAAATATAATATTAGCCACTATTGTCATAAGAATATATGTTATACAATATTTACTAAATTTAGTTTTATCTTTTTTATATATTATATAAGGTACTATAAATAACATAAAATACCATGTACAATATGGAATAATAGCATATATAGAAAATGGTATTTTTTGATCAATTAGGCTTCCTATTAAATGAGGAGTTCCTTCTAATTGTTTACTAATTAAATAACATAATCCTTGAAACATAATTAAACATATAACAATAATTATAGGTTTTAATTCTATCTTTTTCATAAACATCACTTTAGACATTATATAACAAATAGTTAAATAAATCAAAAATACTAGAAAAAAATTAAGTTTTAGATTATAATGTATGCGAGGTGAGAACCATGGCAAAACAAACTATTTGTTTAGTTGGTAGACCAAATACAGGTAAATCAACATTATTTAATAGAATTGTTGGTAAAAAAGTTGCTATTATTGAAGATGCTCCTGGTATTACAAGAGATAGAATATATAGTCAAGCTTCATTTAATGATATACCATTTTATTTAATAGATACAGGTGGTATTGATATTAAAGATGGTGACTTTAATGAAGAAATAAAAGCACAAGTAGAAATTGGTATTGAAGAAGCAGATACTATTGTTTTTGTTGTGGATTCTAAAGATGGTATCACTAATAATGATATGATAATACGTGATATGTTAAAAAAACAAAATAAAAGAGTAGTAGTTGCTATTAACAAAGTTGATAATAGTGGAGGACAAAAAAATATATATGATTTTTATTCATTAGGTTTTGATGAATATTATCCTATATCAGCAGAACATGGCACTGGGGTAAATGAATTATTAAAGAATTTAACAGATGGTTATGAAGCTGGATATGAAGAAGAGGATGATAGAATTAAAATTGCTGTTATTGGAAGACCTAATGTAGGTAAATCTAGTTTAGTAAATGCCTTATTAAATGAAGAAAGAGTAATTGTTAGTGATGTAGCTGGTACTACAAGAGATGCTATTGATACACAATTTACTTATAATAAAGAAGATTATATTTTAATAGATACAGCAGGTTTAAGAAAAAAAGGTAAAATATTTGAATCTGTTGAAAAGTATTCATTATTAAGAAGTATGAAAGCTATAGATAGAAGTGATGTATGTTTATTAGTTATAGATGCTACTACTGGAATAATTGAACATGATAAACATATAGCTGGTTATGCTTTAGAAGCAGGTAAACCAACAGTAATAGTAGTTAATAAATGGGATACTATTGAAGAAAAAGAAGATGCTGTTAAAGAATGGACTAAGAAAATAAGAAATTCTTTTCAATTTATGGATTATGCTAAAATAGTTTTTCTAAGTGCTAAAACTAAAAAAAGAATACATACTCTTATGCCAGAAGTATTAACTTCATATAATAATAGTATTAAAGAAGTAAAAACTAATGTAATAAATGATGTAATAAGAAATGCATTTATAGAAACACCACCAGCATCATTTAAAGGTAAAAAACTAAAAGTATATTTTACTCATCAATCAGGTATTAAACCACCAAGATTTGATATAGAAGTTAACTCTAAAGAATTAGTTCATTTTAGTTATTATAGATATTTAGAAAACAAAATAAGAGAGAATATAGACTTTAGTGGAACACCAATTATTATTCAATTTAAGAATAAGGGTGAACAAGAATTGTAGAATTAAAAGAACACTTTTATTTAATAGGAGGAACATTTAAATGGATAATCAAAATTATATGCCAGGTATTGCACCTGAAAATAACAATGATAAAGGAAACATTGGATGGGCAATTTTAGGTTTCTTTTTTCCAGTAATGGGTTTAGTATTATATCTGGTTTGGAAGAATACAAGATATGGAGATGCTAAGAAAGCTGGAATAGGAGCATTGGTTGGTTTTTTTGTTCCATTTATTATACCAATGATAATTATTGCATTATTATATTTTTATTTTCAACCATCTATTCAAGAAAATATTTTTGATCAACGATGTAAAATTTATGGCCCAAATTATGAATTAAGAATAACAAATGAGACTTGGGAATGTTATGATACGGAGAATGGCGAAGTTATTCAAATACCAGAAGAATAATATTATTAAAGAGATATTTTATAAATATCTTTTTTATTTGTAAATAATAAAAAAAAAGAGTATACAAAGTATATGTTTTTAGGTTATAATAGTAATATAATAGGAGGAAAAGATGAACGAAGAAAATTTAAATAATACAAATCAAACTATGAATCAAGTTCCTGAGATGCCTGCTCAAGAAGCTCCAGTAGTTCCAGAAGCACCAGTTGCTCCTGAAATGCCTGCGACTCCTGAAATGCCAGCACCAGAGGCAGCACCAATGACTGCTGGACCAACTCCAGCACCTGAAGCAACACCAGCAGCACCAGCAGGTGAAACTGTTGCTGAAGACAAAGGAAGTGTTGGATGGGCAATATTAGGATTCTTCATTCCACTTGTTGGTATTATTTTATTCTTAGCATGGAATAAGAGTAGACATGGGGATGCTAAAAAAGCAGGACTTGGAGCTTTAATTGGAGTTATCTTACAAGTTATAACTTATGTATTAGTTTTCATGTTTGCATTTAAAGCTGTTGGTGAAGTAATGGATCAAGCTCAAGAAAATTTAAATAATATTGAACAACAACAAAATGTTCTTGATTGGGATTACACAACAGTTGATGATGATAATACAGAACCAACAGATGTAACTTATGATGAAACTGAATCAACTGAAGATGCTGGTGTAGCTGATGATGACTACGTAGAAGAAGATTATACTGACGTAGAAATATTTGATTAATTAAACAAACAATTTTAAAGAAAGTATTTGTAATATTTACAAATATTTTTTTTTATCTTATAATTTAATTGGAGATAATATGAAAGAAAAATATTTAGTAATTTGGTCTTTATTTGTAATACTATTTATTGGTACTTTTACAGTATCGCTTTCTTATTTTGAAACAAAAATAAATAGGGGAGAACTTAAACAAACAAGTTTTAAGACTGGAAATATGAATATTAAAATTGTTGATAGTCAATTGGAAAATATAGTATTAACTCCTATATATGATAAAGATTATTATAAATCTGCATATAAAAAAGAATTTGTTATTAAGTCTAGTGAAGACTCATTAAATTCATGTGCTAGTTTATATTTAGATATAAGTGAAATATCAGAAGAATTAAAAAGTGAATATTTAAAATATAAATTAGTTGGTGAAGATGGTACTTTTGAAGGTAATTTTAGGTACGCTGATGATGTAGAAAATATGTTACTTGGAGATTATATTTTTATAGAAGGAAATCACTCATATAACTATAATTTATATATCTGGATTAGTTATGATGACGAAGAAGATCAAATGGAAATGTTAAACACTAAATTTAAGGCTAGGGTAGTAGTAAAATCATATGATTCAGAGAATAAAAATTTATGTGTAAATAATAATTAAAAATTTATCTTGACATTGAATATTTTTAATGATAAAATCAAATAGATTTCGGGTTTTCTCATGTAGAAAACCAAAAAAAATATGAATTTTGATACACCTGGAAATGTGTAATAAGAAAGGAGACTTTATGGCTACAATTAATCAACTTGTTAGAAATGGTAGAAGTAAGAAAACTAAAAAGAGTAAAAGTCCAGTTTTAAATATTGGATATAACTCTAAAGATAAGGTTAGAACTAATAATTCATCACCACAAAAACGTGGAGTATGTACTCGTGTTTCAACAAAGACACCTAAAAAACCAAACTCAGCTTTAAGAAAAATAGCAAGAGTTAGATTAAGTAATGGATATGAAGTTACTTGCTATATTGGTGGAGAAGGACATAATCTACAAGAACATAGTGTTGTTTTAATCCGTGGTGGACGTGTTAAAGATTTAATCGGTGTTCGTTATCATATTGTTCGTGGTACTTTAGATACTGCTGGTATTGATAAAAGAAGACAAGGTAGAAGCAAATACGGTACTAAGAAACCTAAAAACTAATTATTAATTTAAAAGAGAGAAAGGAGATAATAAAATGCGTAAAAGACAAGCAACAAAAAGAGATGTTTTAGCAGATCCAATATATAATTCTAAAATGATTACTAAATTAATTAATGGAATTATGTTAGATGGTAAAAAAGGAACTGCTCAAAAGATTTTATATAGCGCACTTGATATAGTTAAAGAAAAAACAAATAAAGATCCTTTAGAAGTTTTAAATACAGCTTTTGATAATATCAGACCAGCTTTAGAAATAAAGAGTAGAAGAATAGGTGGAAGTAATTATTCTGTACCTATGGAAGTAAGAGAAGATAGAGCAAATGCTCTAACTCTTAGATGGTTAATTCAATATGCTAAAAATAGAACTGGAAAAGGAATGGCAGAAAATTTAGCTGCTGAAATAATAGATGCTTCAAACGGTGTTGGTGGAGCAGTTAAGAAAAGAGAAGACACACATAAGATGGCAGAAGCTAATAAGGCTTATGCACATTATAGATGGTAGAAAGGGAAATAGATTATGGCTCGTGATGTATCAATAGATAAAACTCGTAATATAGGAATTATGGCTCATATAGATGCTGGTAAAACAACAACTACTGAGAGAATTCTATATTTAGGTGGAAACATTCATAAAATTGGTGAAACACATGATGGTGAATCACAAATGGACTGGATGGATCAAGAAAAAGAAAGAGGTATAACAATTACTAGTGCTGCAACTACTGTACACTGGAAAGGTTATAGATTAAACATCATAGATACACCGGGACACGTAGACTTCACTATTGAAGTTGCTCGTAGTTTAAGAGTACTTGATGGAGCTATTGCTCTTATTGATGCTCAAGCTGGTGTAGAAACTCAAACTGAACAAGTTTGGAGACAAGCAAATGATTATAGTGTACCAAGAATGATTTGTGCTAATAAAATGACTAAAATAGGTGCTGATTTCTATTATTCATTAGATTCTATTCATAATAGATTAGCTAATAATGCGGAACCTATAATGTTACCAATTGGTGCAGAAGATCATTTTACTGGATATGTTGATTTAGTTACAATGAAAGCATATCAATATGATGGTACTAAAGAACAAGAATTATCAGAAATAGATATTCCTGATGATATGAAAGCTAAAGCTGAAGATTATAGAAATAAATTAATAGAAGCAGTAGCAGATTATAGTGATGAACTTATGGAAACTTACCTTGAAGGTAATGAAGTAAGTACTGATTTATTAAAATCTGCAATTAGAAAAGCTACTATTGATGTTAAATTCTTCCCAATTCTTTGTGCTGATGCATTAGATGATAAAGGTACAAGAGCTATGCTAGATGCTGTTATAGATTATTTACCAGCTCCTACTGATATTGAAGCAGTTAAAGGCGTTGATTTAAATGATAAACCAGTTGAAAGAAAAGCTAGTGATAATGAACCTTTCTCAGCACTAGCATTCAAAGTAATGAATGACCCATTTGTTGGAAACTTAACATTCTTCCGTGTTTACTCTGGTGTACTTAAATCAGGAAGTTATGTAATGAATTCAACTAATGGAGAAAAAGAAAGAATCGGACGTATTCTTCAAATGCATGCTAACCAAAGAAAAGAAATATCTGAGGTATATGCAGGTGAAATAGCAGCTGCTGTAGGTCTAAAAGATACTACTACTGGAGATACACTTTGTGATGAAAAGAATCAAGTTATTCTTGAAAAAATGGTATTCCCAGAACCAGTTATTGAACTTGCTATTGAACCTGCAAGTAAAGCAGATCAAGAAAAAATGAGTCTTGCTCTTCAAAAACTTGCTAAAGAAGACCCATCATTTAGAGCAAAAACTGATCATGAAACAGGTCAAACTATTATTGCTGGTATGGGTGAACTTCACTTAGATGTTCTAGTTGATAGAATGAAGAGAGAATTTGGTGTAGAAGCTAATGTAGGTAAACCACAAGTTGCTTATAGAGAAACACTAAAATCTACTGCTGAATGCGAAGGAAAATATATTAAACAATCAGGTGGACGTGGACAATACGGACATGTTTGGGTTAAATTTGAACCAAATAAAGATAAAGGATATGAATTTGTTGATGAAGTTGTTGGTGGAGTAGTTCCTCGTGAATATATTCCTGTAGTTGATAAAGGACTTCAAGAAGCATTAGCTGGTGGTGTACTAGCTGGATATCCAATGATAGATGTAAAATGTACATTATTTGATGGATCTTACCATGATGTAGACTCAAATGAAATGGCATTTAAGATTGCAGCATCTATGGCTTTAAAAGAAGCTAAAAAGAAATGTAATCCATGTATTCTAGAACCAATTATGTTAGTTGATGTAAGAGTTCCAGAAGAATTCATGGGTACAGTTATGGGAGATTTAACTAGTAGAAGAGGAAAACCTCTTGGAAATGAAAATATTGGAAAAGACATTGATATTAAAGCAATGGTTCCATTATCAGAAATGTTTGGATATATGACAGTACTTAGAAGTAATACTCAAGGTCGTGGAACATATCAAATGATCTTCGATCATTATGAAGAAGTACCTAAAGGTATATCTGAAGAAATTATTAAAAGAAATGGTGTACAAGAATAGTACACTAGTATTGCCAATTTAGTTATTTATACTTGAAAACTAATCAAGTATTAGATAAAATATATTTATGTTAGAAAAAAGGAGGAAAGTAAAATGGCAAAACAAAAATTCGATCGTTCTAAAGAACATGTTAATATTGGTACTATTGGACACGTTGACCATGGTAAAACAACATTAACAGCTGCAATTACTAAATATTTTGGTGAATTTATGGCTTATGATCAAAT
>JAEEGL010375808.1_pt1 | contig 11614 bp, 12 predicted proteins | sample 9134231 | NCBI WGS metagenome assembly JAEEGL01 (sample SAMN16246548, study PRJNA631951) | gut metagenome | biome: gut microbiome; feature: rumen; material: fiber-attached | host: Bos | place: Iran: Karaj | collected 2018-10 | reverse complement strand
GCTCTCATCACCGCTCTCCAGAAGAATTCCGAGCCCGTTCAGAAGATAACCATCGTGCCCAGGACAATGGGTGCTCTCGGATATGTAATGCAGGTTCCCGAAGAGGAGAAGTACTTAAACTCCAAGGAAGAACTTGAGAATATGATCGTATCCCTTCTCGGAGGACGAGCTGCGGAGGAAGTTGTATTCGGAAATGTCACAACAGGCGCTGCCAATGATATTGAGAAGGCAACATCCATCGCCAAGAATATGATCACCAGATTCGGTATGAGCGACAGATTCGGACTTGCCGGATTTGCCACCGTAGAGAGCCAGTATCTCGAAGGACGTACCGCCATGAACTGCTCCGACCAGACTGCGGCTGCAATCGACGAAGAGATCGTCAGCATGCTCAAGAAAGCATACGAGCAGGCCAAGGAAATGCTTTCCGAAAACAGAGAGCTCATGGATAAACTTGCCGGATATCTCATTGAAAAAGAGACCATCACCGGTAAGGAATTCATGAAGATCTTCAGGGCAGAAAAAGGAATTCCCGAGCCTGAAGAGGAAGAAAAGGATGTGACCGGAGCCGAGGCTGTGTCAACTTCGGATAAGGCTTCTGAAGATAAGACTTCCGAAGATAAAGCTCCCGAAGAAGATAAGGCCGGAGAAGAGGAAAAAGAGGAAGAAGCTGAAAAGAAACCTCCTGTTCCGGAAGCTCCTCAAGGCGACGTAGGTATTTTTTCAAATCACACGATCATGTAATATGCGAAAGTCAGTAAGCGTAAAAAAGCACCGTGTTAACTACAAGGGCAGAGTCTTTACTCTGCCTCTTGTGATATTTATGGTGATGTCTTTTTCGCTTAAAAGTCTGGCTGCGGAGGCCCCGGAAGTAACTGATGGGGCGGATGTGATAGAGACAAATGAGATCTTAAACTGGCCCAAAGGTCCTGAAACTTCCGGCAGGTCGGTAATACTAATGGAGAATTCCACGGGTGCGATTCTCTATGCCAAGAATATACATGAGAGATGCTATCCCGCTGCGATGACGGCTGTAGTAACCAGTATGCTGGCTGCGGAAATGTGCGACCTGGATGACGAAGTCGAATTTTCCACACAGGCGGTAAGGGATGTTCCCTCTGGCGTCGTAAACATAGCCATCGATCCCGGAGAATCCTTGAGCGTGGGCGAATGCCTTCAGGCCATACTCATAAGGGGTGCAGCAGAATGCGGATTTGCTCTTGCAGAGCACTGCGGAGGCGGATCCAGAGATGCATTTGTAGCGCTGATGAACTCAAGGGCTGCCTCACTGGGGTGTACCGATACTTCCTTCACCAATCCGGTGGGACTTCATTCCGAAGAACATTACACCACCGCCTATGACATGGCACTCATCGGAAGGGACTTTTTTGATAACGAGCTGCTGTGCAAATACTCCCTTCAGAAAACATTACATCTGTACCCTTCGGAAGGTCAGAAAGATGAGATCATAGAACATAATGCCTCAAGGATGGCTGTCGGCGGAGCTTATGAATATGAATATCTCATCGGAGCAAGGACCGGCTACACCGATGAAGCTGGTTATTGCCTCATAGCGGGCGCCGAGAAAGACGGAATGCGTCTTATAGCCGTTATCATGGATGACGGAAGTGATGAAAGATATCAGGATGCCATAGCGCTTTTCGACTACGGTTTTTCGAATTTCACTTTGATAAATGCATCGGAGAACGAGAAATCCTACGACATTGGATCGAGCGTTGCTTCCTACGGAACCACGGATATCATGGGCGATTCCAGACCGATGTTTTCATTGGATAAAAATGACCGTGTTCTTCTGCCGCTGACCGTTGATTTTGCGGATCTGTCAAGTGACATCACTTATGACGGCGTGACGGGTAACGAAGCGGCGAGGATCGAGTATTCATATCGCGGAACATATCTGGGGAAATGCTCCATTTTGTTCGGAGAACCTTCGGATGAATATGATTTCGGTATCAAATCCGAAGAAGAAAATCCTGTCGAAGAAAAGCCCGGCAGGACATTTGTATTTATTAACGTGGCCATGGTTGCTTTAATCAGCGCCATTATAGCAGCGGGAATACTGCTGCTCATGGGCCTGCATAAATTGTATAAAAGATACAGAAAGGTACATCCCAACTGGAGAAGACAGTATCGCAAGGAAAGACACAGGTCTGTTTTTTCAAGATGGGGTGGTAATAAGAAGATCAAATGAGACTGAAGAATGTTCCCGGATGCAGGGAGAGAATTGCGGAGAGCGAATTTGTTGTTCCCGAGGATAAGCTTAAGGAGTGCAAAGGCCATTGGAACGAAGTATTCGGTAATGACAATGAGATCCATATTGAGATTGGAATGGGCAAGGGCCAATTCATATACGAAATGGCTGCCAGAAACCCCGAGATCAACTATATCGGAGTCGAAAAATATTCTGCGGTACTTCTGAGAGCAGTTCAGAAAATGGAGGAAGAACCCAGGGATAACCTGATCTTTATCAGGATGGATGCCGAGGCTATAGCCGAGGTTTTCGATGCCGGAGAAGTGGGACGGATATATTTGAATTTCTCGGATCCCTGGCCCAAAGACAGACATGCAAAAAGAAGACTTCCGTCTCGCGAATACCTCGCAAGATATGATAAGATATTAAAGCAGGGCGGAAGGATCGAGTTCAAGACGGATAACAGGGTATTATTCGACTGGGCGCTTGAAGAACTTCCTGAATCCGCATGGAAAGCGGATCTTGTGACTTTCGATCTTCATTCACAGGAAGAACTCATGGCGGATAATGTCATGACGGAATATGAAGAAAAATTCTCGGGGCTCGGAAAGCCCATCTGTAAATATATATTAACCAGAAAATGAAAGGAGTTAATTATGGCACAGCTTGTTAACACCAATGATTTTGAAAAAGAAGTACTTGAGTGTACAACTCCGGTTCTCGTAGATTTCTATGCAGACTGGTGCGGACCTTGTAAGATGATGTCTCCCGTTGTTGATCAGCTCGCTGAAAAACTTGCAGATCAGATCAAGGTTGTAAAATGCAATGTTGATGACAGCGGTGCGGTTGCTGAGAAATACAACGTAATGAGCATCCCCAATTTCTTTATTTTCAAGGAAGGAAAAGCCGTATCAAGCAAACTCGGTGCATCATCACCCGCAGACTTTGAACAGTGGATCAAGGAGAATATCTGATGGCAAGCGTCAAACTGACAAAAGTTATCGAGAGAATGAATCTTATGAACCTCACGCCCGAGGTTCCCGTTGAGAAGATCCGTATTACACAGCCCGATATTAACAGACCTGCACTCCAGATCGCAGGATATTTCGAATATTTCGATCCTTCCCGTATCCAGATCATCGGCTATGTAGAGTATTCATACATGGAAAATGCGCTGGATGACGAGCAGAAATACGAGGCATACGATAAGTTTCTTGAGCATCCCATGCCCGCCATTATTTTCTGCAGAGGTCTTCGTCCCAATGAGATCTTCATGGAACTGGCCAAAAAATACGGAATTCCCGTTCTGCTTACAAATGAAGCAACTTCGGGATTTACGGCAGAACTGATCAGATGGCTTAACGAGCAGCTTGCTCCCATGATCTCCGTACACGGAGTTTTGGTAGACTGTTACGGTGAAGGCGTTCTCATCACGGGTGAGAGCGGTATCGGTAAATCCGAGGCAGCTCTTGAGCTCATCAAGAGAGGACACAGACTTGTAACCGACGATGCGGTTGAACTCAGAAAACTGTCGGATACGCTTCTGGTCGGAACAGCGCCCGATATTACCAAGCATTTCATTGAACTTCGCGGTATCGGTATCGTAGACGTAAAGGCACTTTTCGGTGCATCCAGCGTCAAGGATTCACAGCAGGTCGACCTGGTCATCAGACTTGAGGACTGGGATAAGGATAAAGATTACGACAGACTCGGCGTTGAGGAAAATTATACGGAATACCTGGGCGTGCGAGTTGTCTGCCACAATATCCCCGTAAGACCCGGACGAAATCTCGCAGTTATTTGTGAGACTGCCGCAGTTAACTACCGTCAGAAGCAGATGGGATACAATGCGGTACAGGAACTCTACAAGAGAGTTCAGGCAAATCTTGCCAAAAAACATTCCGAAGAAGAGGAAGAAGAGGAAGAATCATGAAATACGTATTTGGAGCAGATATAGGCGGAACTACAGTTAAACTCGGATTTTTCGATGAAAAAGGAGAACTTGTCGATAAGTGGGAAATACCTACCGATAAGACAGATCACGGAGTAAATATAGTAGGTGATGTTTGCAAGTCCATTCAGGATAAGATGGCTGAGAAAAACATTACTGCATCCGATGTTATCGGAGTAGGCGTTGGTGCTCCCGGTGCCGTTAACGAAGACGGCGTTATGACGGGCGGAGCAGTTAATCTCGGATGGCCCGTATTCAACCTCAGAGAAGCAATGGAAGAAAAGCTCGGCGGAATCAAAGTCGTAGCAGGCAATGATGCCAATGTTGCAGCTTTCGGTGAAATGGTAAAGGGCGGCGGAAAAGGATATAAGAACGTTGTAGCCGTTACTCTCGGAACCGGTGTCGGCGGCGGTGTCATCATCGGCGGTAAGCTCATTACCGGATCTACCGGAGCAGCAGGAGAGATCGGACACATCAAGGTTGATGATGTTGAAACAGAGAAGTGTAATTGCGGACATACCGGATGTCTTGAGCAGTTTGCATCTGCTACCGGAATCGCTAGACTTGCAAGAAAGAGACTGGCTGCCGACGATAAGCCTTCAGTACTCAGAAGTGCAGAGCTTCTCGATGCCAAGGCAGTATTTGATGCCGTTAAAGCAGGCGATGAAGTTGCCGATGAAGTAGCCAAGGAATTCGGAAGATACCTGGGCAAGGGACTTGCGGTTATCGCAGATGTTGTAAACCCTGAGATCTTTGTAATCGGCGGCGGTGTATCCAAGGCTGGAGAGGTTCTTCTTTCCTATGTGGAGCCCGAATTCAAGAATACCGCATTCCCTCCTTGCAGCGGATCCAAGTTCGCACTTGCGACCCTCGGAAACGATGCCGGAATCTATGGCTGTGCAGGTATGGTTTTATCATAAAATTGGTTGTGGTATGATTTTAGAAAATAAAGCGAGGGGTGTGCACCTTGCGGGTGCAGAGAGGAGAGTTGTATGACAGGACAGGAGGTAGCTCAGATTTTATCCGAGCATATCGATGAGAGGTTCATTCACCCGGATCAGCCCATGGCTGAATATACTTCATTTCGTACGGGAGGAAATGCTCTCTGTGTTGTAGAGGTTCATGATCTTGAGGAGCTCAGGAGAGTTCTTACCTGTGTCAGAAAGAAATTCCTTCCTTACTCAATTCTCGGAAACGGAACAAACACCCTTGTTGAAGATGAAGGTTATTCGGGGGTTGCCGTTGTTCTTGACGGTGAGTTCAAGAAAATCGATGTAACCGGATACGAAGTAACATGCGGAGGTGGTGCTTCACTTGCGGCAGCGGGAAGAATGGCAGCGGATATGTGGCTCACCGGAATGGAATGGGCATGCGGAATACCCGGAACCATCGGCGGTGCCATCAGAATGAATGCAGGTGCTTTCGGATCGGATATGTCCAAGATCGTTAAGAGAGTCAAAGCTCTCTCAACCGCAGGCGAGGAAATCGTACTTCGTCCCGCTGAACTTCAATTTAAATATCGTCACAGTATTTTCTGTGAGAAAAAATATGTCGTTCTCGAGGCTGTGTTTGAGCTTCAGAAAGGCGATAAGAACGAGATCAATGCCAGCATAGAAAAATATGCCAAGGAACGCAGGGACAAACAGCCTTTGGATCTTCCCAGTGCGGGATGCATTTTCAAAAATCCCAAGGAGGGCTCTGCAGCTCAGATGATCGATGAAGCCGGACTCGGCGGATCTTACGTGGGCGGGGCAATGGTCTCCAAGAAGCATTGCAATTTCATAGTAAATACCGGAAAGGCTACAGCCACCGATATTACCAGACTTATCGATAACGTCAGAAGAGAAGTTTATAACTTTAACGGTGTTCGCCTTGAGCCCGAACTTTGTGTTCTCGGCAGACCCGGAAGGTATTGATAAAGATGCGAATAGTTATCATAACCGGAATGAGCGGAAGCGGTAAGAGAACCGGCATGAAGATGCTGGAGGATATCGGCTTCTATGCCATAGACAATCTGCCTGCTTCACTGGTGGACAAATTCGTAGAGCTTCTGGCTCAGCCCGGAAACGAATACGGAAAAGTAGCACTCGGAATAGATATAAGGACCGCGGGCTCCATGAAAAATCTGGCCCAGGTCATTAAGAATCTTAAATCCGGCGGACATGAGACTGAGGTTCTTTTCCTCGAAGCGTCGGATAAGACTCTGATCAGAAGATACAAAGAAACCAGAAGGATTCACCCTCTTGCCGGAGACGGCACTCTTGAGGAAGGTATCCGCAAGGAACGTACGGAACTTGCTCCCATCAAAAAGCAGGCCACATACGTTATCGATACTTCGAATCTTCTGACCAGGGAATTCAAGGCTGAACTTGATTCCATATTCCGTAAGAATGAAAAATACAACAATCTGAACGTCAGTATAGTTTCTTTCGGTTTCAAATACGGTATTCCTGCGGATGCGGATCTGGTATTTGACGTAAGATTCCTGCCCAACCCGTTCTATATCGAGGAACTCAAGGCAAAAACCGGTCTTGATAAGGAAGTAAGGGACTACGTTAACGGGTTTGAGGAAACAGGTCAGTTCCTTGATAAGCTTGAAGATATGATCTCCTTTTTGATACCTAATTATGTCAAAGAGGGAAAATACAACCTTGTGATCGCCATAGGATGTACCGGCGGAAAGCACAGATCAGTCACCCTGGCATCCGGGCTTTACGACAGGATGAAAGATCGCAAGGATATCGGATTTAAACTGACTCACAGAGATGTAAATCTGACCTAAACCCACATAGAATTGCGAGGCTGATATGTCCTTTTCATCGGATGTGAAGGAAGAGCTTGCCGGGGTGATACCTCAGGCGAGACATTGCAGGATTGCCGAGCTCTCTGCCATCATGCATATGGCCGGCCAGATAGGCGTTTCGGAAGGCGAAGTGACCATAGGATTTAACGCCTTCGGAGAGTCTCTTATAAAAAAAGGCTTTACTTTACTTGAAATAACATTTAATATAGGGAAGTCGCTGAGAAGTTCGGATCCGGAATTTGAATCCCTGATCTCGAGCATGGGCGACCTGGACGATCCCGTCTCTGAACTTATCCTTAAGAATACGTGCTGTAAGCGTGCATTTTTAAGGGGAGCGTTTCTGGCATCGGGGTCGGTAAGTGATCCCGATAAGGGATACCACCTGGAATTTGTCTGCGAGGATGAATCCAAAGCCGATCAGATTGTAAGGCTGTGCGGAGATTTTGAGATAGGTGCACGAAAGACCCTGAGACGTGACGAGACAATCGTGTATGTCAAAGAGGGCGAGATGATCGGGGAGCTTTTGAGCGTTATGGGTGCCCAGAATTCATACATGGATTTTGAGAACCGTCGCATTTACAAGGACGTCAGTAACACGATCAACCGCAGGGTCAATTGTGAGACATCCAATATCAGAAAGACCGTTACCGCAGCATCGAAACAACTCGATGACATAAGATTTCTTGAGGAACACGGATTTCTGGACGATCTTCCGGACACTTTGAAAGAAGCGGCATACGGAAGACTCGAAAATCCTGATGCGACACTTGCCGAGCTCGGAGCACTTATGGATCCGCCGGTAGGTAAATCAGGAATCAATCACAGGCTTTTAAGGCTCAGTGATATAGCACGGCAAAAGAGATAATAAAGGCGGCTGGGGAGCTGCCGTGTATTGGGGAGAACTAACTTTGCGTAAATGTTTTGCCGATTCTTGGGGAAGATGAGGCTGAGGAGTTTATTATGATTACCAGAACCGTAAATGTTAAGTTTTCTAAGAATCTCTCCGCTAGTCCTGTTGCACTTTTGGTTCAGAAAGCCAGCAAGTTCGACAGCTTAATCTATATCGAGTCCGGCGAGAGAAAGGTAAATGCCAAGTCCATCATGGGTATGATGAGCATTACTCTTGATGACGGAGATGAGCTGCTTATCAAATGTGACGGAGCAGACGAGGCAGGAGCTATCGATACCGTAGAGAAGTTTCTCACCGGTGTTGAAGCTTGATCTGAAGTTATAATTATTTAGGGATGCAAGGCCTTAAGGTCTTGCATCTTTTTTTATTTTTCTTTTACTTACAGAAGTCGGTAAGTATGCTATTATCGAACATGTAAGAGAGATTTTGTTATGAAAAAAATGCTTTTTATCTATAATCCAAGAGCGGGAAGAGGACGTATCAGATCGGAACTGGCTGATATCCTTGATATATTTGCATCCGGCGGATATGAGATCACCATAGCTCCCACCCGCAAAAACGGTGATGCAGAGAAGACCGCAGCCGAGAGAGAGGCGGATTTTGACATCGTTGTATGCTGCGGAGGCGACGGAACACTTGATGAGACCGTTCGCGGCATGATGAAAAACGACTACCGTACTCCACTGGGATATATACCTGCCGGATCTACCAATGATTTCGGAGGATCGCTTGCGCTTCCCAAAGATATGCTCAAGTCCGCGGAAATAATCGTGGACGGAACCGATAAGGCTGTAGATGTAGGGCTATTTAACAACGAGGCGTTTGTATATGTTGCGGCATTCGGTGCATTTACCGAAGTCAGTTACAGCACCGATCAGGATATGAAAAATGCCATCGGACATTCGGCATACATACTGGAAGGCATGAAGAGCTTTACCAAGATCAAGCCTCATCATATGAAGATCGAGCATGACGGCGAAGTTATAGAAGATGATTTTATATACGGAATGATCACAAATTCCATAAGTGTTGGCGGAATCAAGGGACTGACCGGAGAAAATGTTGATCTTGCGGACGGTATCTTTGAAGTCAACCTTATAAGGGAATTGAAAAATCCCATGGAATTCCAGCAGTTTCTCAGTGCGCTTGCCATCGGAAAGCATGAGTTTTCGGAGAATATCGTTTCATTCAGATCGGGACATATCAAGATCGAGTCCGATAAGAAGGTGGCCTGGACACTTGACGGAGAAAACGGCGGAAAGCATACGACCGTAGAGATCGTCAATGTTTCAAAGGCTATAGATATAAGGGTCGCAAAATAAAAAAAGCCCCTAAACAGGGAGGATGCCGGGTACCTGCAGATACCCGGCAATATTATGAAAAAGATTTAACTAACGAGTTAAGTCCTATGTGTGTTTCTATGAGAATACTATATTATGTAAAGTTGTATAAAACGTGAGTGCGGATTTAACAATCGGAAAATAATTTGTAAACAAACTGTGAACGCATAAAAACAGGCTTTTCCCTTATTTTCAGGGAAAAGCCTGTTTTTAACTATATGATTGATAGTCTGAAACCCGCATGGATCCTTATTTTCCGGGAAGCTTGTCGGGTTCGGGATAATTTACTCCGAAGGTGTCTACGGTAACGGTCTTCATTACCTGAGGAACAGTGGGCGCATCGTTGAAGAAACTGGTGGGAGTTTCTGCAATCTTATTAACTACGTCCATGCCCTCAATGACCTTGCCGAATGCGGCATAATCACCGTCGAGATGGGGAGCGTCCTTGTGCATGAGGAAGAACTGGCTTCCTGCAGAATCGGGGAACATGGAACGTGCCATGGAAAGAACGCCGGCGGTATGCTTGAGATTGTTCTCAAAACCGTTGCTCTTGAACTCGCCTTTGATACTGTATCCGGGGCCTCCGGTTCCGTTTCCGTCGGGATCTCCGCCCTGGATCATGAATCCTGCGATGATGCGGTGGAAAGTAAGTCCGTTATAGAAACCCTTTGATATAAGACTGATGAAATTGTAAACTGATTGAGGAGCGATATCGGGATAAAGCTCAGCTTTGATCACGGAGCCGTCCTCCATGGTTATGGTCACAATGGGATTTTTGTCTGCCATAATGATTCCTTTCGTTGTATTTATTATCGACCGCATTATTATATCATGAATTCAACTTGTTACCTGAAAAAAATACAAAGATTCGAACGGGGTGCCGCTGAAGACGGATGCCTGTATGTGGTTACGGATCCCGGTGATATTCCCGCAGCAAAGGGACTCGGTGCGGCATTTGTATATTACTCGGATATAACGAAGAATGATGCGAAGGAAAGCTCATACCTTGACGGGGTAAAATATGTGCTCGAGGGTGAAGGCGAATTTGATCCCGAGGAATTTGACGATGGCTTTTTTGAAAATGTGTATAGAAGGCTGAAGCATATTCCGCTGGATATAATGGAAACGGAAAGATGCATGTTAAGGGAAACATGGATTCCGGATCTGGATTCTTTTTATGAAATTTATTCCGACACTTCTGTCACAAAGTACATGGAAGATCTGATGGAAAGAAGTGAGGAAGAGAAGTATACGGAGAACTATCGTGATCTGATATATGAGATGTACGGTCACGGAATATGGACGGTGATTCTTAAAGATACCGGGGAGATAATAGGCCGTGCGGGACTTGATGAAAGAGCCGGATATGATACTCCGGAACTTGGATTTGTTATCGGAACCAAGTGGCAGAGAAAAGGATATGCCGAGGAAGTATGCCGAGGAATCCTTAAGTGGGCTTCGGAGAATGATATCGATGAAGTTATGAGTATAACAGATCCCAGGAACATTCCGTCGGTGAATCTACTGACGAAGCTGGGATTCTCAAAGAGTTCGGCTTTTGATGAAACCAGAGATATATGGATAAGATAAAAGCCGATGGGATGATCCCACCGGCTATTTATCTCGTAAACTGTGATACGAACTTCCATGCGTTTTCGCAGCTGTGTCTGCGGCACTCATGCTGCTGACCGCTTACGCTGGCAAATACGGTTCTGCATACACCGTCTTCGGATTCGTAGAATCTTTCGGTCAGGTAGCTGTTTCTGGATTCGTCGAATACCTTCTCTGTCTTTTCTGCGGGAATTCCGTAGAATTTATCTTCCCAGGAATCTTTCTTCTCAAAATCCACATCGAATTTAACTTTCAATTTGTTTACCTGAGCAACATACTGCACTCTGTCGAGACAGGTATCTGCCTGACTGGGAAGCTCGGGAAGAGGTGAATCTTCTCCGCCTGAGTAGAAGACGGGTTTAGCCACGGTCATATTAAGTCTTTCATCACCCAGTGATAATCCCCAGGGGTTATCCTTGATGGGGAAGAGTGCGCTGCAGGGCATGAAGCCTGCAAAACTTTCGGGATATTCCTGATACAGATCCCAGGTCTTGCCGCTTCCCATGGAGAAGCCGGTTGCGTAGATCCTGTTTTCGTCGATGTTGTATTTGGTCTTAAGATCTGCGATTACATCCATTACCTCGGTTGCGGTAACGGAGAGGTGATCGTCAACGGATACAAAGAGGAAATCGTACTTATGACAGACTTCCCACCATCCTGCTACGAAGGTCAGATACATGGAAGTGTCTCCGCCGCCGTGGAATCCCATGACAAGGGGAACGGGACCTTTATCCATGATGCCGTTGTTGTAATATGCGAAGTATCCGACTTTGTGTGAGGGCTTGTC
>JAEEGL016649142.1_pt1 | contig 11615 bp, 10 predicted proteins | sample 9134231 | NCBI WGS metagenome assembly JAEEGL01 (sample SAMN16246548, study PRJNA631951) | gut metagenome | biome: gut microbiome; feature: rumen; material: fiber-attached | host: Bos | place: Iran: Karaj | collected 2018-10 | reverse complement strand
TCTTTGGATAACACCTACTGATTGAGTAGTTACATTACCATATGATGTTGTAAATTTTTCTCTATTATCACCAACATATTGTAGTAATAATCTTAAATCTTCTATTTTATCTAATTCCCATTCATTGTCTTTAGCTATTTTAAATACAACTGTTAGAACTCCTTCTTGAGCTTCTGTTAATCCTAACATCATTGATAGAATTTCAGGTCCAACAGAATCTAGTGTTGTTCTTACTGGATGACCATAGTCACCAAATATATCCCAGAATCTTACTGGATAACCTTGATATTCGAAGTTTTCAAGTTTTAATTTTTCAACTCTTGAATCAACGTTTTCGTTTGGTTCGCCAGGTAGGGCAGTTCCAGCAAGATCTCCTTTAACATCTGCCATAAATACAGGAATACCTGCTGCAGAGAAACTCTCTGCCATTACTTTGGAAGTAATAGTTTTACCAGAACCAGAAGCACCTGTTATTAAACCATGTCTGTTTGCTTTGTCTAGTAAGATACATAATTCTTTTTTATCGTTTTTTCCGATTAGTATTTTATTATCAATATACATATAATCAGCTCCTTGAGTTTATTATAACATTATTGAAGAACTTTGTTATAAAAATAGTTAATTAATACTAGCATTTATCTAAAATATGTTGTATAATTAGTCTCGTACTGAAGGATGACTGGGGCATTAGCTCAGTTGGTAGAGCAACTGACTCTTAATCAGTGGGTCTAGGGTTCGAGTCCCTAATGCCCCACCAGTTTAATAATAAACCTCTTATGAGGTTTTTATTTTTTGCAGTAAAACTTGAAAGAATAGGGGATATTTGCTAAAATTGTTTTGAGTGATGGATATGATTTACAAAGAATTAAGTAAAAAAGAAAAAAAAGATTTACAATTGAAATATTACAATACACCAAGAGGTAGAAAACTACTTCCTATATTAAATAGATTGGTTATTGAAGGAATATTTCTATTAATCTGTGTACCTATAATACTAGCATGTATTTTTATATTTGATCTTGCTTGGTGGTATTGGATGGTATTGGTTACTTGTGTTGTTGCAGGTGTAGTCTTTTTGATCGTTCAAAACAATATTCGTTTAAAAGAATTTAATAAAACTTTGAATGACAAATCTATCATGAATAAGAAGAAAAAATAGGTTGACTATTCATAATTATTCAATTATAATTTAGTTGTTACCTTGGTTATGGAGCAGTACTCAAGAGGCTGAAGAGGCGCCCCTGCTAAGGGTGTAGGTCGGGTAACTGGCGCGAGAGTTCAAATCTCTCCTGCTCCGCCACGTAGCTATTAACTAGGTTTTCCTAGTTTTTTTGTGCAGTAATATTTGCTTTATTCTAATTCATGTGTTAACCTATACAACTATGAATTTGGAAAGGGTGATAGATGTGAAAATAGTTATTAAAAAAGATGACAATGATACTAAATGTTTAGCTCAACTAAGAGATATTAAATACCTAGCTCAAAGATATAATTCTGATTTTTTTGAAGATTTTTATGAAGCAGAAAAACTTAAAGGTTTAGCTGATGAAGACTTTATAGAATTAATAAATAAAAAAGTGAAAGATATAGTATTAAACAGTCCATTTATTGTTGATTTTACTGAATATGCTAAATGTGATTTAAGGACTTTATCTAGATTAATTGTTTTATCTATTAATTCTCTAAATGGCCCAAATCACGATGATGATGAACATAGAAGAGCTGATTTACTAGATATTTGTGATTTTAAAAAAGGTATATTACCTTATCGTATTCCTGTGGCATTTGATAATAGAGTGTCTATGGATTTAGGACCTGTTCATTTTGGTACTAGTACTATTCCTGGTTACTATATGTTAAAAAAGAAAGATATTAATATTGATTTGATGAATTTCTTGTTCAATAATTATTATTTATTACACTCTTTTGTTGATGATAAAGGTGTTTGTGTTGGATTTGAAAGTGTTAAAGTAGGGGATGAATTAATATTTAAATTTACTACTAAAACTAAACTTCAAGCCAAAGTAGATGAAATAAAAAAGAAGTTTTCTTAAACTTCTTTTTTTAATTACTTAAAACATTATTAGAAAGAGTATTAATAAAATCGTTCATTATGCTTATGTAAGTATCATTGTTTTCTCTTTCTTGATCTGTAAGAGTTAACATGGTATTAACAACAATTATTTGAGCACCATAATTATCTCTTAAATCTTTAATAGCATCAGGAATCTCTTTTGTATCAGCTACTAATACAAATTTATATTCTTGATTTTTGAATTTATTCTTTATTGTATTAGTTAAATTGTTTTCATCTTGAATAGATATTGTAGTAAAACCATAAGTATCTAAGAATGAGAACATATCATCTCCAATTACAATTGTTTCTTTTCCGTTAGCTTTAGCTGTATCACCAATATTTTTTAGTTTAGCATCTAAGATAGATATATCTTCTTCTAGTTGTTTGTAATTTTTTTCAATATCTTCTGCAGCATATTTACTTTGACTTAATTCTTTTAGATCATCTTTAATAGTTGTTGCTAGCATTAGGTAATTGTTTGGACTTAACCATAATTCTTCATTACTAGTTGATGATTTAATACCATATGATACATCAACTATTTGAATTTTTTTCTTTTTGTTGATTAATGAACGAGCTATTTCTTTTTCATCTGATAGACCATTATATACAAAGATATCTGTATCTTTTGAATATTTTTGAATTTGTTTATCAGTTAATTTAAAATTATCTATTGAATTTGTACCATTAGGGTAGATTGATGAGATTTTTACATCATTTCCAGCCATTAATCTTTGTACTAAATATTCTATTGGATAGACAGTAGTTGTTACTTTTGAATTTTGTAATCTATCCTTTTCAAAACATCCTGTTAAATTTATACTTAAAAATAATACTGTTATCAGTAATAATAATTTCTTTTTCATAATTCCTCCTAATTAGACTATTAATATTATACTAAATTTTAAGTAATTGTAAAATATGTTTAGTATATTTTTTGATATTTTGATATAATAAGTTAGGTGATATAATTATGGATTTTCTAGAAAAATTTGGGATTATAATTAAAAATAAAGAATTGTTATTAACTGCTTTAACTCATTCATCATATTCTAATGAACATGATTGTCCAAGTTATGAAAGATTAGAATTTTTGGGAGATGCTGTCTTACAAATATTAATGAGTGATTATTTATATAAACATTTTACAGAATCAGAGGGTGAAATGAGTAAGACAAGAGCAAGTTATGTTTGTGAATCTGCTTGTTGTGAATATGCTAAGGAATTAAATTATATTCCATTTATTAGAGTTGGTAAGGGACAAGTTAATAATATTACAGATAATATTATTGCTGATATCTTTGAAAGTATTATGGGATGTATTTATTTAGAACAAGGATTAAAAGCTGCTAATAAACTATTTGAACAAGTTGTTATACCTTGCGTTGAAGGACACAAAATCTTTTTAGGCGATTATAAGAGCAAGTTACAAGAACTAGTTCAAACAGATAAAAAATCTCTAGATTATGTATTAATAAATGAAACAGGACCTTCTCATGACAAACAATTTGAAGTAGAAGTAAGAATTGATAATATTGTTTATGGAAAAGGTATCGGTAAAAGTAAAAAAGAAGCTGAACAAAATGCTGCTAAAGATGCATATGATAAAAGAGCACAATAGGTGATTATATGTATTTAAAAGATATTAAAATTAATGGATTTAAATCTTTTGCTGATAAACTTGATTTAGAAATTGATCAAGGTATAACAGGTGTAGTAGGTCCAAATGGTAGTGGTAAAAGTAATATAGTTGATGCTATTAAATGGGTATTAGGTGAACAATCTGTTAAAGCATTACGTGGAGATAATACAATGACTGATGTAATATTCACTGGTAGTAATACACGTAAAGCTTCAAAGAGAGCAGTAGTAAGTCTTACTTTTGATAATAGTGATCATTATTTACAAAGTGAATTTAATGAAATAGAGATAAAAAGAGTAGTTTATGATACAGGAGAAAATGAATATTATATTAATAATATTAAATCTAGATTAAAAGATATAACTGATTTATTTTTAGATAGTGGAGCAGGTAAAGAATCTTTTAATATTATTAGTCAAGGTGCTGTAGCTGATATTATTAATAGTAAAGCTGAAGACAGAAGAGTAATATTTGAAGAAGCAGCTGGTGTTTTAAAATATAAGAAAAGAAAAGATGAATCTTTTAGAAAATTACAAAAAACTAATGAAAATATAGCTAGAGTTGATTTATTAATAGATGAAATATTAAATACTTTAACTCCTTTAAAAGAGCAAGCTGAAATAGCTAGAAAATATTTAGATTATAAAGATAGTTTGACTAGTATAGAAATTGCTTTAATAGCTAGAGATATTGCCGATATAAATGAAGAATATAAAATAGTTAAAGGTAATGTAGAAAGATTATCTAATGAACTTGAAGATTTTGCATTAAATAACAATAAAGATTATTCGAAGATAGATAAATTGAAATTAGATTCTATTAAATTAGATGAAGAAATAGATAAAAAGAATAAGGAATCTTTAGAATTAGTTAATAAATTAAGTGATCTACAAAGTAATAAACAAATAACTATTGAAAGACAAAAATATAAAGTAGATGATACAAAGTTACAGAATAATATTATTTCTTTAAAAGAAGAATTATTATCTATTCAGAATAATATAGATGGAGTTAATAAAGATATTTCTTTATTGTGTAATTCAATTGAAAAAGATAAACTTGCTGGTTTAGAAATAAAGAATGTTAAAGATGATAAAGAAGAAAAAAGAAATAAAATTATTAATTCTATTAGAAATTTAAATAAAGAAATAATGACTACTAATAATAGAATAGAAATCTTAAAAGATAATATGGCTAATGACACTAAGATACCTAATAGTGTTAAGAGTGTTTTAAATAATGTTCGTTTAAGAGGTATTCATAATGTATTAGGTAAGTTAATTGAAGTAGAAGAAAAGTATTCTTTAGCTATTGAAGTAGCTTTAGGTTTTAATACAAATGTAATTGTTTGTGATGATGAAAAGAGTGCTAAGGAAGCAATTATTTATTTAAAGGATAATAAGCTTGGTAGAGTTACTTTCTTTCCTATTTCGAACATTAAAGCACGTTATATAGAGCAATCTATTTTAGATAAAGTAAGTAAAGAAAATGGCTTTGTTGGAATAGCTGCTGAACTTGTTAAATATAATAATGAATATAAAGAAATTGTTTATAATCAATTAGGTAATACCTTAGTAGTAAAAGATATAGATAGTTTAAATAAGATTGGTAAATTAATAAACTATAAGTATAAAATTGTTTCTTTAGATGGCGAATTATTAAATGCTGGTGGAGCTATAACTGGTGGAACATTAAAGAACAATAGTAGTTTATTAAATCAGAGATTTGAAATTCAAAGATTAGAAGATGAAAAGGATGAAAAATCTAAAAAGTTAATGACTTATGAATTAGATTTAAATAAAATTGAAACTGAATATAATGATATTGCTTTAAAGATGGAAGAAAATGAAAAGAATTTAATTATCTTAAATGAACAATTAAAGCAAAAGCAAGATTATTTAAATTTATTAAATGTTAATTATAAGAATAAAGAAGAAGAATTAAATGGAACAAAGAGTGTTTCAAATAAGTCTTTAGATAAAGAATTAGATAAAATATTAAAAGAGTTCTATAAAGCGCAAGCTGATAAAGAAAAGCTAGATAAAGAATTAAGTAAGCTAAAAGATGAAAGGTCTGATATGGCTTTAGAAATAGCTGAAATGGAACGTGATTTTAGAGAAACTAATTCGATAATAAATCAAAAACAAAATGAGTTGAAGAATGAAGAAATCAAAGCAGGTAAGATGGATGTTAAATTAGATAATTTATTGTTATCATTAAATGAAAACTATGGTTTAACATATGAAAGAGCTAAAGATGAATACTCATTAGATGTTGATGTAGAAGTGGCTAGAGTTAATGTTAATAATTTGAAATATAAGATTAAAGAATTAGGAGATGTTAACACTGGTAGTATAGCTGAATTTGAAAGATTGAATGAAAGATATAATTTCTTGACTAATCAAAGGGAAGATTTAGAAAAATCTGTTACTGAATTAATGTCTATTATTGATGAGATGGATGAAATAATGAAAGTTAAGTTTGTTGAATCTTTTGAAAAGATAAAGGTAGAATTTAATAATGTATTTAAAACTTTATTTAAAGGTGGAGAAGGTGTATTAAATTTAACTAATCCTGATGATTTATTAAATACTGGTGTAGATATTTTAGCAGTACCTCCTGGAAAGAAATTAAACTCAATAGCATTACTTTCAGGTGGGGAGAAAACTCTAACGGCAATCGCTTTATTATTTGCAATATTAAATGTTAAACCGGTTCCATTTGTGGTTTTAGATGAGGTAGAAGCAGCATTAGATGAAAATAATGTTGAATCATTTGGTAAATACTTACAATCTAAAAAAGATAATAGTCAGTTTATTATAATTACTCATAAAAAGAGAACAATGGAATTTGCTGATACATTATATGGCGTAACAATGCAAGAGAGTGGAGTAAGTAAATTAGTTAGTGTTAGATTAGAAGAAAAATAAAAAAGAGCTTTAAGCTCTTTTTAAATTGCACGATATATGTCTTTTCCTTTAAAAGGATTCTTCTTATCTATACGATCTACAAATAGAATTCCATCTAAGTGATCTAATTCATGTTGGAAACATACTGCTAGTTCTTCTCTTACACGTAATGTATATGGTTTACCATATTCATCATATGCTTCAATAGTCATTCTAGCATGTCTTGGTACTACGCCTTCAGTTGGACGATTAACACTTAAACATCCTTCACCTTCACCAATATATACCATTTCTTCAGATACACTTTTTATTTTTGGATTAACTACTACGTAACGATCAAATTGACCTTCTTCTTTTTCGTAAGCAATTACAAATATACGATAAGGAATGCCAATTTGAATGTAAGATAAACCCATACCTGCTCTTAAATCATAATATTCTCTAGTTTCTTCTATTTGACTCATTTCTAAGTAGTCTAGTAGGTCATGGATACGATTTACTTCGTCTTTTAATTTATCTAGAGGAATATCTTTACTTTTTTGACGAATCATTTTGTCTTTTTCGTCTAAGATTTTGACTGTAGGTAATTTCTTCATAATTGCTCACCACCTAGACCATTTTAACAAAAATAATCCAAAAAGACAAATATTGCTGTAGGTGTATATTTGTTGACAATCGAAGGTGTTAATTAACTTTTTATAATATTTATCTTATGTTAAAATTATTATAGGTGAGGGATTATGAAGAAGGATCTGAAAAATATCAATTTCTTTTTGCTATTCTTTATGATTGCATATTCAATAATTGGTTTAATTATGATTCTTTCTGCATCTTCAATTGCAGCTGTTTTAAGATACCAAAAACCTTCAAATTATTTTTTTATAAGACAAGCAATTTCTTTGGTTTTTGGCTACATAATTGGTTTTGCTATTATGAATGTCCCAACCAAAAGTTATCGATATTTTAGTCGTATTTTGATGTATGTAATGATGGCATTACTTGCTTTAGTATTAGTTCTTGGTGTTATTAGAGGTGGTGCTAAAGGTTGGTATAAAGTTGGTAGATTTAATTTTCAACCACTAGAATTTATGAAACTAGTTATGATTATTTATATGGCTGGTTATTATAATAAAATTGTAACAAATCGAAATGCTAAATTTATTCAAGTAATGTGGCCGATTGTGTTAGTGATTATTACTTTTGTATTAGTTGCAATGCAGCCAGACTTTGGTGGAGCATTTATTATTGCTTTCATTGCTGGTTTAATATTCTTCTCGGTACCACTTGCTAAAAAACAAAAGAAACTTATTTTAAAATACGGATCTTATGCTTTAATACTATTAGCTTTTGTATTGTTATTGTTTGGTAAATCGTTATTACATTCATATCAAACTAGTAGGTTTAATTTCTTAAATCCTTGTACAAGATATAGCGAAGAGAGTGGTTACCAAGTATGTAATAGTTATATTGCTATTCATAATGGTGGTATTTGGGGTGTTGGTTTAGGTAGTTCTACACAAAAATATTTGTATCTACCAGAAGCTCATACGGACTTTATCTTTGCTATTATTGTCGAAGAGTTAGGTTTAGTATTTGGTATATTTATTGTAATAGGTTATTTTGGAATACTGTTTGTTATTTTAATGATTGCTAAAGATTCGACATCATTAAGAAATAGTATTTTATGTTATGGTGTCTTTGCTTATTTGTTTGCTCACATAGCTATAAATTTATTGGGTATACTAGGTTTAATACCACTTACTGGTGTACCATTACCATTCTTAAGTTATGGTGGTAGTTATACACTTAACTTAATCATATCTTTATTTATAGTTCAGAGAGTTAATATTGAAAATACTTTAGAAAAAGAAAAAAATAAAATTAAAAATTTGTAATTTAAAAGGAAATCCATTATTCATTTCTAATATATATATTGAAGGAGATGAATTAATGGATTTTTTTGAGGATGAAACAATTCAAAATATAATGAAGATATTAGAGATATTTTTATTAATAATTATTATAGGATTTTTGTTATTCGATATATTTTTTAAAAAAGAGAAGGTTATTAATAGTGAACCTTTAGTTAAAGAAGTTACTGTGAAACAAGAAACTAAAAAAGAGGATGTAGTTATATTACCTAAAGAATATAAAGTAGATATTAAAGGTGCAGTAAAGAATCCGGGAGTTTATACATTAAAAGAAGGAGCTATTATCAATGATCTTTTAGAGTTAAGTGGTGGCTTAAAGAGTGGGGGAACAGTTAAGAATATTAATCTAAGTAAACGTGTTGAAGATGAAATGGTTATTTATATTTATACTACTAGTGAATTGAATAAATTAAAAAATAATCAACAAAACGATAAAGAGTGTATAGTTACTAGCTTTGATATTACTCCTTGTGAAGGTCAAAGTGTGATTAAAGTAACAGAAGAAAATAATAATACTTCTACTAATTCTGATGCGATTAATGAAGAAACAAATAAACTTATTAATATTAATAATGCTACTTATGAAGAACTAATGACATTATCTGGTATAGGGGAGAGTAAAGCTAAAGCAATTATTGAATATAGAGATAAAAATGGTGGCTTTAAAACTATTGAAGAAATAATGAGTGTAAGTGGTATTGGAGAAGCTTTATTTGCAAAAATTAAAGATAGTATTACAATCTAAAATATTTTATATAATCATTTCTTTTATTTGTTTAATTTATTCAGGTGTTGTTATTTATAAGCATAATCATAAAGAACTTAATTTAGATCTTAACAAAGAATACTTTGAAGGGGTTATTGAAGATTACAATATAAAAGATAATAAAGTTTCTATTACTTTAAAAAGTGAAAATAAATATAAAGTTACTTATTATAGTAAGATGATTGATAAGAACGAATTTTGTTTTGGTTGTAAAATAAAAATATATGGTACTTTAGAAAGACCTAATAAAAATACTGTTTTTCATGCATTTAATTATCGAGATTATCTAGAAAAGAATAATATCTATTATGTTATAAAAGCTAGAAGTATTAAAAAAATAGATGAATGTAATAATATAATTTGTAGACTTGAAAACTCTTTTTATAATAGAATTACTAACATTGATAATAGCGGTTATATGAGTTCTTTTATATTAGGAGATAAAAGTAATTTAGATGATTATGATCTATATCAAGATTTAGGTATTTCTCATTTGTTTGCCATTTCCGGAATGCATATAGGTTTGTTTATTATGCTACTACTTAAAGTATTTAAAAGATTAAATGATTATTTAAAATATCCAATAGTTTTTATAGTTTTATTAATTTATGGAGCTGTATTGGGTTTTTCTGCTTCTGTACTTAGATGTATTATCTTTTTTATATTGGGTAGTTTGAATAAGTTATTTGATTTAAACATAGGCAGTATAGAGAGATTGATATTAACTATAATAATTATTCTTTTTATTAATCCATTAATGATTTATAATGTTGGATTTCAATTTTCAGCCTTAACGGTATTTGGCATTATTTATTGTAGTAATTATATTTATGGTAATAGTTTTATGAAAGCTATTAAAATAAGTTTTATTGCTTTTTTATTTAGTTTCCCGATATCTTTATTACATTTTTATAGTATTAATTTAATGTCTGTTATTTATAATGTTTTTTATATTCCATATGTTACTTTTATTATTTATCCTTTATCTTTAATGAGTTTTATATTACCAATATTTTATAAGTTATTTTCTTTTTTAGTTAATCTAATGGTAGTAGTAAGTATTGTTTTAAATAAAATTAATTTTTTAAGAATTAATCTTAGTTTAAATGTTATTGAAGTAATATTAATTTATCTGATTTTATTCTTGGTATTTAGATATAACAAAAAGAAACTATTATTATTGATTATTTTAATATTAGGGATTGATTACGTAATACCTTATTTTGATAGTAATAGTTATATTTATTTTTTAGATGTAGGTCAAGGAGATTCAATGTTACTTATTAGCTCTTATCGTAAAGATGTTATTTTACTTGATACAGGTGGTAGAAGTAGTTATTTAGTTTCAGATAATGTTATTAATTTATTAAACTATTTAGGTATTAATAAAATAGATCTTTTGATATTAAGTCATGGAGATGAAGATCATGCTGGTGAAGTATTTAATTATATTAATAAAAAGAAAATTAAACATTTAAAAATTAATAAAGGTGAGTTGTCTCAATATGAAGAATTAGCTTTAAGTAAAATTAATAATGATGTATATAATTCTAAAAGAGTAAAGATTAATTATTTAGAAACAAAGATGTATGATAATGAAAATGATAATAGCTTAATAACTTTTTTTGAAATAGAGGGGTTTAAATTACTTTCGATGGGGGATGCATCTATTAAAGTTGAAAAAGATTTAATTAATAAATATGATTTTGAAACAATTGATATTTTAAAGGTGGGTCATCATGGAAGTAGAACGAGTACTAGTAAGCAGTTTGTTAGAGAAATAAATCCAAAATATTCAGTTATTAGTGTTGGTAAATACAATAGGTATGGGCATCCAAATAAAGAAGTATTAGATGTTTTAAGTAATTCAAAAATATATAGAACAGATGAGGATGGCAGTATTATGTTTAAGATTAAGAATAATAAATTAAAGATAGAAACATGTGAACCATAGAAAGGAAGATGATAAAATGAATGAAATAAAAGAATATACTGAAAAAGTATTTGAAGATATAAAACATATAGATGAATTAGGTAATGAGTATTGGTTAGCTAGAGAATCACAAAGTATTTTAGGATACAATAGTGGAGAAGTATAAATGATTTAATTGTAAGAGCTAAATCAGCTTGTAAAGAAAGCAAATATAGTATTGATGACCATTTTGCGTTGTACCGCAAAATGGTTGATATAGGATCTAAAACAACAAGAAAAATTATAGATTATAAACTATCTAGATATGCATGTTATTTAATTGTAATGAATGGAAATCCTCAAAAAGAAATAATAGCT
>JAEEGL016381452.1_pt1 | contig 11615 bp, 7 predicted proteins | sample 9134231 | NCBI WGS metagenome assembly JAEEGL01 (sample SAMN16246548, study PRJNA631951) | gut metagenome | biome: gut microbiome; feature: rumen; material: fiber-attached | host: Bos | place: Iran: Karaj | collected 2018-10 | reverse complement strand
TTTAGTGATGTTTCTTAAAAAACATAGAGTTTGTGTCACAAATCGGTGGCAAAGTTACTGCTTTTTTTTGGGTTGACCAAACTTTTCGCACATTTTCTTCAAAAAAACTTGCATATTCCATTTTTTCTTTGTAACTTTGCGGCCGATTTGGAACAAAGAATGGTTCATGGTTAATGGTTGAACCAAGGAACAAGAAACAAAGAACAAGAATATAAATTATAATTCAACAAATATGAAAACAGTGATTATGAAATGTGTGGCGTCGGTGGCAGTGATGGCATTGGTATGGTCATGCGGTGTGAAGATGCCCGAGGAGACCCACAAGTCGTACGAGACAGTAACGGTAAAGAAACAAGACATCACCATCCCGCTACGTTTCAGTGCAAAGATGAAAGGCACGAATGATGTGACCATCTCCCCTCAGGTGAGCGGTCAGTTGATGGAGATCTGCGTACGTGAAGGTGAGCAGGTGAAGAAGGGGCAGAAGCTGTTCGTTATAGACGAGCGTAACGCTGCGCTGGAGTTGCAGTCGGCAGAAGCCAATCTGGAGGCCTCGTTGGCTCAAGAGAGCAACGCGAAGTTGGAGTACGAGAGCAACAAGAACCTGTATGAGAAACGGATTGTCAGCAAGTATATGCTGGACGACTCGGAGAACAAATACAAGCAGGCGCAGGCGTCCGTGATTCAGAGTCGTGCCGCGGTGAACCGCGCCAAGGTGAATCTGGGTTACTGCACCATCAGCGCTCCGGTGTCGGGCCTGATAGACGAGATTCCGGTTCGTGTTGGAGACCAGGTGAGTCCGGGCATGCAGTTGACGATGGTGAGCGGAAACGACAAGATGTTCGCGGAGTTCTCGTTGCCCGAGTCGATTCTGGAGATGGCTGTTGCCAGCGGTTACAGCATGCGCAAGGAACTATCGTTGCAGAACTTCCCCGACGTGACGTTTGTGATGAAGAACGGTACGGAATACGCGCACAAAGGTCGCGTAGTTACCGCAACCGGAATGGTGAAAGCCAGCACGGGAACTATCGCTCTGAAGGCCATTTTCCCCAATCCTGACCTGAGTCTGTACTCGGGCATTCAGGGGACGGTAGTCATCCCGTCGGAAGAAAAGGGCGTGATGGTGATTCCGCAGGTGGCTGTTGTGAAACTGCAGAACAAGCAGCAGGTGTACAAAGTGTTACCTGACAGCACGGTTACAGCCCTTGACGTGACGACACAGGACGTAGGTGACGGCGAGAATTTCATTGTTCTGACCGGCATGGAAGAAGGAGACCGCATCGTGACTGTCGGTGCCAACAATGTGCAAGAGGGACAGAGGGTGCTGTTTTAGTTGATGAGCGGCAAAGCCGCTGTTAACAACTGCGTGTTTACAACTGCGTGTTGGTGAGCGGCAGAGCCGCTGTTTACAACTGCGTGTTGGTAAGCGCTACGCGATGTTAATAAGCTACGCTGTTAGCACGAAGTCACCAACAGCCCGAAGGGCTAAACAACACAAAGTCACCAACAGTCCAAAGGACTAAACAACACGAAGTGACCAACACGAAGTCACCAACACGACTGAAAGGAGTTAATATTATGGCAAAAGGAAATATATTCATATCGAAATATGTGATGGCATGTGCTATTGCCATTGTCATCACCTTGGTGGGCTTCATCTGCATGAAGACGTTGCCTATCGAACAATATCCGAACATTGCGCCGCCTCAGGTGAGTGTCACCACAGACTACACCGGTGCAGATGCAGCCACAATCATGGAGTCGGTCATTCAGCCGCTGGAAGAGAGTATCAACGGCGTACCCGACATGACGTACATGACGTCGAAAGCCAGCGCCTCGGGCAACGTGCAGATCTCGGTGTTTTTCAAGCAAGGCACCGACCCCGACATGGCGACAGTGAACGTGCAGAACCGCGTATCCAAGGCCACGGCGTTGCTTCCGGCGGAGGTGACGAAAGTGGGCGTAACGGTACAGAAGCAGCAGAACAACATCCTGCGCATTCTGGCCGTGAGGAGCACCGACGGCAAGTATGACAGCGAGTTTATTTCCAACTACGTGGACATCAATATCAAGCCGCGTCTGCAGCGTATCACGGGTGTGGGCGAAGTGAATGCGCTGGGCAACACCTATGCGTTGCGCATCTGGATGAAACCGGATGTGATGGCGCAATACGGCCTGACTCCGAACGACGTGTTCGCCGCCATCGACGGCCAGAGTTTCGTCATCGGTACGGGTTCGCTGGGCGAGTGGTCGGAGAACAAATACCAATACTCGCTGGAGTACAAGGGCACGCTGAAGAGTGTGGAGGAGTTCCGGAACATCGTGCTACGCACGACGGACGGCGGGCACATGCTGTACCTGAGCGACGTAGCGGACGTGGAAATCGGTTCGGTCAGTTACACCAGCCTCTCCAACATCAACGGCGACGCCGGCACGATGCTGATGATTTTCCAGTCTCCGGGAGCCAACGCAACGGAGGTGAACGCCCTCATCACGAAGGTGTGCGAGGACATGAAGCCGATGATGCCTGCGGGACTGGAGTTTGAGACGATGCTGACCAGTGACGACTTCCTTTTTGCCGCCATTCACAACGTGGTTGAGACGCTTATCATCGCCATCCTCCTTGTGATTCTGGTGGTATATTTCTTCCTGCAGAACTTCAAGGCCACGCTTATCCCCTCCATCTCTATCATCGTATCGCTGATGGGCACGTTTGCCGTGGTTTCGATAGCAGGCTTCTCGCTGAACATCCTGACGCTGTTCGCGTTGGTGCTGGCTATCGGTACCGTCGTCGATGACGCCATCGTGGTGGTGGAAGCCGTGATGGCCAAGATGGAAGGCGGTATCTCGGATGCCCGCGAAGCCACTCGGCAGGCCATGAGCGAGGTGTCGGTAGCGGTCGTGTCGTGTACGCTGGTCTTCATGGCCGTGTTCATTCCTGTGACGTTCATGGGCGGCACGTCCGGCACGTTCTTCACCCAGTTTGGCGTGACTATTGCCTCGGCCGTGGGTCTGTCGTGCGTATCAGCCCTCACGCTGTGTCCTGCCCTTTGCGCACTGATGATGCGTTACTCCGAGGGCGAGAAAGAGCACAAGGACCTCAACTACTACGTCCGTATAGCCTACAACGTCAGCTACAATGCTATCCTGAACAAATACAAAGTCGGCGTGAAACGCTACATCCAGCATCCGTGGATCTCGTGGATGTTGCTGGGCGGAGCTGCCGTGCTGCTGGTGTTCTTTATGCAGAAACTGCCGTCGGGACTTGTTCCGCAGGAGGATCAGGGCGTGTTCCTTGCCGAAGTACGTGCTCCTGAAGGCTATACCCTCCAGGAAACCGATGAACTGATGCGCAAAGTGGAGGCGAAAGTGAAGAATATCCCCGAACTGGAGAGCTACGCTGTGGCCAGCGGTTACGGCCTGATCTCGGGCCAGGGCTCCAGTTACGCTACGCTGGTCGTTCGTCTGAAGAACTGGGACGACCGTCCGGGCATGAACCACCTGATTGACTTGGTCATGGCGCGGTTCTACTACGATTGTATGGACATCAAAGAGGCCCAAATCCTGCCGTTCCAGATGCCGCAGATTCCGGGATACGGCACCAGCAACAGTGTGAGTCTGGTGGTGGAAGACCCCACAGGCGGCAACCTGTCGGAGTTCGCAGCGCGGACCGACCATTTCCTGGCTAAGTTGACCGAACGGCCGGAGATCAGTTCGGCTGTCTCGTCCTATTCGGAACGTTTCCCCAAATATCAGGTGGATGTAGATGCCGCACAATGCGACCGCGCGGGCGTTTCGCCGAAGGAGGTGATGAGCACGCTCGGCTCATTCTGCGGCGGCGCGTATATCGGCAACTTCAATCAGTTCGGCAAGGTCTATCGTATCATGGCTTCGGCTTCGCCGGAATATCGTTTGGACCCCTCGTCGCTGAACAATATCTTCGTCAAAGTGAAGAGCGGCGATATGGCTCCTCTCAGCGAGTTTGTCACGATGAAAGAGATTGTCGGACCTGCCAGTATCGAGCACTTCAACCTGTTCCAGAATATCACGTGCATGATCACTGCCGCCAACGGCTATAGCGAGGGTCAGGCCCATCAGGCTATCGCCGAGGTGTTCCGCGAGGAGATGCCCAAGAGTTGTACCTTCGAATACAGCGACATGTCCCGCGAAGTGGAAGAGGCGGCCGGCTCCAACGCCACTGCCGTCATCTACTGCATCTGCGCCGTCCTGATTTTCCTCATCCTGGCATCGTTGTACAACTCATGGTTCACACCTTGGGCCGTGTTGCTGAGTGTGCCGTTCGGCCTGATGGGTTCGTTTGGCGGAGTATGGCTCGTCTCGCTGCTTCACCTGCCGGGAATGGAGAACAACATCTACCTGCAGACAGGTGTGATCATGCTGATTGGTTTGCTCGCCAAGACAGCCATCCTGATTACCGAGTTCGCCTCGGAACGTCGTGCGCAGGGCATGAGCATCCGTGATGCCGCATTTGCCGCTTGCGAGGAACGTCTGCGACCGATTCTGATGACCGTTGTAACGATGATTGCAGGTATGATTCCGCTGATTATTGAGGGCGGTGCCGGTGCCAACGGTAACCGCGTGCTGGCATTGGGCGTGACGGCCGGTATGACCGTCGGCACCATCGCGTTGCTGTTCGTTGTGCCCGCTTTCTTCATCGTCTTCCAGACCTTGCATGAGAAATTCCAGGGCACTATAGTCAAACCGGCGGAGGCCGAGCAGAACCTCAGCAAGGCAGCACCCGTAGCCCTGTTGCTGATTGTGGGTACGCTCACGTTCTCTTCTTGCGGAATCTACAACAAATATACCCCGCAACAAGAGATTTCGTCTGAGACCTTCGGAACGACTGAAGACATCGTCGCGGCAGCCGCTGACAGTTCCATTGCTACGCTCTCGTGGCGCGAAGTCTTCACCGACCCGCTCCTGCAGCAGCTCATCGACTCGGCGCTGGCACGCAACACCGACCTCTTCTCGGCACGTATCTCTGTTCAGCAGGCCGAAGAGTCGCTCGTAGCGGCCAAACTGGGGTTCCTGCCCTCTGTCAGCTTCGGGCCAAACGGTGCTGTCAGCAGTTTCAACAAGAGTGCGGCCAGCTGGACCTACAGTCTGCCGCTGCAACTCGACTGGAACCTGGATATCTTCGCCGTCAACACCAATAACGTTCGCAAGGCCAAAGCCGTCAAATGGCAAGCCGAGGCGATGGAGGACATCACACGCGCCAACCTTGTCTCCCAAGTGGCGCAACTGTACTATTACCTCCAGCTGCTGGACCGCGAACTGGAAATCCTCACCCACACCGACTCGTTGTGGAACGCCTCGCTGGAGACGGAACGCGCGCTGTGGGAAAACGGCAAAGCCTACTCCACCGCGGTCAACCAGATGGAGAGTTCGTACCTGGACGTCAAGACGCAGATTGTGGACGTGAAACGCGGTATCCGCAGCACCGAAAACGCCCTGTGTCAACTGCTTCTCATCACGCCGCAGCATATCAGTCGCAGCGCTTGGGAGGCCTATACCCTGCCCGAACGTGTCAGAACGGGCGTACCGGCGGAACTGCTCGCCAACCGTCCTGATATCCGCCTGGCGGACCATCAGCTCGAAGAGGCCTTCTATAACACAAATGCCGCGCGCGCCGCGTTCTACCCCACCATCTCGCTGCAAGGCATCCTGGGCTGGGCCAACGCCGCCGGAAGCACTATCGTCAACCCGGGAGCGCTGCTCATGCAGGCATTGGCTTCTATCACGCAGCCGATCTTCGCGCAAGGCAAACTCAGGGCTAACCTCCGCATCAGCAAACTGTCGCAGGAGAACGTGCAGAAGCAGTACATGCAGGCTGTCATCAACGCCGGCAACGAGGTCAACGAGGCGCTCGCTGACTGCCAGGTGGCCAAAGACAAAGACTTCTTCTACAAACGTCAGGTCGAGGTCTTGGAGGACGCTTATATGGGCACGCATGAGTTGATGGACGCAGGCAAAGCCAATTATCTGGAGGTGCTGAAAGCACAGGAGTCGCTCCTGGCCGCACAGCTCAACGAGGCATCCAACCTCTACTCCGGTTCGCAGGCCCTCATCGCCCTCTACATCGCCCTCGGCGGAGGGACGAAATAACCCGTCCCTCGACTCTGGACTTTTGACTTTTGACTTTATGACCTGGTCCACCATCGTAGATATACCTCCCGCCGAATGGCAGATTAGGCCTTTCGAACGGATGCTTTTCGTCGGCTCATGTTTCGCTGAGAACATGGGCAGGCGATTCTGCGATGATATGTTCCGCGCCGTCGTCAACCCCTACGGCGTCATGTACAACCCCGCCAACATCCTCCACTCCGTCCAGCGTTACCTCAATTGTCCATTTTCCATTTCCCATTTTCCATTCCCCGCTGTTGCCGTCCTCACCCTTGGCACCAACCGCATCTATCGGCTTCGCGAGACTGGCGAGATTGTCGATAACTGCGAGAAACGTCCGGCCAACCTTTTCTCCGAGGAGAGTCTGTCCTTAGACCAGTGCGTCGACTACCTCCGCCGTACTGCGGACCTGCTCCTGCAGGCCAACCCAGACATGCATATTCTCCTCACTGTCAGCCCGATACGCTATCGCAAATACGGCTACCACGGCAGCCAACTCTCCAAGAGCACGCTGCTCCTCGCGGCAGACAGGATAGCCGAAGAATATCCCGCAGTCACCTATTTCCCCGCATACGAAATCGTCCTCGACGAACTCCGTGACTACCGGTTCTACGCAGCCGATATGCTCCATCCTTCCGAGCAGGCCGCCGACTATATCTACAGCCGCCTCGCCGACACGTTTTTTGCTCCCGAGACCCATGCTTTTCTCCGGCAGTGGCGACCCCTCAAACAGGCTCTCAACCACCGTCCCATCAACCCCGACTCACCTGAATATCAACACTTCCGCCAACAGACCCTGGAGCAAATCCGACAACTCCACCTACCCGACGACTGCCCCCTCGACTTGGGCCTTTGACTCTCGTCGCCAAAGGTGCTTTTATGCATATCACTTGCAGACACCATGAGACGGTCTTGCATAGGTCTTGGGACGATTGTCATTTTGACACCCCTAAACCATTGATTATCAATCTCACCTTCCCTGATTTTTGACAACGGCGTTGCAAATCAGCCCAAATTGCGAGAAAAAAACGGGCCACATAGACAAGAAATCTCATCCCGCAGCACAAATGATACGTTGTATCAAATAACTTTTCCTCACATACGTTTTTACCGCCAAAATGGAACCTTTGAGAGGAAGAAGTGTGCGCATTTTTGGGAAAATCTTGACAAAATGCGGATTTTTAGCGCAAAAAGGAGGAAAACTCTTGGTCAATTCAGAAAAAAGCAGTACCTTTGCACCCGCATGACGAAAAGCAGAGATATAGGATTACGAAAACTGGTCCTGTTGGGGTTGTGGATTGTATTGTGGATAAGTACGCCCGTAGCGAGTTATGGTCGGACCCATTACAGTTCACGTGGTTCGTTGGTGTGGACTCGCCACACTGACCACTATGGTCGTTACACGGGTCGTTATCTGTATGTAGCCAAAGGTTTCAACGTATCGCTGGGAGCCAACTATTACTACGGCGACATCGACTACTCGGGCCGCGCCTTCAAGGAGGGTTTTCAGCCCAAGAACCTGCTGGGCGGCCTGACACTGACGTACCAGCATCCGATAGGTCCGTATTTCAATCTCCGCTCGTCGGTAGGCGTAGGTGCTCTTCGCGGCGCAGCCGACAGCATCCACAAAGGGCAACCGATGTCGTTCAAGTCCATCTATCTGGAGCCCTCGGTATGCGTGGATTACTACCCGTTTGCGCAGTTTCTGGAGTACTGGTTGGGCTTGTATGTGTTCGTGGGTTTCGGTGCGAATGTGAGTGTGATCAACTACGATTTCGGCAACCCGCCCGGTCCGCATGTGACGGGCAATGTGGTCCGCTGCCTGCCGGTAGTGCCCTTCGGCTTGGGCTGGGCTTTTCCCTTGGGCCGCGCTTCGGGTCTGATGCTGCACATTGAGGCCTCGATGCACCAAGGTGTCATGGACACACCTGTCATGAACCTGGATGCGTATCCGCAGACCAAATCACAGAACGGAGTCCGCGACTACGGTTTGTCACGTCATGCGGACACCGGCAAGAAAACCAACGAATGGTACGATGGTTATTTCCAGGTAGGGCTGACGCTAAGTTACAGGTGGATGTAAGCAGCAAGCGACCAACACGAAGTCATCAACACGCAGTCATCAACACGCAGTCACCAACACGCAGTCACCAACACGCAGTCACCAACACGCAGTCACTAACATTGAAAATGAGCAATAAACGCAAAATAATCAATGACCCTGTGCACGGGTTTATCAGGATTCCGACAGATACGCTGTTCGACATCCTGAGTCATCCGTATGTGCAGCGATTGGGGCGCATCAAGCAGTTGGGCGTGAGCAATTTCGTCTATCCGGGCGCTGTTCACACACGTCTGATTCACTCCATCGGCGCTATGCACTTGTGTATGGAAGCCATCCATAACCTGCGGGAGAAAGGCATCGACATCTCCGACAGTGAACGCGAATCGGTGATGGCGGCCATGCTGTTGCACGATGTGGGACACGGACCTTTCTCGCATGTATTGGAGAACACCCTTGTGAGCGGCGTCACCCATGAAGAGATCTCGCTGCTGATGATGGAGCAGATCAACCGCGACCTCACCGACAGCCAGCAACTGAACCTTCAAGGCGAGATAGAAGGCCGTCTGGACGAGGCGCTGGCCATCTTCAAGGACGAGTATCCGCGCCATTTCCTGCACCAACTCATCTCCAGTCAATTGGACATGGATCGGATGGACTACCTGTGCCGAGACTCGTTCTTCTGCGGCGTAACCGAGGGCAGTATCGCTTCGGAACGCCTGCTGAAGATGCTCAACGTCAGCAATGACCGATTGGTGATTGACCACAAAGGCATCTACTCTGTGGAGAAATTTCTGGTGGCACGCCGCCTGATGTACTGGCAGGTGTACCTGCACAAAACCAGCGTGGCAGCAGAGCAGGTGCTCATTCAGTTGCTGCGCCGCGCCAAGGAGTTGGCTATGCAAGGGGTCGAGATCTTCGGCTCACCCGCTTTGCGCTATTTCCTCTACAATGAGGTCACGCGCGACGCGTTCTACCCGGGCAGCCAAGCGATGCAGATGTACGCCCTATTGGACGACACCGACATCCAAAGCGCGATGAAGGTCTGGATGAGCCACAAGGACACAGTCCTCTCCACGCTCGCTACAGCCTACACCAACAGGCGACTGTTCAAGGCCTTGGAGGTAAAGGTGACGGATGACAGGCTACAGGTTACAGACGAACTGCGCCGGCGTTATATGGAACAGTTCGGCATCAGCGCACACGAGGCAGAGTTCCTGTTCTCGCTCCACACCAGCAGTTCGAAAGCCTATTCGGCCGCGGACGACCAGATAGATATCCTCTATCCCGACGGCACCATCCGCAACATAGCCGACGCAAGCGACATGTGGAGCATGGCAGCGCTTACACACAAAGTGGAACGAAACTACATATACTATTACAAATAGCATGAAGATATCTTTTACAGCAGAGCAAATTGCCGGCTTTTTGGGCGGTGAGATACGCGGCAACAAGGATGCCTGCGTAAGCGACGTGTCCGGTATAGAGGATGCACGTGAGGGAACGCTCTGCTTCCTCAGCGATGAGAAATATGTACATTACCTGTCCCAGACAAAGGCCGCTATCGTACTGATGAGCAAGTCCATTCCGTTTGAGGGCGAAACGCAGGCCACGCTTATCCTGGTGGACAACGCCCGCGCAGCAGTGGCCTCTCTCCTTCAGATGGTCAGCGAGGTACTCAACCCGCGCAAGAAAGGCATTGAGCAACCCTGTTTCATTGCCGAAGGGGTGGAGGTCCCCGAAGACGCCTACATCGGCGCATACGCTTATATCGCCAAGGGCGTACATCTGGGCAAAGGCGCACAGATTTACCCGCACACCTATCTGGGCGAGAACGTCAGTCTGGGCGACAACTGCACGTTGTACGACGGCGTGAAGGTCTATTACAACTGCCGGATAGGCAACGACTGCATCCTGCACGCAGGAGCCGTGATTGGCGCTGACGGGTTCGGCTTTGAGCCCGACGCCAACGGAGTCAACCGGAAAATCCCGCAGATAGGCAATGTGGTTATCGAAGACGACGTGGAGATAGGCGCCAACAGCACCATCGACCGCGCCATGATGGGAACGACACGAGTGGGCAAGAACACCAAGATTGACAACCTCGTCCAGATTGGACACAACTGCGAAGTGGGCGAGTCGTCTTTCCTCTGCGCACAAGTGGGTATCGCCGGCTCAACCAAAGTGGGCAAACATTGCATCCTGGCAGGACAAGTGGGCGTGGCTGGACATATCTCTATCCCCGATGGCACGATTCTTGGAGCACAATCGGGCGTGGCAGGCACCATCCGCAAACCCGGCACGTACATGGGCTCACCCGCTATCGACGCTGCCCTCTGGCGACGCGCACAGGTGGTCATCAAGAACCTGCCCGAGATTCAGAAAGTCATTAACGAAATCGAACGAAACAAATGAAACAACAAACCATAGGACAACCCTTTCGCTTTGAAGGCAAAGGCCTGCACACAGGTCTCATGATTCACGCGACGTTCTTGCCTGCCGAGGAAAACACAGGCATCCGCATCTGCCGCGTAGATCTGCCGGGGAAGCCTTGTCACGAGGCGCGTAACCAATACGTTACCGCCACCGAACGAGGCACGGTACTTGAGAACGGCGAATGGAAGATCAGCACCGTCGAGCACGCCCTGTCAGCTCTCTACGCGATGGGCATCACCAACTGCCTCATCGAACTCGATGCACCCGAGATGCCTATCCTCAACGGCAGCGCTGCACCGTTTGTGGACGCCATTCTGAAGGCCGGCATCGTCACACAACAGGCCGAGGCCAAGACGCTGGTCATCACAGAAAGAATCGAATATACCGCACAAAACGGTTCGAAATATGTCATCGAGCCCTGCGACCATCAGCAGTTTGCCGTGGAGATATCCTTCCCCGGACAAATACTCCACGACCAGATAGCACAACTGACCAACCTGGCCGACTACCCCGCTGAGATAGCCTCGGCGCGCACCTTCTGCTTCGTTCGCGAGATAGCGTACCTCATGAGCCGCGGACTCATCAAAGGCGGAGATCTGGAGAACGCCCTCGTCATCTACGAGTATCCCATCACCCAAGAGGCGATGGACCAACTCACTGACGCGCTCGGACAGCCCAGACAGGATGCAACCAAACTGGGCTACATCTCTCCCCTTAAGTACGAGAACGAACCCGCCCGACACAAACTTCTGGACATCATCGGCGACTTCTCGCTCTTGGGCGTTCGCCTGCAAGGCAAAGTCAGCGCATACCGTCCCGGACACGGACCCAACACCGAGTGTGTCCGTTTCTTGGCGGAGAAGTTCAGGCAGCAAGAACCATAAGATAACCATAAGATAACCATAAGATCAAGCATAGAGCATGATATCACCATTAGCATATGTTCATCCGGGCGCCAAGATTGACGACACCG
>JAEEGL015319847.1_pt1 | contig 11615 bp, 6 predicted proteins | sample 9134231 | NCBI WGS metagenome assembly JAEEGL01 (sample SAMN16246548, study PRJNA631951) | gut metagenome | biome: gut microbiome; feature: rumen; material: fiber-attached | host: Bos | place: Iran: Karaj | collected 2018-10 | reverse complement strand
TTTACAAGTCATAAATATACCGATCCCAAGGGCAATCATAATAAGGACAATGTTAAATACGCCGGAGGAGGAACCTGGCTTTCAAACGGCGGCTGCCAGCAGATGCTCTATAGGGCGATGATGGATGGTGTGGGTGCCGTTCCTGAGAGTCTTGTTCCCTATCGTGAGGGCTCAGCACTTTACAATTATACGCTTGCCGATGAGTATGCATACGGACATAATGCCATTGCGTTAAAAGGTGCATACATGATCAATATCGATGACAGGGAGGGTATGAAATCCGCTATACAGGAGCATGGAGGAGTTGCGGTTTCGTTCTATGCGAGTGAAGCATATTACAATTCAGCGAATAATGCTTATTACTGTGATTATTCCGGAATCAACCACGGCGTTATGATCGTAGGCTGGGACGATAATTTCTCAAAGAATAATTTCAATTCCTCGAGAAGACCTTCGGGCGACGGAGCCTGGCTTATAAGAAACAGTTGGGGAGATGACGATTACAGCTTTTACGGATATTTCTGGATTTCCTATTATGACAGGAGTCTTAAAGCCGGAGAGTATGCTTTTGCATTTGATGCCGACAACGGAGTATACGACCACACTTATTCATACTTCAGGAATTTCTATCCCGATTCGAGCACAAGGGTAGCATCGGGACAGAATGTTACGGTTCAGTTTAATGTGGATGAGGGTGAATCCATCACCGCGATCGGTTTTGAGACCGCAAGTACGGATTTTACCGCAAATGTTACGGTAAGTGCGGACGGAGAGAGTGCAACAGGAAGCATCGATACTCATTTTGCGGGCTTTTATGTTGTTGAGCTTGACAATGAGATAAGACTGGATTCTGACGCTACCGCCACGATCGATATCAGCTTTTCAAAGCAGGTTTCAATCGTTATGGAGTATCCTTCATCGGCTCAGTACGGAAGCATTTATCTCTCAAACGCTTGTGAGGGTGGCTTTTCGATCGGCGGAAAGAAGATGAGCTACGATCCAATGGTTACTCTCTATACTAATGACAGTACAGGATCGGGTATTCCGGTTGAAAGCGTATCTTTGGACCGGACTTCGCTTAATATGGAAGTGGAAGATACTGCTAAGCTTAATGCTACGATAAGCCCTGCAGATGCAACCAGCAGGACTATAGTATGGAAGAGCTCGGATCCTAATGTTGCATCCGTTGATAATCACGGTGAGGTAACCGCAAACAATGCCGGAACTGCTACTATCACGGCATCATCAAAGAATGGAAAGAGTGCGAGCTGTGTTGTTACCGTTACCGGTGTTCCCGTTACCGGAATTGAGCTTGATAAGTATTCCTGCAGCATCCAAAAGGGCAGTACAGGAGTTATCAACGCCACAGTGCTTCCGGCAAAGGCAGGAAATAAGGGTGTATCTTTTACCAGTTCCAACTCTGCCGTTGTGACCGTTGACGATCACGGAAATATCACCGGAATAAGCGAAGGAACTGCAGTGATCACCGCAACTACAGATGAGGGCGGTTTTTCTGCAAGCTGTGAAGTAACGGTAATAAAAGCTAATGTAAAAATCGGCAGCCTTTCCGTAAGCTATGGATCTATGACGGGAATGTATGTCGGAGAAGAGAGAACCGTTACCATTAAGGTAGGTCCGGAAGGGGCCAGCGCAGATGATCTGTGCTATTCAAGCTCAAATTCAAAGGTCGCTACTATTGATTCCTCAGGTACGGTTAAGGCTATCGGAAAGGGAGATGCAAATCTTGTCATATCTTCTCAGGATGGATATTTTAGAGTAAATATCTATGCAACCGTAACGAGAGATTCCGGCTCAAATAATAACGATGACAACAATAATAACAACAATAATAACAATAATTGGGACGATGTAGACTGGGATAATGTAGATTGGGACAATTTCGACTGGGACGATTTCTGGAACAGTCTTTTCGATGACGATGACGATTGGGGAGATGACTGGGGGGATAATGGCAGCGATGATAACGGAAATGACGGAGATGACGGTGATGACAGTAACATTGCGGATAGTGACGGGGTTATTAATCCTCCGAACTTCGGCTGGGCGACGGGCACTTCCGGAAAACAGTACTGGTATGAGAACGGCAAAAGACAGGGAACCTATAATGACAAACAGGGCGTAGTGGGAGACGGTACGATAAGAGGCCGTGAGATATATGATCCCTCAAGTGATGGCTGGTACTGGCTGGATGCGGTTTACGACGGTGCAAAGGCTGTGGGCAAGGAAGTCTGGATGCCATATATCTATCAGGAAGAGGATAAATGGGACAATGACCGGAAACGCGCTACCGCATTGGAGTCCGATAACGGCATGAGCGCATGTGTCCTTGATGCCATGAAGACAAAGAAAGGCAAGTGGGTCCGCTATGACGAGAATGGCCGTATGCTTAAGGGCTGGGTTACCATTGAAGGCGCCCTTGCGGAGGTCTACCCTGACCAGGTCGGAAACACATACTATTACGATACAAGAACAGGCCTTATGGCAAAGGGCTGGGTAACTCTTGACGGAAAGACATTTCATTTCGATGAAGTCACAGGTGTGCTCTTACAGTAAGAAATCATTAACAAAGTGACGTTGAATATTAAACTATATTTATACATATCCACAATATTCATGTGTATACAATACTAACATTCAGGAGGAAAAGAAGAACATGAAAACAAGAACAAAAGTGAAAGGATTGGGGTGGCTGTTGAGCGTAGTAATGGCAGTGATGATGGTGACCATTGGCAGTACAAAAGCTAACGCTGATACGCTGACACTTTCGCTTGACGAGAACAAAAGCTATACGAATGCTCAGTTGGCAGAGTATGGAAAGATTCTACTTAATGGCTATAAGCTTACGGTAACCGATAACTTTTCCACGACTGCAGACATTACATTGGGAACAAATGGAACGCTCGAAGTAAATGGTAATATGAGCACGAGTGGGCATATTTCCTGCAAAGAAGGTAATCTCGTTGTAAAAGGTAGCTATACCCAGACAGCTGACCAACTGTATCTTACTGCATCAAGAGTCACGATAGACGGAGATATAAAGTTTACCGGAAACGGAACATTTGATACTCCTAATGAAGGTGCTTTCAATGCGGGAACATCTATAACAACTGTTGGAGGAAGTTTTATATATGAATCAATAAAGAATTCATACGATACGAGAGAGAATGGATATAATACCTGGACTATTTCAGGAGATATAATACAGAATGAGGGTACGGGTAAGCTCAATATACAAAATGTAGTTCTGAACGGAAGCGGTACACAGACAATATCATTACAATCCAACAGCAGCATTAATTATTTTACACCTACTAACAGTAATGTAAAGGTTGTGGGGTGTTTAAACAAAGCAATCCTTATGGCTGATTTTACACCCAAAATGGATACGGATTTGGAATCCAACGGATTAGATTTGAATGGGCATGTTTTGACATTACCCCATGGATTGAAAATTACCGGTGCTTTACATACAAGAGATAATGGCTTTCTGACTGTTAATGGTAACATGAGTTCAAGTGGGAATATTTCCTGCAGAAAAGGTAATCTTGTTGTAAAAGGCAATTACACACAAACAGATAACCAGTTATTTCTTACTGCATCAAGAGTCACAATAGAAGGAGATATAAAGTTTACCGGAAACGGAATATTTCATACTCCTAATAATGATGCTGATAGTGTGGGAGCGTCTATAACAACTGTTGGAGGTAGTTTTATATATGAATCAATAAAGAATTCAAACTCTACATTAAAGAGTGGATATAATACCTGGACTATTTCAGGAGATATAATACAGAATGAGGGTACGGGTAAGCTCAATATACAAAATGTAGTTCTGAACGGAAGCGATACGCAGACAATATCATTACAATCCAACAGCAGCATTAATAATTTTACACCTGTTAACAGCAATATAAAGATAGTGGGGTGTTTAAACAAAGCAATCCTTATGGCTGATTTTGCACCCAAAATGGATACAGATTTAAATGCTGAGGGATTAGATCTTAACGGACATGAATTAACACTGCCTCATGGGTTAAATATGACCGGTGATTTAATTATAAGTGAAAATGGTAATCTGATAGTTAATGGTGATTTCACTTCTAATTCATATGTGGACTGCAGAAAAGGCAGTCTCACTGTAAAAGGCAATTACACCCAAACGGCCAACAGGATATTTCTTACAGCATCAAAAGTCACTATAGATGGAGATATGAAGTTTACCCAAGATGGAACGTTCGCAACGCCTGCTGATGCAAATAGCAACTCGGGAAAATCCCAAACATCTGTTGGAGGCAATTTTATATATGAATCAGTAAAGGATTCAAAAGAGAAATATGCTCCCGGATATAATTCCTGGATTATTTCAGGAGATATGGAACAGAAGAGCGATGCCGGTCAGCTTAACTTAGGATATCTTTATATGTCAACTCCCGGAAGCAAGGTAACATTTACTAACGGTGACGCAAAAACAATAGAAATTAAAAGCACTAAATCAGTATATACATTTAACCCTGGTAATTGCTATACAACCCTTATTTCCATCAGCACAGTTTCTTATGATGCAAATGGCGGTAAAGTTGATGCAAAGAATAAAACAGTAAAGTCTACTGAGGCTTATGGAGAGCTTCCTACACCTTCTAGAACAGGTTATTTCTTCGACGGATGGTATACAGCAAAAGAAGGTGGCGATAAGGTTTCAGCAGATACAAAGGTATCGGCGGTAGAAAACCATACATTGTATGCTCATTGGTCGGAAATGCCTTCGGTAGAAGATGCAACAATAAAGCTTTCAAATGAAGAATTTACTTATGATGGGAAGGCTAAGACACCTGACGTAACAGTTAAATATAATTCTGATACACTTAAGAAAGATACTGATTATACAGTTACATATTCGGATAATATCAATGTGGGAAAAGCTACTGTTACTGTTAGCGGAAAAGGTAAATATAAGGGAACCGTTAAACTTGAATTTACCATCAAATCATCTACTCCCGAGTTCGGCTGGTATTATGCAGAAGGCAGAGCATTCTGGTATGAGAACGGAACCCGTCAGGGAACCTTTGACGATGCAAACGGCGTAATCGGAGACGGTACGATCCGCGGACGTGAGATCTACGATCCCGATTCAGATGGCTGGTACTGGCTTGATTCAATCTATGATGGAGCAAAGGCAGTAGGTAAGGAAGTATGGATGCCTTACATCTATCAGGATGAGGATAGCTGGGATGATGATACCAAGAGAAACATCGCATACGAGTCCGACGAAGGAATGGGTGAATGTGTTCTCAATGCGATCAAGAGCAAGGCAGGAAAATGGGTGCGCTATGATGAGAATGGCCGCATGCTCAAGGGCTGGGTTACCATCGAAGGCAAGCTTGCTGACATCTATCCCGATCAGGCAGGCAACACCTATTATTACGACAACCGCACAGGCCTAATGGCTAAGGGTTGGGTAACTCTTGACGGAAAGACATACTTCTTCGATGAAATGACAGGTGCACTTGTACCATAAAATGAAATAATATTGATATTCAAAGACTCCGCTGTAGGCTTAGCTTCGGCGGAGTCTTTTTGTGACATATTGTTCTCTTGAAGGTTGTTTATTGTCAATGTTATAATATTACGGAGGGGTAATAATGGACGATCAGATATGTCAGAAATAATCGTAAAACTATGGAGAATGATGAAGCTGTAGACAAAGCCTTAAAGGATATGCCGGATGATTACGAAATAAAGGATTTTCTTCTGGCTAATCAAGCGGAGGTAAAGAGTATGTGTCTAACGGAATATAATGAAGCTGAAACAATGCAGATGATTAAGGATGAGGGAAGAGAAGAAGGAAGAGAAGAAGGAAGAAAAGAGGGATTGGAAGAAGGACTGAAAAAAGGACGAGAAGAAGGAGAAGAAGAACGAATAGAGTTAATGAGGGAGATAGAGATGCTTAAGAGAAAAATTGATTCATTGAATGGTTTGAAGAATTAATTTATTGAAGTTTTGATTAGCAACTTCCCGATGTAAAGCTTGAAATTGTGCTTTACATCGGAAGTTTTTGACTTTTGTGTGGATACTACATCATAAAAGATAACCTTTGAAAAATGACAATTCTATGCAAGATTAACCTTTGAAAAATGACAATGTCTTTGTGTTTTAAAACTATATGGAGGACAAGATATGAAAGCAAAACATATTGCAAAGTCTGTTGTTACGCTGGCTGCATGTATAGGAATGATAATTCCGGGTATTCCTGTATCAGCTGCCGACTGCGAATTCAGAACCGGTGATGACGGGAAACTGTACTGGTTTGAAGCAGGGGTTAAACAGGGGACTCTCAGCGATACTCAGGGTATACTTGGAGATGGGACAAACAGAGGCAGGGAGATCTTTGATTCTGCTACAAACGGATGGTACTGGCTGGACTCAGTTTATGACGGAGCCAAGGCTGTCGGGAAGGAAGTATGGATCCCCTACATATATCAGGATGAATTGGTGGCGAGTCCCGACGGCAATGGGAGAATGGCTAACGGTATCAGTGATGAAGCTCGGGTAAAAGAACTCGCACAGGCCAGCATTACTTCGGAAGCCGATATGTCTGCGCAGGTTGAGGCAGCCATAAAAAACAAAACCGGCAAATGGGTGCGCTATGATGAAAACGGAGCCATGCTCAAGGGCTGGGTAAAGATACAGGGAGCGCTTGAGAAATACTATACCGATCAGGTTGGAAATATATATTACTATGATCAGAAGACCGGTCTTATGGCAAAAGGAGATGTTACCATAAACGGGGTGCAGTACCACTTTGATGAGACCACAGGTGTGATTGATGATCCATCGAAGGCACCTGATATCAATACCGGACTTGAATCATCAGACAGCCAGCAGGGTAGCGACACTACTGATAATGGAACATCCGACAGCCAGCAGGGCAGCGACACTATTGACAATGGAACATCGGACAGCCAGCAGGGCAGCGACACTACTGACAATGGAACATCGGATACGAAGCAGACCGATCAGGAAACCACAGATAAAAAAGATACAACCGATGACAGTCAGGATTCGTCAAAATCCGAGAAGACCAAAAAAAACGTAGAATATGTCGTTTTCGGAAGCTATGAGCAGGATAATGATGACTCAAACGGAAAAGAGCCCATTGAGTGGATGGTATTAGATGAAAATGAAAACGGAAAACTACTTATCAGCAGATATGTTCTCGACCGAGTTGAATACAATACGGAATATACTGATGTCACCTGGGAGACCTGCAGCCTAAGAGAATGGTTGAATGAAGATTTTCTGAACAGCGCTTTTACAGCGGAAGAGCAGGCTAAGATAGCTACCGCAAATTTAGTTAATGCCGATAATGCATACTATGGAGTCGATGGCGGAAATGATACCAAGGATAAGATTTTTTGCCTGAGCCTGGATGAGATGTTCAAGTATTTTGAATTTGATCACTATGATGAATCCAGTTATAGTTACTGTCAGGATCTTATAGCACCTGCAACTTCCTATGCAATTAGCAATCGCGCAATGAATATAGCGATAGAACAGGATGTGTATGATAGATTTTTAAAGGACTATGGCTATACAACGGACTGCGTAGGCATGTCCGGGTCGTATTGGTGGCTGCGTTCCCCGGGCCTTTCCGGTGGTTATGCTTGCACAGTGACTTACGATGGATGCACGGGTTCGATGAGCGGCGACCACGTTGACATAGATGAGTATGTCGGCGTTCGCCCTGCTTTATACATATCCAAGTGACGGATGTTTCTTGGGTGAAGTAACAGGTACTGTACTGTAATAAAAGAATAAAAATAAATAATAATCTGATTTAAACAGACTCCGCTGAAAGCATAGCTTAATGCGGGGTCTTTTTTGACGAGCCATGTGTTTATCGAGGGTAGAAATACCAAACAATCTGTTGCTTAAAAGTATAAAGAATTATATAATATTTTCGGAATTATAAAAAAGTATAAAGAATTATAAAAGAAAAATTGAATTATAAACAATTATAAAACATTAATCTTTCCAAGGGGGTGTAATATGCAGAATCCATTTACAACAACATTCAGTAAAATCCCTGATTATACATATATACCGACGGATCAGGTCAGGGAGATTGTTGATAATTTCAGCTATGATAATCCGTCAGAATCGCTCTATAAGATTACTGGCGTCAGGGGATCTGGCAAAACAGTTCTGCTTGCTAAAATAGAAGAAGAGATGAGCTTAGAATCAAATCAAAAATCCGGATGGATAGTTTACAGACTTAATCCATCAAGAGATATGTTAAAACAGCTTGCAGCTCTGTTATACAAAGAAGACTTTGTTAAGGATTTATATAAGAGCCGAAGCCTGAATATATCCGCAACAGTTCTCGGTACGGGTGGAGGAATAGGCGTATCCGCTACTAAACAGGATGAACTGTTCGATATTGGAGTTGAGCTTGACGGAATGTTACAGAAAGCAGCGGATCACGGGAAAAAGATCCTGATAGGAATTGATGAGGTGTCAAAAACTCCGGAAATGATCGAACTTGCTGCTGAATTTGGCAAATGGTTGAGAGCCGGATACCCTGTTTATATGGTCTGTACCGGATTATATGAGAATATTGAGCAGATATATAATGTCAGAAATCTCACATTTTTCAGACGGGCCACTACAATTAAAACTGAGCCGCTTAATGCAGTCAGGATGATTGATATGTACCAGAGAAAACTTGTGATAAGCAAGGAGGAAGCAAAGAACCTTGCCGGTCTTACCATGGGTTATCCCTATGCTTTCCAGGAACTTGGAGTACTTTTTTTCAAAAGAAAGAAAAGTGATAAAACAGAAGATATAATAGATCGGCTCAAGATCGAACTGTATGCTTATGCGTACGAGAAGATATGGGAAGAAATGTCAACTGAAGACAGAGCTTTAGCAATGCTTCTCACGGAGAAAACAGAATACAAGAGAGAAGAAGTAATAGGCAAAATGTTAAAGCCAAATAACTATTCAATATACAGAGACAGATTGTTGAAAAGAGGAATTATTGTGGCAAAACGGTCATATATATCCCTGGCACTTCCGTTTTTTGGAGAATATATCAAGGAATATTGCTAAAACAGATGTTTTTTTGCTTCTTTGCATGATAAATCAAATTTTTTGTTTTATAAATACTTGATGGAGGACATGAGATGAAAGGAAAACGTATTGCAAAGTCAGTCATAACGCTGGCGGCCTGTATCGGAATGATAGTTCCCGGTATGCCTGTATCAGCTGCCGACTGCGAATTCAGAACAGGTGATGACGGTAAACTGTACTGGTATGAATCGGGGGTTAAACAGGGAACTCTCAGTGATACCCAGGGTATCCTTGGAGATGGAACCAACAGAGGCAGGGAAATTTATGATTCTGCTACAGACGGATGGTACTGGCTTGACTCTGTTTATGACGGAGCCAAGGCTGTAGGTAAGGAAGTATGGATCCCCTACATTTATCAGGATGAACTGGTAACGAGCGCTGACGGCTATGGAAGAATGGCTAACGGTATCAGTGATGAAGCCCGGGTAAAAGCACTCGCGCAGGAGAGCATCACTACCGAAGCTAATATGTCTGCGCAGGTTGAGGAAGCAATAAAAAACAGAACTGGCAAGTGGGTGCGCTATGATGAAAACGGAGCCATGCTCAAAGGATGGGTCAAGATACAGGGAGCGCTTGAGAAATACTATCCCAATCAAGTCGGAAATATATATTACTATGATCAGAAGACCGGTCTTATGGCAAAAGGAAATGTAAACATAAGCGGAGTGGAGTATCACTTTGATGAGACCACAGGAGTACTTGATGATCCATCCACTGCACCTGATATCAATACCGGACTTGAATCATCCGACAGTCAGCAGGACAGTAAGGAAACTGATAATGGAACATCCGACAGTCAGCAGAGCAATGAAACTACTGATAACGGAACATCGGATACGAAGCAGACCGATCAGGAAACTGCAGATAAAAAAGATACAACCGATGACAGCAAGGATTCGTCAAAATCGGAGAAGACCAAAAAATCTGTAGAATATGTCGTCTTCGGAAGCTATGAGCAGGATAATGATGACTCAAACGGAAAAGAGCCCATCGAGTGGATGGTATTAGATGAAAATGAAAACGGAACACTCCTTCTCAGCAGATATGTTCTGGATGCTGTGCCGTATAATAAGGCATTTGCTAATGTGACATGGGAGACCTGCAGCCTCAGAAAATGGTTGAATGATGAATTCCTGAACAGCGCTTTTACAGCAGAAGAACAGGCTAAGATAGCTACAACGGATGTAGTTGATGTATACTATGGAACCAAGAGCGGAAATGATACCAAGGATAAAGTTTTCTGCCTGAGCGTGGATGAGGTTCACAAGTATTTTGAATTTGATTACTATAATGATGCTGCTGCGAATGGGTACTGTCAGGATCTTATAGCGAATGCAACACCCTATGCTGAAAGCAATGGCGTAGTTACATGTGAAATATCAGAAAATTATTGTAATACTGTTCTTAAGCATTACTACGGATACACAGCGGATTGCATAGGATTGACCGGGGCGTGGTATTGGCTGCGCACTCCAGGCTACGCTAAGATCGGTGTGTGCACCGTGGACTTCTATGGCTGGGCGGGCAAGGATGTCGACCTCGACGTCAACCTGACTAATTACGGCGTTCGCCCTGCTTTATACATATCCAAGTGACGTATGTTTCTTGGGTGAAGTAACAGGTACTGTACTGTAATGAGCCATATTCATGTTGCAAGCAATCGCAGCTACAACAATGAAGATGTACTTCAGAGTGCGATTTTCCTGCCATGATAATTGAACTTAAAAGAAATGATTCCGCGGACAGTGCTGCAAATGCCTGGTACTGGCTGGATGCCATATACAGCGGCGCAAAGGCTGTGGGCAAGGAAGTCTGGATGCCATATATCTATCAGGAAGAGGATAAATGGGACAATGACCGGAAACGCGCTACCGCATTGGAGTCCGATACCCGCACAGGCCTTATGGCAAAGGGACTGGTTACCCTTGACAGAGTGACATATTACTTCGATGAAGTTAGTGGCGTACTTGTACAACAGGTTTTGTTTGGAAACACAAATCAACCTTCATATACCTACTTGAATATTAGCTGCAAGAAGACTAAAATCGTGTTGTACATATATTGTATATGTGTATACAAAAAAATTACAGGAGGAAAAAGGCATGAAAGCAAGATCTAAGATGATTGTAAGGGGTGGGTGGCTGCTTAGCGCAGTGATGGCAGTGATGCTGGTGATCACGCTAGGCAGTACAAAAGCTTACGCGGATACGCCGACACTGTCGCTGAGTAAGGATGAAAGTTATACGAATGCTGAATTGTCAGGATATGGATTGATTCTACTAAATGGTCATAAACTGACGGTTACAGATGCGTTTACTACAAGTGCAGAAATTATTCTGGATACAAATGGAACGCTTGAGGTTAACGGAAATATGAGCTCGAGCGGTAAAGTAGACTGTAGGTTAGGTAATCTTACTGTAAAAGGAAATTATACCCAAACAGCTCAGAATCTGCGCCTTATTGCA
>JAEEGL014552196.1_pt1 | contig 11615 bp, 7 predicted proteins | sample 9134231 | NCBI WGS metagenome assembly JAEEGL01 (sample SAMN16246548, study PRJNA631951) | gut metagenome | biome: gut microbiome; feature: rumen; material: fiber-attached | host: Bos | place: Iran: Karaj | collected 2018-10 | reverse complement strand
AGAAATCGAGCAATTGTGCTTTTCCTTCCTCATCCAACATCGTTATAAAGCCATTATCGCGTGACCAAGTATCGTTGGTCGGACATTCCACAAAGCATATTCGATGTAAGTCGATTGTTTCATTCTTTAAAAGCTCTTGTACCCGGTGTATTTCGGGGCATATTATCATTAATGGCTGCCGTTTAGCTATTTCAGTAGCCAATTGAACGTAACAATGTTCCACCTCATCGAGCATGTAAACCCAATCTGTTTGAGCATGCGGCCAAGCAATCTGAATCATACTTTGGCGATGCCATTCAGCTGGTAGATATCTTTGTGCTTTCATCTCTTTTCATTTATTTGCAACCACGCTTCCCGTTTTTGTTGGGCTGCTGGTATGTTTTCATTCTCTTGGTTCTTTTGTTCAGTCTCTTCTTTCTTCTTCTTTTTCATGAAGGATCTGAATAATTCGAGCCAGTTATCAAAATCTTTCTTATAGATTAATCCGATACCTTGAGTCGTCAAGGTTGATTTGATAAAGTATCGGTCGTTGGTCTCATTATAACCACGAAGCCGCCATTCACCATTCTTGGTTAATAAAAGGATTGCCTCGAAGTCGCCCACGAAATTGGTGTTCGCTAAGGCATTATCACGATATCCGAAGTTTCCATTAATAAGCAATCGGTTGTTCAACAGACGACCAGACAATACTGCTTCTGCCTCCACATCTGTCCATCCTTCTAATCCTGTACTCAGGTTTGCTCCGATATTCCAGTTCTTATTGTCCATCCATTGCGATAGCATATTGTTCAGCTGACTGGAAAGTGTCGTAAAGGCAAGCGAACTTGTTGCATTCGATTGTGTAGAAGCTGTCGTATAATCATATGTATAGAACTTACCGATACCCAATAAGTAAATGATTTGAGTGTTCATCTGTTCTTCTGTAGCAGTTATGCTTCGTACCAACTCGCGGTCTTCTTCATTGACTGTCGGCAAATCAAGGTCAAAATGAATCTCCGGATCACTTAAGTTACCCGTTAGGTTCAATAAACAGTTCACACGAACGGTTGATTGACTTTGATTGAGGTTACCAATACCAAGATCACTCAGTGATGCCGAGTTAACAGTGTAAGTTGCTTGCACGTCAACGTTGGCATATGCTGGATCTCCCGAGAATGTAACAGTACCACCTTGATTCAGCGTGAAATCTTTGCGGATAATCTCCTGCATACTCAACTTATAGATACCTCGATTGATGACATAATTTCCGAAAATCCTAAAATCACCTTTATTATAAAAACTGATTTGTAGGTTGCCATCGCCGTTTGCTGAGATAAAATCGCCTGTTACTGGGTCCATGATGATACGGACAGTTGCATCTTCTGTAGCATTTATCAACATATTCATTCGTAAATCCATTGGCGGTCCTTCATCTTCTTCCGCTTTTTTGGCATCCGATGGATGATAGAAGTGCGTTTGAATATGGTCTTGGTTTCTACGCGGAGTCTTATCGACAAATGTGATGAACTGATTACTGATAGCCTCAGTAGTAAAACCAGTAATGTAGGTAAACTCTGTGTTTGGTCCCGTCGTCATATTGGCGGTGACGGTCAAAGCATTGTTTCCTCCATCTAATGAGACATTACCAGTGCCGTATATCTTACCATAGAAGGTCATGTCACCCGTATCTTGCGTATTGTAAAGCAGTAGACTGTTACCTTGAACATCAAAATGGTAGACAAAATTATGTAGCTTTTCGTGACGGACATTGCCGTTTGCTATGCCGTTATGACCTTCAGCATCCAAGATATGGACGTTATTAAAGTTAATTTGGCCTGGACGCAAGTGAACTGAGTCGTTTGGAATAACAAAATTCGTGTTTAGAACAGATACAAATCCATTGGCAGAAGCTATTACATCGCCTTCCAAATCAAGTGTACTGAGCGGACCGAATAAACGAATGTTTCCGGTAGCACGACCTTCCATCTGACTAAATATTCCATTGATGAACGGGTAGAGGAGTCCTACATTTGTATTATTCGCTTGGATGTTCAAGTCAAGTTCCTCTTTTGTAGGAGAAATATATCCAGAGACGAATGTCTTTGATACATCTTCTTCTTGAATATCTGCGACTAATCGGATTCCTTCCAACTCTTTATCCCATTTACCCTGAATATCTGCCTCACCGATATTTGCTCTGTTTACAGTAAATTGATGGACATTGAGGTTCGCACTCATATCCATTTCTCCAAACACTCCTTTTATTTTTACTTCACCCGTAGCCAATCCTCCAAATTCAACGGCGTCGAAGCGTAACATCTGAATAATATAATTGATATCCAAACTCTTTAAGTCGATGAGACAAGAATCTTCGATCGATGGTGTTAGTTTTCCATTGATTCGTAAATGTTGATTCTCGTGTTCAAAGAGGAAATTGTCTACATATACTTTTCCTGAGTCAACAAGAATCTTTGACGGATGTACATTCCAGACAGTATCATTCATGACAACGGTTGTTGGCTCAATCTGAATATCAGCACTTAAAACCGGTTTGTTACCTTTTGATTTATGGAATTGAGTATGAGTGGCCAGCTTACCGACATATGTCACATCCGTATTATTACCCCAGTTGATGATAGTTTCGAGTTTATCATCCTTTGCTTTGGCATCGAAGGCAACATTAAACATACTTCCGCTTTTCATCAACATACCTACACGAAGTAGACATGTGAACGCATCTGCCTGACTCTCACAAAGCAGGTTACTTGAATCATACAATGTGTTCTTATATCGGAATTCCGGGAAATGTCCTTCTATACGTAGCTTCTCTTCTTGGTCGTTTATCGAACCAGTAAGCGTTGCTGGATAATGCAAACCGATAGGAAGTAGGAAAACCTTTTCAAAGAATGTGGCATCATTCAGTTTTACCTCAAAATCGAAGTGATTGTGAGGTGTTGCCGTCCCATGTTTTAGTGTTATTAATGATGGAATATATCGTTGTATGGTTTGTAGAACACTGGCCGTCAGTGTTTTGTATGAATAATCACCTTTTACGTTCGCTTGGAGGAAAGGAGATTCTACATGCAATTCTTTTTCTTTAGGTCCGATTCGTTTGGCCGTCAAGGTCAGATTTTTCAGGAAATATTCCGAAGAAATTGGGTTGTTGAGATTCAGACTGTCAATCTTGATTGTACCCGTCATATCATCAATATTATTTCCTGTAACATCTGCTATCAAGTTGAGAGAAAATGATTTGTCCTCATATTGTTTTGATAGGTTCAAGTCGTGTGGTCGAAGTGAACGTACCTTAGCTGTAACCTGATAACTAGGGATTGGTTTAGAAAGGTTGAAATTTCCGTTTAGCAGAATTGAACCATTGTCTGGGTCATCCAAGTTAATCTGGCCATCAAATCCTCCATTTTTATAGATGCCGTCCAATGTTATGTTTTCATATGCGTAGGAGTTATATATAAGTTCACTGATAATGCCTTTCAGTGAAGTTTCTGACTCCTTTTGTTTATTAAGAACCGACTGTACATCGAGTTCAAACGACGCATTTCCCAGTTGTTTGTTATTCAGCAACTTCCCTAATTGAATGTCTTTTCCTTCTACTTTACCTAAATAAGTGATAGGAAGATTATTATTTGATTGAATCCGAATGTCACCATTCATTTCACCGATGGCTGTCTGTAAGTCGGCAAGAGTATGAAGATCGTTCAACTTACCACCCATTTCTCCTCTTAGGTGTATCTGTCCTAGTCTGGTTAGGATAGGAGAGTTGCTTTCTAGGATCGTATTGATAGTTTCTATACCTTTTTCATTGATGTCGATTTGTCTTAGTCGGGCAAACACTTGTGCGTTTTTCCCTTGATCCCAGTTCCTGATACTGCCATCAGCTTGTAGTAGAATGTTTTCAGTGTGTGATAATCGAAGGATAGGTATTTGTAAATCTTTTCCTTTTCCTTCAAACTCACTGCGTACCGCAACCGGAGCCTTAATATTTTGGAGAGATGTGAGAAATGGACTTAAATCTGTTGGAACTATCGATGATTTTAACTTTCCTCGGTAGGCGACACTATCATTAAATGCCTTCAATTCTTCCCAATTCCCATACTTAAAAGATAAGGTATCAAGATTCAAGGAAGAGTTTAACAAGTCAATATCAAAATTGCTGACTAACAGATTCTTATTGTTTGCGGTAATCTTTGATGAAAGCTTCTTTAAAACGAAGCCTGATTGCTCCTCAAAACTGATTCTTCGGATACTGGCATTGATACTATCCTTATTCAAAGCTTTCAAAGATAGAGTAGCGATAAGTTGTTGGATGTCGATATGATTTGGATCGAAACCTTCTTTTTGTGGCTCAGAAAGTACATCGTATACGACTCTTCCCCTACGAACAAGTAAAGAGTTGACTCTTATGTCTAAATCAAATGGCTTACTGACTGTATCTTTTGAAGCAAAAGCATCTAATACGAATTGGAAATTCGTTGGTTCTTTAGGAGAAGGACGGTTCAGGTTAGCAGTAAAGTCGAACAGTTGAATACTATTAATCATGAACTTTCCCTGCAACAACGGTAAAAGGTCAAATTTAGTAGAGAGCTTGTTTACAAAAAGTAGATTGTTATTTTGTTGGTCTTTCAGTTGGACATTGTCTATCACAATACGGTTTAACAATCCCATGTTGATGCGTCCAACTTCTACATTTGTGTTAAGACGTTCTGAAAGTTCCTTGGCAACAGCATGAGCCGTCCGTTTCTGAATATAAGGGATATTCAGTAATACAATTAGTCCGATATATAGTCCTACAAGGGAACCTATCAGAATATAACTCGTGTATTTAATACCTTTTGAAATGCTCATATCGCTATAAACGGTCAAATTTACGTAAAAAGTAGGAGGTGAACCAGAAAAAATCAATTTTTAATACAATAAATTTGTGTTCATTGAGACTTTAACAGTTCATTTATTTTTGTTACATTTGTTGTATATAATAATAGTTGATATGAAGATAAAATACTTTTTGGTTTTTGCATTAATGATAATCAGTGCAATACCTGTAATGAAAGCACAAAAAGTGCAATCCGATTTTGATTGGCAAGCTCGTTTTGACCGACTTTATGGTGAGGCTGCCATGCGATATCATTTCGAATCTGTACAACCAAAGGATGTTGTGGCTTGGCAAAAAGCTTTGTTGGGTGAACTGAAGCAATCTTTGGGAGTTACGCAAATTGAGAACTCGCTTGCTAATTTCAAACCTTATGGGAAATTCTTAAATCGTGAAGAGTTGGACGACTTTATCCGTGAGCGTTGGATTATTTGGACAGAACCTGATGTGCCATTGCCTTGTGTCATCCTTCGTCCAAAGAATATTAAAGGAAAAACGCCGTTGGTTATCACGCCTCATGGACATAATGCTAATACAGAACTTTATGCTGGTGTTTGTCTGAACGCGAACGACTCTGCTTTGATTCGTGACGGAGAACGCGATATTGCGGTTCAAGCAGTCAAAGAAGGTTATATTACCATTTCACCCACCACACGTGGATTCGGGAATACTCGACATCCTCGTGAAATTTCTTCAAATGAAGGCCATTCCTGTCGAACATTATTAGTCAACGACTTGTTGGTTGGACGGACACCGATCGGAGATCGTGTGTGGGATATGATGAAATTGATTGATTATGCCTTGGAGAACCTTCCAGTTGATGGAAAGAACATTATCATGACGGGAACATCAGGTGGAGGAACGACGACTCTATTTGCTAGTGCCGTTGATCCACGTATTACTATTTCCGCACCGAGTGTTTATTTCTGTACTTTCATCCATAGTATTGGTACGATTATTCACTGTGAATGTAATTATATTCCTGGAATCTTGAATCTTGGTGAGATGAGTGACATCGCCGGTTTGATTGCACCGCGTCCTTTCCATGCGATTACTGGAATAAAGGATGATATCTTCCCGATAGAAGAAACCCGTAAGGCTTTCGGAGAATTAAAACAGATATATAAAGCCTTCGGCGCTGAGAAAGATTGTCAGTTATTTGAGGGACAAGGAGGTCATCGTTATTATAAAGCTGGAGTTTGGAAATTCGTCAAAGCACATTTGAAATAAGAAGATTTGAATTGATAAACAAGAAAGGCAATCCAATTGGATTGCCTTTCTCTATAATTATCATTCCCACTCAATTGTTGAAGGTGGTTTAGAGGAGATATCATAGCAAACGCGATTGACTCCTTTTACCTTATTTATTATTTCATTCGACACTTTGGCTAGAAACTCGTAGGGAAGATGTGCCCAGTCGGCAGTCATGGCATCCATACTAGTTACAGCACGTAAAGCAACGGGATGTTCGTATGTGCGTTCATCACCCATTACACCAACGCTGCGGACAGAAGAAAGCAGAACAGCACCAGCTTGCCATACTTTATCATATAAAGATTCGCCATCATCGCAAATCCAGTTATGCAAACCAGAGATATAGATGTCATCTGCTTCCTGAAGGATGGCTACTTTCTCAGGAGTAATATCGCCAAGAATTCGTACTGCCAATCCAGGGCCGGGGAACGGGTGTCGTTTGATCAGGCGATCTGGCATACCCAAACGATGACCGACGCGTCTTACTTCGTCTTTGAACAACCATTGCAAAGGTTCGCATAGCTTCAACTTCATCTCTTTGGGCAAACCTCCAACATTATGATGACTCTTAATTGTCTTTCCTGTGATATTCAGACTCTCAATTCGGTCTGGATAAATGGTTCCTTGTGCCAACCATTTAGCATCAGTGATTTTATGAGCCTCAGCATTGAAAACCTCAACGAAATCACGTCCGATTATTTTACGTTTTTCTTCTGGCTCGGTCACACCTTTCAGATCAGCAAAGAATTTTTGGCTGGCATCCACACCAATGACATTCAATCCAAGACCTTCGTATGTCTTCATCACCTTATTGAACTCATTCTTGCGGAGCATTCCGTGATCAACAAAGATACAAGTAAGATTCTTGCCGATAGCTTTATTCAATAATGTCGCACATACAGAAGAATCTACACCACCGCTCAATCCTAAAATCACTTTATCATTACCCAACTGTTGCTTCAGTTCCTCAACAGTAGTTTCAACGAATGAGGCAGCACTCCATTCTTGTCGACTTCCGCAAATATCTACGACAAAATTACGGAGCAGTTGAGTCCCTTGTACGGTATGGTAAACTTCCGGGTGGAACTGTACCGCCCAAATAGGGCGTTTTGCACTGGCATAAGCAGCGTATTTCACATCAGCAGTGGAAGCTATGATATGAAATTCGTCGGGAATGGCAGTAATGGTATCACCATGGCTCATCCATACCTGTGAGTTTATCTCAAATCCCTTGAATAATGGGTTTTCAGCATCGAAATGATGAAGGTTAGCCCGGCCATATTCACGTGTGTTTGTCTTTTCCACTTTTCCACCTAAGGTGTGAGAGATGAATTGTGCGCCGTAACAAATACCGAGAACAGGAATTCTTCCGATAAAGTCATTCAAGTTCACCTTGAATGATTCGGGATCGTGAACAGAGTAGGGGGATCCACTCAAAATTACGCCGATGACGGAAGGATCATCTTTTGGAAATCTGTTATAAGGAAGGATCTCGCAGAATGTATCAAGCTCACGAACGCGACGTCCTATCAGCTGGGTGGTTTGTGAACCGAAATCTAGGATGACAATTTTTTGTTGCATATCCAATTATATTTTGTATTTGCGTGCAAAGATAATTAAATCTAGACGAGTTATCGAAAAATGAAAAATGTTTTTTTTAACGATAACGTTAATGATGAGCAATGGCGAGCATTAAAAAAGAAAAGTGCAATATCAAATCACTTTGATTATGCACTTTTTCTAAATTATAATTAAAGAACGAAAATGGCTTATTTATTCTTCAGTAAGTCACGGATTTCAGTTAACAAAGTTTCTTCTGCACTTGGAGCAGGAGGAGCAACTGGTTCTTCTTCTTTTTCTTTCTTCAATTTCATCATTGCACGCAATACGCAGAAAATAGCAAATGCGATAATCAAGAAGTCAACGATGTTCTGGATAAATGTTCCATAATTCAGTGTTGCAGCTTCCTTGATCACTTCACCGTTTTCAACAATTGCATCCTTGATAACCCACTTAAGATCTGTAAAGTTAGCGCCGCCACCGAGCAGACCTACCAATGGCATAATAACGTCAGCAACTAATGATGATACAATCTTTCCAAAAGCACCGCCGATAACAACACCGACAGCCATGTCAAGAACATTGCCCTTCATGGCAAATTCTTTAAAATCTTTCAAAAAACTACTTTTTCCCATTTTTTTTATTTTTAAGATGATTTATAATGCGAATATAAAAACAATTTCTTACTTTTGCACCGCAATAGAGAAATAATGTTGAATGTTTTACAACATTTTTTTTAGATTCGTCAGAAATTCTTTATTATAGAACTTTAAAATAAAAAAGTAAAATGATTAAAATTGCTATTAATGGTTTTGGCCGTATTGGTCGTTTAGCTTTCCGCCAGATGTTTGAGGCTGAAGGTTATGAAGTTGTTGCTATCAACGATTTGACTAGTCCTAAGATGCTTGCTCACCTTTTGAAGTATGATACAGCTCAGGGTGGTTTCGCTGGTAAGTTCGGTGAAGGAAAACACACAGTTTCTTATAAGGATGCTACTTTGGCAGAAGATGGTAAGACTGTTGTTGTTCCTGGTTCTATTACAGTTGACGGCAAAGAAATTACAATCTACGCTAAACCTAATGCAGCAGAACTTCCATGGGGTGAACTTGGTGTTGATGTAGTTCTTGAGTGTACTGGTTTCTATACTTCAAAAGCAAAGGCTTCTGCTCATATTCAAGCTGGTGCAAAGAAGGTGGTTATCTCAGCTCCTGCAGGCAATGACCTCCCAACTATCGTTTACAATGTAAATCATAAGATTTTGACTCCGGAAGATACAGTTATCTCAGCTGCTTCTTGTACAACTAACTGTTTAGCTCCTATGGCTGACGCTTTGAACAAGTATGCTCCTATTGCTTCTGGTATTATGTCTACTATCCATGCTTACACTGGTGACCAGATGATTCTTGACGGTCCTCAACGTAAGGGTGATCTTCGTCGTTCACGTGCTGGTGCTTGCAACATCGTTCCTAACTCAACAGGTGCTGCTAAGGCTATCGGTCTCGTTATTCCTGAATTGAACGGTAAACTTATCGGTTCTGCACAGCGTGTTCCGACTCCTACTGGTTCAACTACTATTTTGATCGCTGTTGTTAAGGCTAAGGACGTTACAGTAGAAGGTATCAATGCTGCTATGAAGGCTGCTGGTACTGAAAGCTTCGGTTATACAGAAGACCAAATCGTTTCTTCTGATATCATTGGTATGAAGTATGGTTCATTGTTCGACGCTACTCAGACAATGGTTTCAAAGATTGACGACGATACTTATCAAGTACAAGTTGTTTCTTGGTATGACAATGAGAACTCTTATACTTCTCAGATGGTTCGTACCATTAAGTATCTTGCAGAACTCAAATAAGATTTTCTGTTAATTTGATATTAGATATGAGCCGCTCTTCATGAGCGGCTTTTTTTATACTTTTTGTCCATGGATTCATTCAAAATCGTTATATTTGCCATTAAATCAAAACAGTTGTATGAATCATTACGATTTGATTACCATATTAGGGCCAACGGCTTCAGGAAAAACGTCTCTTGCAGCAGCCTTAGCATATCGACTGGACACAGAGATTATCAGTGGTGACAGTCGGCAGGTATATCGGCGAATGGATCTTGGAACTGGAAAAGATTTAGAAGATTATCAAGTTCAGGGGAAACAGATACCTTACCACCTTATAGATATTGTTGAACCTGGCTATAAGTATAGCTTGTTTGAGTACCAACGGGATTTTCTGAAGGCATATCGAGAGATTGTTGCGAAGAAAAAATTGCCTATTCTTTGTGGTGGAACGGGATTGTACATTGAATCGGTTTTGAAAGGGTATAAATTGTTTGATGTTCCTGCGAATCCTGAATTAAGAGCCTCTTTGGCGGATAAATCTTTAGATGAACTGACGAAGATTCTTTCATCGTATAAAAAGTTACACAACAAGACGGATGTTGATACTGCACAACGTGCTATCCGTGCCATTGAGATTGAAGAGTTTTATCTTAAGCAGCCGGCAGAACGGAGAGATTTCCCGTCATTGAACAGCTTGATAGTCGGCGTGAATATTGATCGTTCCTTACGTCGTGAGAAGATTACTAAACGATTGAAGGATCGTTTGGAGAATGGGATGGTTGATGAAATCAGAAATCTGCTGGCAAGTGGTGTGAAAGCCGAGGACCTGATGTATTATGGACTAGAATATAAGTTCTTGACTCAATATGTGATAGGAGAGTTGACTTACGAAGAGATGTTTTCGCAGCTTGAAATCGCTATCCATCAGTTTGCCAAACGTCAGATGACTTGGTTCAGAGGTATGGAACGTCGTGGATTTACGATTCATTGGATAGATGCAACACTTCCGATGGACGAGAAAGTAGAACAAATTATGAGTTTGATAAAAGGAGAGTAAGTATGGCTATTGATCCAAACAGATGGGGAATCATTTATAATCCCAAAGCTGGTTCAAGAAAGAAACAAAAGCGTTGGAATAAGATTCGGGAGTACATGGAAAGTAAACAGATTCTTTTCGATTATGTACAGTCCGAAGGCTATGGTTCTATTGAACGGTTGGCTCGTATCTTGGCCGATAATGGTTATAAGACCATTGTTGTTGTCGGAGGTGACGGCGCGATCAATGATGCTGTGAACGGAATCATGACATCCAATGTGAAAGATAAGTCGGAAATCGCTTTCGGCATTATCCCCAATGGAATAGGAAACGACTTTGCTAAATATTGGGGTATGGATGATGATTATAAGCAGGCTATCGACTGGATTATCCATCGTCGGACAAGGAAGATCGATGTGGGTACGTGTAGTTACTGTAATGGAAAAATCCATATCCAGCGTTATTTCCTGAATGCCGTTTATATCGGCTTGGGTGCAAGACTTGTTCAGATTCGTAGTGTGACTCGTCGTTTCTGGGGAATGCAGACTTTATCTTTCCTTTCCTCAATGTTCTTACTCGGTTTCGAGCGTAAGTTGTATCGTTCACATCTATGTATCAATGGCGAACATATCCGTGATAACATTATGACTGTTTGTATTGGTAGTGCTCGAGGTTACGGATTGACTCCAAATGCCGTTCCTTATAATGGTTGGTTGGATGTATCTGTCATCTATCGTCCACAATTATTGCAGTTACTGAGTGGATTGTGGATGTTAGTGAGAGGCCATATCCTGAATCATAAGGTCGTTCGTTCATATCGTACAAAAGAAGTGAAAGTTTTGCGTGCTCAAAATGCGGCCATTAGTCTTGACGGACGTCAGTTAATAGAAATGCATATGCCTTTAGAGGTGTCCATTTTGCATGAGAATTTGTCATTAATAATACCAAAATAAGATGATCAGTTATCAAGATTTTATTCATTCAAAGAATTTCTTTTTGTTGGCAGGTCCTTGTGTCATCGAGGGCGAAGAGATGGCTCTGCGAATTGCGGAAAGAATGGT
>JAEEGL013970032.1_pt1 | contig 11615 bp, 12 predicted proteins | sample 9134231 | NCBI WGS metagenome assembly JAEEGL01 (sample SAMN16246548, study PRJNA631951) | gut metagenome | biome: gut microbiome; feature: rumen; material: fiber-attached | host: Bos | place: Iran: Karaj | collected 2018-10 | reverse complement strand
TCCGCAAGCGGTCATGCAGATATGAATCATAAAAATACATATCGTTATTCTTGCAACCCAAGAACACCATCCAGTGATTTCTTTTATCATAGAAAAGAGAATATCGTGGGCATCGCTCTAGGACTTGAATCTTTTTTTTAAGCAGTTTTTCGTCTTTCGTATCAGTCAACTTTTTGACGATGTAGTTTTTGAATGTCCAGTCACCGTATGCAAAATCTTTTGTTTTTCCGTTCTCATGCCTTATGCCGAATAGCTCTTCGCTTGCGTACATTTCGTTGATGTCTTTTGCTATGGCGTACATCTTGGAGAGGTCGCTTTGATTTAACATTTCCTTGATTTTTTGGGAAATTAGCTGTCGTTTTCCTGGGACGACATCGTAGTTTGTCAGAAGATGCCATAGGACAATTGCCTTGTACTCGTGAGAAACTCCTTTTATTGTTTGCCGCATTGCCTCTTCCGAGAAGCCTTCGTTCGAAAAATCCATTTTTGGCGTGAAATAGACTTTCCATTGTGATTTAATGAAGCCCCCGTTCAGCATCGCGAAAAAAAGGCATCCGTAGTGGAACTGTGTGAACCATTTTGGATTTATAAGACTCGCATCGAACTTTGTTATTGGAAACGGAGAACTTCCTGAGAAGTTGCGTTTTGTTTTTCTCTTTGTCTTCGTGAAGTATTCATTGATGCGGTCAAGCCTTTTCATAAAAGTGGAAAATGCACCGTAGCGTTGTTTATACATTTGCACTGTTCGATTTCCTCCATATTATTAAATTTCAGAGCGTCAAGCGATGCTAAAACTTGCAGACTCGCCAAATTTAGACATCGAAACTCTCTTCTATATAACTAATATAATTACGGAAAGTGAAAAGCGTCAAGAAAAATCTCCAGAAATTACCCTATTTGCGGGCGATGTGCGGAAGCTGCTAAAAATCGGGGTGAATTTTTCCAGCGAGGCGAAAAACATCTCTGAGTGGGAAGTCCGGCCGTAAAAATTAAATTTTTCTTTTATCTAGGTTGACAGGTTTAGTAAAAAAAATCTATAATCTAAGAATATCCCTTGAAGCTGCGTATGTGGCTTCCAAATGTCCATAAGGAGAACATACAGATGAAAAAGTATGAACTCATGGCTATCTTCCCAATTGAGGATGATAAGTCAAAGGCCGGAATTGAGGCTGTTAAATCAGTTTTGACACAGTTCGGCGCATCAGTAGAGAAAGAAGAGTCTTACGGAGACCGTGACCTTACTTATGAAGTGAAAAAACAGAAGAGAGGTCGTTTCGTTCTTTTCACGATTAACGCTAACCCTGCGAAAATTGTAGAAATCAACAACCAGTTCAGATTGACGGACAATCTTTTGAAGAGCTTGTTCGTTAAGATTGACGAAAAAAAGAACTGATAGTGTGTTTCAGCCCATTTTAAAATCATTTTTTTTCGGAGATAATTATGGCAGATGTGAACAATGTAACTTTGGTCGGAAGACTCACAAGGGATTTAAATGCTTCGGATCAGAGAGAATTTGCTTATACGGCTACGGGCGTTGCTCGGGCGAATATAAGCATTGCCGTAAGTACCAGAAGAAGAAATGGTGATCAGTGGGTGGAAGAATCGAATTATTTCAATGTGACAGTTTTCGGCAAGACGGCAGAATCGCTTAAGCCATACTTTACCAAAGGAAAGCAGATTGCCGTGGAAGGCTCGCTCAAGCAGGACCGATGGCAGGATCAGGCTACAGGAAAGACCCGTGACAGGGTTTATATCATTGCAAACAACATCCAGCTTTTGGGTGGCGGAAATATGAATGGCGGCGGTCAGCCGTCAGGGGGATATGCACAGAATTTCCGTCCGGCACAGCAGGGTGGCTTTGATGCAGCTCCAAGCCCGTCCTATGACGATTCGGCTTTTGGTGGCGGGGCAGATCAGGGATTTCAGGAAGATATCCCGTTCTGAAAAATGGCGGTAAGTCACATTCACTTTATTTAGGAGTCAAATAATGGCAGACGAGAAAAAAGAAATCGAACAGAAAGTAGAAGTTGATACACAGGGTGCTGCAGACGGACGCGAGGGCGAGGAGAAATCAGTTCGCAACGCTAAGGGAAAGACTTTCTTCAAGAAGAAGGTTTGCAGGTTCTGTGCTAATAAAGCAAAAATCGACTATAAGGATGCGGATGGTCTCAAGCGTTTCACAACTGAGCGCGGCAAGATTCTTCCACGCAGAATCACAGGAACTTGTGCGCTTCACCAGAGGGAGCTCACAGTTGCAATCAAACGCGCAAGAAATATTTGTCTCTTGCCGTTCGTGGCTGAGTAATTGTAGGCGCAAAACGGAAAAAATTGAAGCTGCCAACTCCTGGCGGTTTCTCTAAAATCTAGGAGCTTGAAAATGAAAGTAATTCTTAATACAGATGTAAAACATCTTGGTGAAATGGGAGATGAGAAAAATGTTGCCAACGGATATGCGCGCAACTATCTTTTCCCGCGCGGTCTTGCAGTGCCGTACAACGAGCAGACTGTAGCATATTTTGAGGGCAGAAAAGAAGAGATTAACGCAAGAAAAGAGCAGAAGAGAAAGGATTCTGCATCTCTCAAAGACAAACTTGAGGGACTTGCTGTTGAGCTTGAGATGCCTGCTGGCGCAAACGGAAAACTTTATGGTGCCGTAACTGCGCAGACAGTGGCTGATTATCTTGCAAAGAACGGATTCGAAGTTGAGAAAAAGAAGATTGAGATTCCTGGAACTGCTATTAAATCAACTGGAAATTATCATTGTACAATACATTTGTATGAGGCGCAGGTTGCTGAGGTCAAGTTAAGCGTAAAGGCACAGGGCGAGAAGCCTGAAGAGCCAAAAGAAGCTCCTGCACAGGAGAAGAAAGCTGAGTAGCTTTTGACTTCGTTTTTGTCCTGAAGGCTTTTTAGCTTTCAGGATTTTTTTTGCAGGGCTTTATATGACAGATTTTTTCCCGGGGCAGGAGCCTCTGAAAGATACTATTCCTCCGCATGATATTGACGCAGAGCAGGCAACGCTTGGGGCTTTGCTCCTTGACTGGGCGTCTGCAAGCGAAGTCGTTACCGAGATGAGAATCCATGGGGAGGATTTTTATCTTACTCAGAACAGAATTATCTTTAAGGCTCTCGAAGTTTTGGGAAAGGATAATGTGCAGGTTGATGCGTTTACGCTGATTGACAAGCTCAAACGCCTGAACGCGCTTGACAAGGTTGGCGGAGAGGCTTATATTGCCACTCTTACTAATACTGTCCCTTCAACGGCAAATGTAAAGTACTATGCGAAGCTTGTCCTTGACAAGGCCCGCCGTAGGTCTCTCATAAAGATTTCTTCCGAGATGAAGACATCGGCGTTTGACGCGCAGAAAGAGAGCCGCTTCATAATCGAAGAGGCGGAGAAAAAGATTTTTGCCCTTGCAGATTCTGATCAGACGATTGAGATTCATGATATGCAGGATATTGTAAACAGGACGATTGAGAATGTTTACAATAGGGTAAAAAATCATGGCGACTGCACTGGAATCACAAGCGGATTTGCTACGCTTGATTCAATGACGAGCGGATTTCAGAATTCCGAATTCGTGGTCATCGGTGCGCGCCCTTCAATGGGAAAAACTGCTCTTGCGCTGAACATGATGGAACATATTTCTATAGACAAAAAGATTCCGTGCGGTTTTTTTTCTTTGGAAATGTCCTATGAGCAGATTGGGCAGAGGCTTTTGTCCCAGCGTACGAGAATTCCCGGAACTAAGCTTAGGAACGGCATGATGCAAGTGTCGGAGCTGCAAAAACTTCAGGATGCCGCATCCGCCTGCTATGAGGCTCCGCTTTTCATAGTTGATACGCCGAATATGCAGCTTGTTGATTTACGCACTATGGCGCGCCGGCTTGTCCATGACCACGGCGTTAAGATTATTTTTATCGACTATATTGGTCTTATAACGGTTGAGAATGCGGGACCTGCCGTGTATGAGCAAGTTTCGGAAATATCAAAGTCGCTTAAGAGCCTTGCGCGCGAGCTGAATGTTCCAGTTGTTGCGCTGTGTCAGGTTGCGCGCTCTGCCGAGGGGGAAGAGCCGAATCTTGCCCAGCTGCGAGGCTCAGGTTCAATAGAGCAGGATGCGGATGTGGTTATGTTCATTCACAGGGAGAGGAAAAAAGCTGAATCTGGTGAGATGGAGCCTGTTCAAGATGCAAAACTGATTGTGGCAAAACAAAGAAACGGTCCTATAGGGGATGTTCCGCTTTTGTTCCTGAATTCAATTACACGGTTCGAGAACAAAGTCGGAGACAAGGAAAATGCACCTGTTTGACAAACCTATATCAATATTTTAAAGTATCTAGTGGGAATTTGTCTTCATCTTTCAAAGATGCCGGCAATTTTTTTGGAGCATAAAAAATGAATATCCGTTTTTGGGGTGTGCGCGGGTCACTTCCGACGCCGTTAACGCCTGAGCAGGTAAAACTTAAGATTTCTTCTGTCGTTCAGAAGATTTCCGCAAAGGACATTGAAACTCCTGAGGCAAGGGACGCTTTTTTGGCTTCTCTTCCTGCGTGGTTATACGGTACTGTCGGCGGAAATACGCCGTGCCTTGAGGTTACTGGTGAAAATGGAACTAAGCTCATTTTTGATGCTGGTACTGGAATCCGGGTTATGGGAAAAGATGGCGTTCCTCCGGCTGATTCTCATTACAATCTTATTTTTTCTCATTTTCACTGGGATCATATTCAGGGGCTGCCTTTTTTCGGTCAGGCGTATAATCCTGCTATGTCTTTTGATGTATATTCGCCGTTCGCCGATATGGAAAGCTATCTGAGAAAGCAGATGGTTCCGCCGTATTATCCGGTTACATTTGATGCTTTCACTAAGAATTTTAATTTCCATACCGTTGAGCCTTTGGAAAAGTTCAGAATCGGTGAATTTACTATTTCGTGTGTTGAAATGTCCCATCCAGGGAAATCTTACAGCTATCTTGTGGAGGAGAACGGAAAGAAGTTCGTTTATGCCACTGATATTGAGCTTACCCCAAAGGATTTTGTTCATACTCAGAATATGGAGAGTATATTCTCCGAGGCAGATGTTCTAGTCCTTGATTCTCAGTATACGGTTGAAGAGGCGCTTAGAAAAGAGAACTGGGGGCATTCAGCTTTTTGCTATGCCATTGATTTTGCGACAACTTGGCGCGCAAAAAAAGTCTACCTTTTTCACCACGAGCCGACTTATGATGACCGCAAGCTTAATGCCATCCTTGAGTCAGCCAACTGGTACGCAAAATATATCGGTCACGAGGAGCTTGAAATCTATATCGCAACGGAAGATAAGGACATAAAACTGTGAACGAGTCAGATTTGAGCCTTTCTTATAACTTCTCGCCCGAAGAAGTAAAACTTATGGCAAAATTTTTGAGGAAAAATCAGGAATCGCTTCCTGACGGTCTTTACAAATTCTTGTCGGCTGTGGAAAGAGCCATTTACGATTCTCTTCCGATGAAAGAAGTGGCGAATTTCTATTCGTAGGAACACGGTCTTTTCCGTGCAGGTTCATTAAAGCTATTCGGAAACTTCAGTTTTCCGAACAGGTCTATTTTATGTTGTCATTATGAAAAAATCTAAGAAAATAAAAATTATTGTTCTTTTCGTTTTCTTATTTATATTGATTTCTCTTATGGCTTCCGCCTGGTATGCTTTGCGTCTTGTCAGGGCCGTTGATGATGGCGGCTCTGGGCGGGAGATGAAAATTAGTGTGACTTCTGGCGAAACGGCACGGGAAGTTTCCGAAAGACTTTTTGAGAACAAGATGATTCGTTCTGCTGATTGTTTTTATATTCTTGCTCGTTATTCGGGCAGAATCCTGAATACACCTTTTGTCCTGAAAACAGGCGTTTACACTGTGAAAAGCTCCATGTCATCGCTGGAAATACTCAGGCTTTTGAATTCGGGTAAGCAGGATTACATAAAAGTTATGGTGCCTGAGGGGCTTACAATACGGAAAACGGCTGCAATCATGGAGAAAAATGGATTTTGTTCTTCCGATGATTTTGTTAAGGCTGCGAAAAATCCGGACCTTCTGAAAGAGTTTTCAATTCCGGCAAGCTCGTTCGAGGGATTTTTGTTTCCGGACACTTATTTTTTCAGTCCGGGAATGACGGCTTCTGAAATAATCTCAATGATGGTGAAGAATTTTTTCAGCCACATAGAAGCAATAAAGGCTTTCTCAGGAAAAAACGCAAGCAATATATACGAGTCTTTGATTCTTGCATCGATAGTGGAACGAGAGTACCGTTCTCAGGAGGAAGCCCCGCTGATAGCGAGCGTATTCAGGAACAGGATGAAAATCGGTATGGGGCTGTATTCATGCGCGACTATTGAGTATATCATAACGGAGATTCAGGGAAGACCGCATCCTGATGTGATAACATATGATGACTTGAAAATTGACAGCCCGTTCAATACTTACAAATGGGCTGCTCTTCCGCCCGGACCAATATCAAATCCGGGGCTTGTCGCGCTGAAAGCTGTTGCTGACACTCCCGACACGGATTATCTTTATTTTACTTTGACTGATTCTGTTTCCGGGACTCATACATTTTCACGCTCGTTTAATGCCCATGTGCGGGCAGGGGCTGAATTCAGAACCAAGAAAGCGGCGGGTTCTAACTGATGGCGATAATTTCTCGTGAGACGATAGAGCAGGTGAATCAGGCGAGCGACATTGTTTCTGTCGTTGGGGAATATGTTAGCCTTGAGCAGCGCGGAAGCTCTTGGTGGGGGTGCTGCCCGTTCCACAGCGAAAAAACGCCTTCGTTCTCGGTTACGCCGGACAAGAACATATACTACTGCTTTGGCTGCCATGAGGGCGGGAATGTAATCAAGTTCGTCATGGAAATGGAGAAAATTAAGTTTCCTGAGGCTGTAACGCTCCTTGCGAAAAAAGCTGGGGTGGAAGTTAAATTTGAGGACGGAGGCTCGGACGATTCTCAGAGAGCTGTCGATAATACTAAGGAGATGTACATTGATTTGTACAACAGGGTGGCGGGTACATTCCATTACCTTCTTGTGCAGACGAATGATGGAAAGTTCGCGCTTGATTATATAAAAAAGCGCGGTCTTACGATGGAAACCATAGAGAAGTTCAAGCTGGGGTATGCGCCTTCTGACAGGCATTGGCTCAAACGTTTCCTTAAGTCCAAGAATTTCGGGGACGACTTTCTTGAGAAATCGGGGCTTTTTTCAGAGAAATACCCTGACTCGGCCTTTTTCTCGGACAGGCTCATGTTTCCGATTTTTGACAGGCGCGGTCAGGTTGTTGCTTTTTCTGGACGATTTTTGCGTGGAAATTCGGAAAAATCGCCGAAATATATAAATTCAAGGGATTTGGTGCAGTTCAAGAAAGGGGAGACGCTTTTTGCCTTCAACTTTGCGAAAACTGCGATACGCTCCGAGAAAAAAGTCATAATCTGCGAGGGACAGATGGACTGCATAGCGTACCACCAGTGCGGGATAAACTATGCTGTAGCTCCTGGCGGAACTGCCCTTACCGAGAGCCAGATAAAAATCGTCAGGGGGTATGTTACCACCGTATACTTGTCCCTTGACAGCGATGCGGCTGGGCAGACGGCTACATTCAAGGATATACTTTTGTGCCGTTCGGCCGGGCTTGAGGTTCGGGTAATCTCAATTGAGGGCGGAAAAGACCCTGCGGAGATAATGTGCAAGTACGGAAGCGAAAAGCTGGCTCAGGCTGTGGCCGCTGCTGCCGCTGACAACGAATATCTTCTTTCATCGCTTTCCCGCAAGTACGGAATTTCAACGCCAGAGGGAAAGGCTTCTGTTGCGCGGGATTTTTTCTCGTATGTTGACAGCTTGCGCTCGGAGATTGAGAAAACTACGAATCTGGAGCGGCTCGGGGAAGTTCTCGGAGTGTCGCTCGATTCTATAAAAAAGGATTTCGAGAACAGGCTTCGCGCTTCGCAAAGTGCGCCTGTCAGAAGACCTGCCGCAACTGATGGCGGCGAAAAAATTTTGAAAAAAGACGCGGAGCTCAAAATACTTCTTGCGTGTGTCACGGATACGAAAAATTTTTCGTTCCTGCACGATGAATTGACCGAAAATGATTTTGAGAGCGACGGCGCAAAAGATATGTTCAGGATTCTGGAGGATTGCTTAGAGCAAAATTGTTTGTCACAGGATAAAATACTTGCGTGCTGCGACAATCCCGAGTATATGCGGATTATGGTTGAGGCCATAAATTCAAATGAATTCGGCGGCGACACGGAAAAATTCGTAAAAGACGGAGTTTCGTTCATAAAAAGAAGAAGTCTTGAAAAACAGAGAAACTTTTTATCTGATGAAATGAAGAAGTACAACACGAACTCCTCTGAGGGGCAGATGATTTTGAGGGAGCTTTTCGCAAAGAAGCTTGAGCTTGATATGAAATTAAACGGGAAGGTTAGGTAAGAAAATGGAAAATGAACAGAAGCTTGATCCATTGGTACAAAAACTTTTGGATTACGCAAAGGACAAGACAATCATCTCTTGGGACGAAATAAACAACATCCTGGGGCAGGATTTTGTCAATTCTCCGAAAATGGAGGAAGTCCTGCAGATTCTTGAGAAAAGCAACATTCAGGTCATGGAGGAAGACGCAGACCTTGATGACGAGGATGATGCCCTGCTTGACAGCGAGGATGACGATGATTTCGACTCCGAGGACAAGGAGGACGATGAGGACATTGACCAGCACAGGCTCGTGAACAGCGACAAGGACGGTAATGTAAACGATCCTATACGCCTTTACCTCCGTGAGATTGGAAAGGAAAAGCTTCTTACTGCGGAGCAGGAGGTTATTTACTCCAAGCAGATGGAAGACGGCGAAAACATCATAAAGGGCGTTATAAAAAAGTCCGGCATGATGATACCTGAATTTTTCATCATCAAGCAGAAGGCGTTCGCCAAGATTGACCCGAAAGAGCCTGGAAAGTCGCGCAAGGAAGTGAACGAGGCACAGGCCGAGAAAAAAAGGCTCAAGAGCTGTTACGGAGAATATCTCAAGCTCGTCAAGGAAGACATGAATTCTTATATGTCAAGAAAAAAGCAGCTTTTCGAGACGAACCAGACTCAGGATATTTTTGATGACGACCAGCTCGTGGCTTTGCGCGCAAAGATTCTTCCGGAGCTTCAGAAAATCGAGATGCAGTCCGACGAAATAGAGAAATTCAGCTCAAAATTCGTTGAGGCTACGCAGAAAATCGAGGAGTTCCACCACAAACAGGAGAAAAAAATGCGGGAGCTTCGCATTTCAAATCCTGGCGAGCTAAGGAGTCTTGGGCGAAGACTTGCGATTCACTCAGAGGCCGTTAAACTTGAGGAAGAGCTTGGGCTTACGAGCGAGGAAATCCGCGACATATACACTCAGATTCAGAAAATCGACAGAAAGCTCCGCCGGATGGAGTATGACTTCGAGAACAGCATAGACGAGATTCTTGAGATGGCGAACGAAATTGACCGCGGGCGTAAGATGCTTGAGATGGCAAAGAACAAGCTCATCAACGCAAACCTTCGTCTTGTCGTTTCTATAGCTAAAAAATACACGAACAGGGGATTGCAGTTCTTCGATTTGGTTCAGGAAGGAAACATCGGTCTTATCAAAGCCGTAGAAAAATTCGAGTACCGCAAGGGGTACAAGTTCTCAACTTATGCCACATGGTGGATTCGGCAGGCAATCACCCGCTCAATCTCTGATCAGGCGCGCACTATCCGCGTTCCTGTGCATATGATTGAGCAGATAAACAAAGTTGTGCGCGAAAGCCGCCAGCTCATGCAGAAGCTTGGGCGCGACCCTTCCGACGAAGAAATCGCGCAGCAGCTTGGCTGGCCTGTGTCGCGGGTCAAGCAGGTCAAGAGCGTCGCGCGCGAGCCAATATCGCTTGAGACGCCTATCGGAGAGGAAGAGGACAGCCAGCTCGGGGACTTCATTGAGGACAAGTATGTGGAGAACCCGGCGAACCAGGCTGAGTACACGCTTTTGCAGGAGCTTATCCGCGAGATACTCGGCTCTCTTCCTGCGCGCGAGCAGGAAGTCCTGAAAATGCGCTTCGGTCTTGAGGACGGATACAGCCTTACGCTTGAGGAAGTTGGATTGTACTTCAATGTAACAAGGGAGCGAATCAGGCAGATTGAGGCAAAGGCCTTGCGAAGGCTCAGACATCCGCGCCGTGCGAGCGGGCTGAGGGATTATCAGGAAGTCTGACGCTAGGACAAAAAATCGGTACTAATCAGTGCCGATTTTTTTTACCTCATTTATGAATTCATCAAGATTTTCAAAATGCTTGTAGACGGATGCAAAACGAATATAAGCCACCTTGTCGATATGGGAAAGGCTTTCAAGTACAAGCTCCCCAATATCCGCAGTTGATATTTCACGCGATATTTTTCCTTTTAGGATGACTTTTTCCTCTATTTCATTGATGATATTCTCAATCATGTCTGATGAGAAAGGTCTTTTTTCGAGCGCGCGCTCAACGCCTTTGGAAAGTTTTGTCCTGTCGAAAGGCTGCCGCCTTCCGTTTCTCTTTACGACCATAAGGGTTTTTTCTTCTATGCGCTCGTAACTCGTGAACCTGTACCCGCATGCAGTACATTCTCTTCGGCGGCGTATGCTCTCGCCGCTTGCCATGGTTCGTGATTCTAGCACTTTGTCATCTATGCAACCGCAGTTCGGGCATCGCATACACACCTCCAAAACATTAGTAGGTATTAGATTATAGATATTTTTGCTGAAAATGGCAAGATTTTTTTTGCCATACAAAACCAGTGACAAACCGCCCGAATTGAAGTAAAATAAAAATGCTATTCCATTGCGGAATACATATTTCTATTTCTAGGAGCAATTCTATGAAAGTATTCAAATGTATAGGCGGGGGGGGGTATTTTTAACAGCCTTCCTTCTCGTATCACTTCTTTTTAGTTTCAGCTCATGCTCGGGCGGAACAACCTACGTTGGAGACTCAGGCTCTTCCTCATCGTCTGGTGAAAGCGAAGGCTCTTCATCAGAAACTACCTACACGATAACGATTTCAGACTCAATCACGAACGGCACTGTCACAGCAAGCAAGACAAAAGCTGAGGCCGGTGAGGAAATCACGCTCACGGTAACGCCATCGGACGGCTACGCTCTGGACACGCTCACCGTAAAGGATGCGGGCGGAGCAGATGTGACCGTGAAGGCCAACAAGTTCACAATGCCAGCCAAGAATGTGACGGTCTCGGCGGTGTTCAAGGTTGCCACTGTGACTTACTCGGTCACGGTTGACGGCTCGATTACAGGCGGTACTGTGGCTTCGGACAAGACGACTGGCATTTCCGCAGGAACTACTGTAACGCTGACCATAACGCAAGCGACAGGAAAAGCACTTGACGCGCTCACCGTGACGGCTTCGGGCAGCCCTGTTGCAACGACTGCTGTTGTTGCTGGTACAACATACACATTCGCCATGCCAGAGGGCAATGTGAGCGTTACGGCGACATTCAAAAATGTCTACTCGGTCACAGTTGACGGTGCAATCACAGGCGGTACTGTGGCTTCGGACAAGACGACTGGCATTTCCGCAGGAACT
>JAEEGL012948636.1_pt1 | contig 11615 bp, 10 predicted proteins | sample 9134231 | NCBI WGS metagenome assembly JAEEGL01 (sample SAMN16246548, study PRJNA631951) | gut metagenome | biome: gut microbiome; feature: rumen; material: fiber-attached | host: Bos | place: Iran: Karaj | collected 2018-10 | reverse complement strand
TCTATCTATACTATATCCAAAAGCATCTCCTTATTTCAAGTAGCGTAACAAACCTTAACTGTCGAAGCGAATTCGAAACTGCTTCGCAGTTCCTCATGTTCTTTTACGCATGAGTTAATCGCACTTATAAACCACTCCGTGCTTTATAAGTCGCGGCATTCGCCAAATGCCTATAAATACAAAAAAACAGCCACTTACAAGCGAGCTTGCAGTGACTGTTTATTTGCATTTATGCGCTTATCTCATTGCTTACGCGGAGATTATTCAATGATAGTAGCAACACGGCCTGAACCTACAGTACGTCCACCTTCACGTATGCTTTTGATGGTAGCACAGGCTGAATTTCGTGATAAATAAACCTTTTCAATTTATATTATTATCAATATTTCATGCGTTTATTAATGTTTTTCAATTTTTTAGAACCAAATTAGAACCAGTATAGAATAATAGCAAAATGTCGGCTACTTATTGAGTGCGCTATCTATCCACCTTTTTCCGAATATCAGCGGTATCTTGAACCGCTCTGGATAACCACTCGGCATTAACATAGTCAAATGGAATGACTAGTTCCTGAATCTTATCCTCCTTGAGCGGCCGTTTAATATCATCCGGCAAGTAATTCAGTCCTACTTCTCGTAGGCTCATAACACTGTCATGAATCCAGCCCACCGCCTGGCCATCACAATATAAGCAGTAACAGCCAAACATCTTCTTAACCTTTACATTCAACTCGCCGAGATGATCCAACCACTCTTGAACTATTGATGTATCTTCGTAAGCCATATTATTTCCCCTTTACTTAGTCTGCTACGCTATATATCAAAAAAGCTTACTTATTCTCTTCAAGATACAACTTCACCCTGGATTGAATAATCCTGGCAACTTCTTCGGCTGATTTCTCACCGGCAAAGAAGGGAGCCGTTTCTTCGTCGATTATTGACTTAATCATTTGGTCAGCCGTAGTTCCATAAGTCACTCCACTGCAACTTCTTAAAAGATTCAAGTATTCATCAAGAAATGGTGTACCATCCTTTTTGCAAGCCACTGTTGCATATGAATGCCCATCCAACTTTATGTGTCCGGTTCCTTCTATACATACTATTCTGTCATCGTACAAATCCATTCTGGTAGGCACAGTACTCGTAACAGTATCCAGCAGATATTCATATGTGTATAAGCAATTTAAGAAGTCATCTATGATTCGTTTCTTATCGGCGTCTTTCTCTATATTTACTCGATTTACAACGAATCCGCCATTTATAGTAAGTCCGTTACCGTTCCCCGAAGTAGTGGGATACCCTATAGTTCTAAACTCATCCTCACCAAGTGAAGCATAATCTTCCGAGTACTCAACAAAGGTAAGTGTCAATCCCTGAAAAATAAGAGCTCTATCCTCCTTCATAAGGGTTGCTGCATCATCTTTGTTCTTTGTGCCTTTGTCGATGTCCTTTTTGCACAGATTCAGCAAACGTATGAAATCCTCAGACTCGAAATTGCAGGAATTGTTCTTTAAGTCCACAAACTCTGACTCGCATATATTTGTAATTATTACCCAAAGCGGATTACCATTATAGTACGGGCCTACTACCAGCCGTTCAAAAGGATTGCCTTCTTTTTCCCGTTTCTCAACAATGTTAATAATATCCGTTATTGTCCAGGAATCGTCGGCACAATACTTTTTGTTTACAAACAGAGTTTTAAGGTTGGGCTCCAAAGTCATCATGTACTTCTTTCCATCTATGCAGCCACTCTCAAGAACCGCCGGAACAAGATTATCCGTGATATCTTTTTTAAGAACATCAGTCATTTCGTAAAGACAATTATTCTCTACCAAAGAATTAAGGTCCAAATAATCAAGGAAAATAAGGTCCGGTCCCTTTCCGTCAATAATGTCTGAATACATCTGATTTAGATATATTTCCTTTGATTTACCATTTCCTGTTGGGATAATCTTAAACTTAATTCCGGGGTGGGCCTCTTCATAACGATTCATGCATTCTCTCTGTTGATAACCTAACGTCCTCGGCGCATCAACAGTAATCTCAATCGTTTGTGCTACACCTCCCAAAGAAAGAACCTTGAGATTGTTGTTAACAAGCAAAAGGATTTCGCCTTTTCCGTTACGTGCAAAACAATCTACATAGTCCCTGTTGCTTCCGGAAGTGTTGGAAAATACTTTTTCCTGTGCACCGGTTGCAATATTCCAACTTATTATGGTCTCTGAGCCGAAGCCGTTAAGAAACAGTATATTTCCATGGTCATCTATTACTCGCATAGTACTCGTGGCCTCTGAGCCTCGCTCACCCGAATATAAAATCTTAGGTTCATTACCTTCATAAACAAATACCGTTTCTTTTTCACCTTCTACAGCCATAAAGATAATGTGCCCGTCATCTGTATTGGCAAAGTCTATAATATTAATTCTTGAATCAGCCTCAAAACCGGTGAAGGTGCTTACCTCGTTACCACTATCATCTACAACCACAAGGCAGTCGCCGTTGTGGGGTAACACATATGTGTTTCCCGACAGCGGCTCGTAGAACAACTTCACAGAAGGAGCGTATAGATGCTCCGGATTCTCCGGATACCAGCCATGTGAAACTATCACATCTGCCACGTCCGTCTTCTCTTCCACGCTTCCGTCAGGTAACAGTTCAAATACCATAAATTTCTCTAGATTATAATTCTCCTTGTTATAATCTGCACCTGCCGCAAATATTTCTCCATCGAGAACATAGGGATCCAAGAGCGCTGTATTAATACTTTCGCTGTAATCAACGTCGGTAACAGTTTTATCGGAAATGTTGAGTTTTCTCAAATATATGCTTGTCGAATCGACCCCTTGAGTATGGTATTGTTCGAGAGAATAGATGTATTCTGAATCGGCAAAAAAACCCAAGAAGAATCGGTCTCCTGTATTTTTGGCAGGAAATACGTTGGCTTTATACTCGGACAATGCCATAAACTGCTTTGCTTCGCTTACATCTTCTTTGACCCAGTCCTCTTTAAGGACATCATTTACCGGTTCTTCTTGATAGAGCGCCGCATAATCGATAGACTCAGTGATTTCCGGCCCCTCTGCAGTATCGGCTTTTAACCCACAACCGGAGAATGCCACAAAACCTATCAAGGCCAGTGATATCATTCCTATGTAGATTTTTGATATGCCTGTTTTCATAGAATACCCCCATTGTTTCCTATGTTTCAATTATCGCTATAAAAAACAGCTAAATCAAGATAAATAACTATATCTTAATCATTCTTAACAATTGTTAATGCCACTCTTTAAAAAAGTCCTCAAAAATAGAACCATTTTAGAACCACTGACCTTTTCTCCGCTATTTTTTTGCAAAACAAAAGCGCTTCCCGATTTCTCGGAAAGCGCTTATTTACTGCATTTGTAGCTAATTATTCAATGATAGTAGCAACACGGCCTGAACCTACAGTACGTCCACCTTCTCTGATGCTCCTGACTGTATTCAGCGCTACAAATCGTTATAAATCAGCCTTTTTCGTTTTTATCATCTCCGCGTTTTGCCCCGTTTTATGCTGTTTTTTGATTTTTTAGAACCAGATTAGAACCTGTACAAAACAATAACATAATACTGCTTAGTTTATCGACAAAATAACGATATGTCCTTACCCACAAATATGTCCTCGTGCATAATTAATTCACTGGAATACTTAGAAACGGCTCTGAACGAGAAAGAGAGACTTCGAACAAATACGTTCGACTGCTCCTATCTATTTTTGAATAGTACTTTTCTTCACGAGCGGAAAAAACATCTTTATATAATCTTTTTTCTTCCTCCGTAAAGTTCTCACCATATGCCAATACATACCTTTGTATTACAATATCGGCCCAATAGGAAATATAAAAAAATCCTCCATCGCTATCAGCAAAACGGTCTAAGTCCAATTTGTTTTCTTCAAAAGCTTTCATTAAATATTTAAAGCAATCATCAGATTCAATGAATTTTTTTGCAATGGTACTGTACCCCTGATATATAGTGAGAAAACCAGTTCTATCTTCGTCCATCGTTGGCATATACGGAAGTAGCGGATAAGTAAGAAACAACTCGACTAACTCATCCATAGAAAAAGATTCAAGCAAATCATCTGGCGGATTCAATATTTGCATCTTTTCAAGGAAGGAATAGTCATCCCAATCTTCATCTCCCAGTTTCAACGGATAATCACGTTTAATACGCCATTCTATACTCCAAGACACATCCAACAAATCGTCCTCAGTTTCTGGTATAACATCGATTTCCTCAATATCAGATAAAGATATCTGCCCATTTGAGATGCCATCGTTGTCATGCTTTGAGCAGGATGTAAGTAAACATAAAGCAATGATAAACATGATTTTATCCACAGGTATTAAATGTAATCGTCCCATACTCAAGTCCTTAGTTGGTACTGTAGACAGCATAATTGCTGCTCTGATAGTATAATAAAACATCATTAAGTGGCGCTTCAGCCACGGGCCTACCACCAAATTTAGAAATAGTATATATACCGGTTGCCCCTGCAGGAGTAGGAATTATTATAGCTGAATGCGAAATCTGATTATCGGTGTTTCTATATAAAACAATAATATCACCTACACTTGGTGTAACATTATATCCTTTATATGTCACTACACTTGAACCCATGTATGCCGTTGGAGAATCCATCCAGTAATTATTTGTGGAATATGGCCATATCCAAGCATAAGAATGACAATTATACTTTGGCGATGCTGGTGCGACTATGTTCCAACTAGACCACAAGCTTCCATCAAGTAAGTTCTGTGTTGTCGTATCATAATTGCCGCTATACCATTGAAGGCAATAAGGGTTAACACCATATTTACTATATGTTCCAACAGTAAAGGAACAAGACACTCCTTCTATAGTTTTCGGTATATTATAGCCCCAAGAGTTAAAGCTCCTTAACAAATCACTGCTTCCGCCCGATACTCCCTCATACTTTTCAGCTTCAAATCGTTCATCATTTGCGCTTTCAAATGAAAGGTATTTACGAATGTGGTCATTTTCAATTGAACTATACTGTGTCTTTTTTGACTCAAAAACATCCTCATAAAACTCGTTATTGTTATCGGCAAATGTTTGAAAGAACCTTGAAAAAAACTGACAGCAAAATATCTCCGACATTAAGTCTTCATCTTTCGAAATCAACAAAAGAGGATTGTCATTATATTTCAAAACATCAAAATCATTCTTATAATATTTGTCTATAAGACAGTCGATTCCATCATCCCTTTCAATCAGTTCGGAATATATTTTACAGTTTTTCATAAATTCCCAGAAATACTCACGGTCAGAATAGTCATATGATATAATCATCCACAGCAATGGATAATCCAGTAATAGTTCTGCGAGTTTTTCCGTTGAAAGCACTTGCACCAGATCATCAGGCGGGTTCAATGCATCCATCGCTTCAACCAAAGAAAGCCTATTCATCTCAATTTCTCTAATGTCCATTGGATATGAATTTTTCTCAACCCACATTCTTTTATACTCTTCGCTACTTTTTGCAAAAGCACTCGTCGTGTTAAGTAAAAATATCGAGATTAAAATAAGTATTGACGTCATTATTCGAATCGTTTTCTTCATGCTATAACCTCATCTCTATATCTCTTTCACTTTAAATTTCATTTTAGGGAAAATCGAGTATATAATTTCTTTTCCATCATTATGTCTGCAAAGGCATCACCCCCCTTTCTTCTCTACTTATATACAAAGTTGCCCACAAAAGAATTATTATCACAGTCTTATAAAAGATTCTTCAAAAGCTCATAGTTACGCTAAAGGCGCTAATACCTACTTAATCCCGTTTTCCTGCACAATCAATTTATTACTATCAATTTTATTATGATATATAAGGTCTCGAGGAGCAAGATATATTGCATATTGTCACTATTTTCAGAGTTATTAATCATAAGCCATAAGTTCATCCTTCTAACATCTAAAAAAGGATTAAAAGTATTGTTATTGAATAATACAGCGGAACCAATAAAATGAATTCTTTTGAAACAGCTATCTTTTTTGATATAAAACTACCCCTCTATCTTTGGAGTCTATCACTTCCACCCCCCTAGTCTTTGACAGGTCCTCACCGCCTAATGCTCTTTGTAGAAGTCTTCGTATTGAAACCGGAACAAATTCTTGTTTAGAAAGCCAAACTATAGAATCCTTCAAAACATTCAGGACAGCCAGTTCCATTCTTTCCTTTATCGGAAGTCTGCGCTTGTTCTCAATATCCGCTTCTCGTTTATCAAGAGCAGCTTCTCTCTTTTTGTAGTCTCTTTTAATCTTGTCTGCCTGCTCCGCAGTTGCCAGAACATTCTTATATTCCGTAACAGGAACTTTGTAGTGCTGACCATCCAAAGTCTTACTCGGTTCTTTCAATTCAAGTATCTGCTTTTTGGAAAGTATCTGTACCTGCAATTCTTTGCTTTCTTCTTTTTGCCTTGAAAGCTGTTCCGCCTGATTCTCAATAATGAGTTCATTGGACTTTATTAAAGCCTCTTGCTCCGCTGTTTTCTTTTGTTTGTACTCATAGCCTTCCAGACCATAGTCCTTTTTCTTCTCCTCGTGCTCCGCACGCTGTTCTTCGGACAAGTCCTCATATATTTGACAGTCAAGTACCGGATAGCCCTTCTCGCGCATTCTGGAGGGATATTCTCTGTTCATGAAGGTGAAAAACTTTAGGTTGAAATCTCGCTTGGCATTAAGGACCGGACAGCCGTCCTCATCTCTCGATATAGGCATGAAGATTTTATGCGGATGTCCCGCCTTGCCGCCAAACTCATCAAAGTGAATAACGGTGGCTAGCGTTTTCCATTCCGGTTGCCAGTCATGTAGAATCGATTCCACGACTTCGTCACTTGCCTTAAGCAACTCTATCTGTTCATTTCTGTTCAAAGTCTCCATCAGTTCCATAGGCGGTTTTTGAATCAGCTCTATGGCAGATACCGAATCAATTCGCATTTTTCGTTTGCCGCATTCCACCCTTTCCTCATTAATTCTGTCAATTTCGCTTTGAATGGTTCCGACCATATCCATGTTTGTATTGCCGCACAGCCAGACATTATCCTTGGTGAGGTCGGTGTCGATTGTTTTGTCTTTTCCTCTTCTGTCATCATTCATCTCAGACCATGCATCTTTCACGCTGCATGTTCTGGCAGCCTTTCCATGGTGCTTCTGATTTGACGGACTGAGTGATAACTTGAGGCAGGGTAATCCTACGTGGAAGTTCTGCATATTTTCTCCTTTCAGTTGTTTTTTCATTTGTATCCACGGAGCCTTGTACTCTTAAGAACTTAAGTACGTGCCCTCGTACTTAACTGCGTTAAGTGTCGGGCCTCCCCGAGGGCTCTGCGAGGCTTGGTGCGCCGTTTTATCGTCGCACGGCTTCCTTGCGGAAGCCCTTCGCTTCAGATATCCTGCTGATATCTGAGCCGGGCGAGTTATAATTATCTCTTTATCGCCTTCTCGCCCTTTTCGCGAAGATGGCTCATGAGATTGTCACCGTTCTCGATAAATCAAACTCATGAGCCATTTGTCCATACATTCTCACTGTAACCGTTCATCAGCTTGCCATTACCGCCTTTAACTGTTTTAAGTTATCTTCAGCGATATAGTCTCTTACCGATTCATTCGGAAATGTCAGCGGAAAGTTCTTCTCTTTTATTCTGTTAATGATTCTGTCATCATAATCAAGTTCATCCATCGAAAGATTGCTGGTGAAGATTGTAATCATCCTGTTAATGTACCTGGCATTGATGATGTGGTACAGCTTCTCTTCTATCCAGTCCTTCACAGTTTCAATTCCGAAGTCGTCTATGATCAAGACCTCGGCCTCTGACAAATCATTCAGCAGCCGGTGTTCTGTCAGTCCGTCTTCTTCTTTCCAGCTCGCTTTTATTTCATTGAGGATTTGTATGGAAGTTGCAAACTTCACCGTCATACCCTTGGAATAGATAAGCTCGTTCGCAATGCTCACAGCCATTCTTGTTTTTCCGCTTCCCTTTGCTCCGGAGTACAGGTACAAACCTGTGCCCTGCTCTTTCATGTCCTGTATATTATCCAGCCACCACCTTACGGCCTTGATGTCCTTTTCAATAATCAGTCGGGACTCATCTCGCCTGTATATGTCCTTTCGGAAAGAGTCCATTCTTACTTTGGAATATGCTTCAGGTATACTGGCAAACTGAAGACTCTTCTTTAACGCCTCTTTCTTCCTGATTCCGCAGTTACACTCTTTGGCATAAGTTATTCCATTCTCTTCCGTTAAAACCCACCCTGAGCCATTACAATCGGGACATTTAGAATCCATACAAGTCGGCTTCTTTTTTTGTCCACGGTTTGTCATCTGTTCCTTTTCCATCATTCCTACTCCCCTCGTTTGATTCATCTTTGTAACCCCCTTTTAAAGATCCCTTGTTCTTTGATTTATGTTTGTAGTATTCTTTATTTTTATATTGTGTCGGATTACACGGTATCGGTTTTTCCGATAACGGATTTTCCGTTAACGGTTTTTCCGTCAACGGTTTCTTTGGAACCACGTTTATCCTTAAGCAGATTTCCGAGAATTTTCCGTTCTTTCTAAGCTGTTCCTTAGTCAAATATCCCTTTTCCTGTAATCGTTCGATTCCGCCGCTTACTGCATCTCGTCCGTCAGCCAGAATTGTCACCAGGCCATTTACCGTAAAGTTCCAATTGTCAGGCAGGGACATCAACGTAATAAGCAACCCTCTGTCGAATAGTTTCAGTGATTTATCATGCAATATGCTTTGACTTACCATAACGAAGTTGCCCTGTGTTTCATTCTTCAGTATCAACCTCTGTGTCCTCCCTTCTCAGGCGGTCAAGCAGTCCGGCAACTTTCTTCTGTTCACTGGGATAGAGGTGGCCGTATGTATTCAGGGTAACCCGGATATCTTTATGTCCAAGTCGTTCTTTAATGATTAAAGGCTGGACACCATGGTGAATTAAATATGCCACGTGCGAATGTCTTAAATCATGTACCCTTATTTTCTTTACTCCGGCCTTCCTAATGTGGTGTCTCATTGTATGCTGAACCGCTTCTGCCACCACCGGAAAGAGTCTCTCGTCTCCGGGAATTCCATAAAGCCTTTTGTGATAAGCTACGATTTCGTTAACCAGGAAATCCGGAAGCGCTATAACGCGAACTGAACTGTCTGTCTTGGGTTCGGTTATTATATCCTGCCGCTTATGCCTGAAATAGGTCTTTGATATGTGCATTTGCTTCGCAGCCACATCAATATCATCCATAGTGAGTGCAAGCATCTCACCTTCTCTGCATCCCGTCCAGAATAGTATTTCAAACATTACATAATGCATGCTTCCGGGTTCGTAGGTATTGATAAACTTCTGATACTCTTGCTCCGTCCAAAAGTCCAAACTCCTGTCATCGGATTTTCCCATCTTCTTAACCACTTTACACGGGCTTTTGCCCAGACCGTAAATTCGCTGTGCATGTGAGAATATGGCCGTAACCTGGTTCTGAATCATTCGAAGATAGCTTTGCGAGAAGGCATGCTTTTCTTTTATCGCATTCTGCCATTCGATAATGTCCGAAGGTTTGATTTCATTCATCGCCTTGGCTCCCAGGTAAGGGATAACGTGCGCATCAATCATGTATCTTTTGTTCCTTAGCGTACGTGCCTTCAATTCGTTGGCCTTGTCTTTAAAATAAATCTCCACGAATGACTCAAACTTCATGTCCATATCCGCATCTGCTTTACGAATAAACTCCGCCTCAAATTTCTGTGCTTCTTTCTTGGTATTGAATCCCCGTTTATGCTTTTTCTTTTTCTTGCCTGTCCAGTCGGTATAGTAGAACTGAGCATTCCACTTTCCGTTGCTGTCATCCTTATAAACCGGCATAATCACACCTCCTTATCATGCCGAAGCAGTAGTCGAATCATATCCAAAGAACTTCTTTTCCCAAAAAGCCCTGGGAATCTTGCCGGCTATAACTATGAATCCCATCTTGCCAAGCTCATCATTAAGGTCTCTGATGATTTTATAGGCTTTTCCCTTGGACACTCCCAACTCGTATGCGATTTCATCAACTGTCATCATGTACGTATCTCTCATAATTTTGTCTCCTCCCGTTTACACTAATTGTCATTTTATGATTTACACTTTTTGTAAATCTAATTATAAAGTATCACCGTTTACACTTTTTGTAAATCCTCATTTGCGAATTTTGTAAATTATTTATAATTTGTGGAAATTTTGAATTTTAATTTTTGTAATTATTCTCCAAATCTGATATAATTAACCTATCTTTACAGAAACGGAGTAGTGATAATTATGGGAGACGGAAAACGACTAAAAGAAATAATTGATGCCAAGGGAACCAATGTCAGGCAGGTGGCAAAAGCAACCGGCATGAATGCATCTACTATTTATGCCATAATTAAAAAGGATTCTCATATTCGATTCGATTACGCTTTGAGAATAGCTAACGAACTCGGTATAAACGTAAACGAAATATGCTCTGCCAGTCCTTTTTCCGGCGAGATTACCGAAGACGAAATATATCCTTCCATTAAGGACACAAAAGGATTTTTAGATACTTCCAGAGTAAGGTCGTATCTCATGAATTCAATGCTTCCTCTTATGAAACTCTACGGTAAAAACGAAATGGTAAGTGTAGACTGGCTTCTTACTTCTTTCTACAAGTTGGACGATGAAGCCAGATTTGAAATTACCAAGATGGTAGAAGCTAAACTGGAATTCCATACGGATCCCAAGAGAGCTAAAGACGTTGAAGGCATTAAGAGCTGGTAATTATTTGCTTTAAACAATATTACATACAGGTGAAATAGAATGGATGATTTAAATAAAGATCCTTTTGAGGAATATATAAAGAATCTCCCTCCAACCAGGAAAGAAATGGGAGAGGCATGGTCCGCCGCAATAGGATTACAGGAAGTTGACGGGCTGAAGCCTTCCAAATACCTTTATGAAACCGCTAAAAAGAATATTGACGGCGAAATAACCATCGATGAGGCCGGTTCCTTAATAAACTCGTACTACGAGAGTAAAGAGGGCCGTGCAGAGCATGGAACCGAAGAAGCTGATAAAGTATCTCACAGAATCGCAAAAATACTTTCAGAAAAAGCTTTTGTTTTTTCACCCGCACAGTATATCTCTATACACAAGGAATTGTTTCAGGATATTTATTCTCATGCCGGAAAGCTGAGAGATTACAACATCACTAAAAAAGAATGGGTTCTGGATGGCGATACGGTGTCCTACGGCAGCGCATACAACCTTCAGGAAACTCTTGATTATGATTTCTCTCAGGAAAAGCAGTTTCGCTATAGCGGACTCACAATGCAGGAGACCATACACCACCTTGCCGTTTTCGTTTCCGGGTTATGGCAGATTCATGCTTTCGGAGAAGGAAACACGCGTACTACAGCAGTATTCTTCATCAAATACTTAAGGCAGCTTGGCTTTGAAGCAGATAACGGCCCGTTTGCCGAACATTCATGGTATTTCAGAAACGCTTTAGTACGTGCAAATTATAACAACATTAAGAAGGGTGTTTACGAGACCACTAAGTAT
>JAEEGL012356266.1_pt1 | contig 11615 bp, 11 predicted proteins | sample 9134231 | NCBI WGS metagenome assembly JAEEGL01 (sample SAMN16246548, study PRJNA631951) | gut metagenome | biome: gut microbiome; feature: rumen; material: fiber-attached | host: Bos | place: Iran: Karaj | collected 2018-10 | reverse complement strand
GCCGTGGGAGTCTCCTCCACGGAGCACGCCGCCGCGAAGAACACAATCACGGCGGACATCATCAAGATATTCGCTTTCATATCTCTTTCTTAAAAATATTTCAATCGTTCGGCTACGGTTCCTCTGGGGTCTCCGTACTGCCTTCTCCGGTACCGGGCGAAAGGCAAAGCAAGCCATCCGTGTTGATTTCAACACATTCCGTCAGCGGAGTGATGTATTGTTTCTTTTCCATTTAATGTAATTGGTTTAATCAACATGCAAAGGAAAATGATTTCTCGACAGCTATCAAGTTCACATTGGTTCAAATAAAACGGGGGCGCAAATGGCGGAAAAAATGTGTATCTTTATTGCCTGCAATGATGTTGCAGGTAATCTGTTGGAGCATATGAAAAAGTCTATCGGAAAAGTGAATGCGGCGTTCCCGACCCCGATCGTGGTGGTGGGCGCGATGTGTGACGGCAAGCCCTGCTGGTTCGAAGTGGCCTGGGTGGGCATCGGCGATGCCGGCGTGGTGACCTTGAGCGTTACGGCCACGCACAAGACGTGCGATGGGATCCGCGCAGAGAAGAAGTTGAGCATCAACCTGTTGGATGAGGCCTTGATTCCGCGGGCCGACTATGTCGGCGTCGTCAGCGGCCATAAGGTCGACAAGAGCGGCGTCTTCGCCTGGAGCGCCGGGGGCACGGGCGTCCCGATGATCGACGATGCGCCCGTGAGCATGGAGTGCTCGCTGCTCGACATCTACGACGCCAACGGCTGCTACCTGCTTATCTGCAAGGTGGAGGATACCTGGGCGCGCGAGGATCTGCTGACGCCCCAGGGCAAACTCGACTACGGCGTCTTCAAGCCGGTGCTCTTCGAGCCGGGCTTCCGCTACCTGCGCACCGGCGACGTGATCTGCCGTTGTGCGGAGGCATGGAAGGAATATGCGGCGGAAGGCCTGAAGAAAGACTGAGCGCCGTGCGCCGCTCGTCCCGCATCCTGACGGTCCTGCTCGCGGTCTGCGCGGGGGCGGCTTCCTGCCGGGAAGCGCCCGACGCGGAGGCGTTCCTCGCACCGGCGTTCGTCTCGGTCTCGGCACAGACGGGGCCGGATGGCGTCGTGCTCGAGGCGGTCCTGTCGTCGCCGCGTATCGAGGAATGCGGGTTCCTGCTGACCGGCCCCGACGGGGTCGGGATGACGCTTCCCGGCCGGATGGACGGGGCGGCTTTCACGGCGGTCCCTCAGCGTCTCCGTTCCGGGGAAACCTATCATTTCCAGGCATTTGCGCAGGCGGGCGGCGCGGAGATCCGCTCGGAGGAGGAGACGTTTGTCAATCCGGTCCGCGCCGACATCGTCCCGATCGCGGACCCGGCTTTCAAGGCGTGGCTGCTGAAGCGGTTCGATATCGACGAAGACGGGGAAATCAGCCTCGACGAAGCCCAGACCATCAGGGAGATCGTCCTTTCCCCGTCGGACGGGGCGCGCATCCAGTCCCTGGGCGGCATTGAATACATGCCTTCCCTGCGCCTTCTCGATGTCTCCGGGTGCGGGCTTGCGGAGCTGGATGTCACCCGCAATCCGCTGCTGCGGGAACTGATCTGCCCGGGGAACCGGCTGACGGAACTGGACCTTTCGATGAATCCGATTCTCGAGGTGCTGGTCTGCGCGCCGATGGATGACGCCTCCGGGAACAACCTGTTGGAAATCATCTATATCAGCAAGTCGCAGGTCGAGGGCGCCATCGACTGGTCGGACCCGGCGCGGATTCCCGAAGGGACGATGGTCACCTTCCCGCCTTCGGAAACGCTGGACGAGCGCATCGGCACGCAGGTGTTCGCGGGCGCGGATCCGGGCATCCTCTTCTGGGTGGCGGAGGACGGGCGGAGCGGCCTGATGCTCTCCCTGGACGAACTGCAATGGGAACCGTGGCCCCAGGCGGAACAGTGGTGCCGCGAATATGGTTCCGGCGGATGGTCGATGCCGACGATCGCCCAACTGGGCCTGATCCACGAGGCCTTCGTCCCGGTCAACCGTGCCCTGAAGGAACGGCACGCCACGACGCTCTGCACGGACAATTTCTGCTACTGGTCTTCGACCCCCTATGAGAAGGCGCCCGGGTACTATTATCGCGAGCGCCTCTGGGACGGAATGATCCTCTGCTACGGCTCCGACGAGCACCTGACATCCACCATGAACCTCACCCGCGCCGTCCGTCCCGTTGCCCTGTAAAGCAGGCCTGCCCGCTGAATCACCCACCCTGTCGCCCCTGTAACGCCTGGCCTATCTGCAGAATCACCCGCCCCGTCGTTCTTGTAACGCTGGCCTGTCTGCTGTCCACTCCGCTGCGTCGTCATCCTGCCCTGCTGCCCCTCCGTGAATATCCTCCGTTACAGGTTAGTCACAAGCGGCGTGAAATGGAAACGTTTGGTTTTTAGGACTTTATGCATAATCGACCCAGCAAATTACCGGGTCGATTTTGCGTATCACACAGGCTGTCAGATTGTTGCATTTCACGCTAAACAACCGCGCTACTTTTCCGGAGGTTTCTCTCTTGCATTTCAGGAAAATCTTTCCGATCTTCGTCTCAGGGGGCTGATCAACCCCGGAGATGAATGGCATGAGGCGAAGGATTTATTACAAGAACGCGGTGACGCACTGTTACCAGCGAACCATTGACAACGGTGTCCTGTTCTATACGTACAGCGATTATCTCGTCTATTTCACCCACTATTGCATGATGGCCCGTAAGCACCACATCAAAGTGCTTGCTTTATGTCAGATGCCGGATCATGTCCACGATTCTGTCATTTTTGACTCGGAAGATGGTCTTCTTCGTTTCAAAAGCGAAACAAATGCCACATTCGCACGGAGATACAATGAATGGTACCATCGGTCGGGCGCGCTTTTCGAAGGACCTTTTGGATTCGCCCATAAGTTGGATGACAAAAGAATTCGATCCAACTTGATTTATGTTGCGAACAATCCCGTCGAACGCAAGTTGGTCGCTCAGGCGGAGTCATATCGCTGGAACTATCTTGCGTATGCCGTTTCCGACCATCCTTTTTCTGAAAAGCTCATCGTGCGGAATGCGCGGTGGGCGTTGCGGAAAGCCCTCAGGGAGGTGAAGGTGCTGTGCGAGGCTGGTAAACCGCTGACCCATGCCTGTCTGCTGCGCATGTCACAACCGCTGGACAAAGCGGAGATCCAGCAGTTGACGGATCATATCATCTCTTGTTACAATGTCATTGACTACCAGATGGCGTTCAGCCGTTTTAATGGCCATGCTGGGATGCTGGCGGCGGCGCACGCGACGACGGGCAGCGAGTATGACATTCGAGAACGCTTTGTCGGGAAGACCGACGCTTACTATGCACGGATGACGGCTGTCCTGCTTCAGACGGGCAGGTGCTCCCTGCGCGATCTCTTCACCATGTCTTCAGAAATGAAACATGAATTGTTCCTTCTGTTGATGCGGGAGACCGGTGCACCGCCCCGGCAGATCGCCAAGTTCCTGCATATGCCGCTTCGAAAAGCATAGAAGCATTCGCTTCTCTCCCGTTTCGGCACCCGATTCTGCTTTTATTATGCATCTATACCTGCTCTCTGGTCTGCGCGCTGTCCCACCTTCTGGTTTGCCCTTTGCCCCGCGTCCTGGACTGCGCGTTGTCCCACAGTGTGCCTGGCGTTGCTTCCAGTAACCTTGGCGGGTATAGCCGAACAGTTCACACAGCGGTGAAAGGCTCACTTCCGGGTGCTTTTCTTTGAGTGCTTCAACCGTTCAGCCTCAACTTTTTTGACAGGTCGATCCCATACTCCTTCAGGACTCCCATTCATATACTCGAAGTCCTCCGCCTTGATGTTCGCCATCTTCAAAGTGCGCTCGAGACTCTTGATTATCATCTGGAGGAGATCGACCTCCTCCTTGTGGGTCATTTCGGACATCGCTATCTTCTTTCGGCCTCGCACCTCAAAGATCTCAATTATCCCTTGTTTGCGATTAGCGAAACTATCTACGCAGTAATGACGCAATCTCTGCTTTCCACTGCGAAAGATCATTGTGGTAGATTATACGACATGGCGTGCCAATGGTTTTCTGTGACACTCCATGATGTAAACGCATCCTTTTATAGTCAACATCTGAAGAGGCATAGTCGTAGATTGCTTGGAGTATCGTGTCGTAATTGGCTTCTGTTATGGGGAACACATAGGTGGCTGTATTCTCATTGATGTTTTCCCATACGATATACATCCCCCTGCCTTTGAGTGTGAAGAGAAAGGCATCTTCGTTTTCCAAGTCCTTTTCATACATAGGGATGAAACGATGGTTCGGAGATTGTTTTTCGACCAGGTATTGCAAATATGGGCCTCTGTCTTTTGGAAGAAGGTAATCTTGGAAGTTTATCTTTGAGTCCTTGATGAATTTGGCAAGGTCTAAACGCCGAGAGAAGGAGCCCAACCTTATATCTTCGCGTATATCCAAGAATTGAAACACTTCCATAAACTCGGGTGTCTCAACAATCTCGGGCGGAAGTTTTGAATGGATTCGGACTTTAATCGGCTTAACTCGTTCCTCGAAAGCACAACGGAAATAATTGAATGTCTCCTTGGACTTTGGCTCTGAACAGATCAAGGGCTTTTCTTTTCCAATATCAAGGTAGAGTTTCCCATTTCCAAAGCGAATTCTATTCCAAGGAACTTCAATCGTATCAGTTACTTCATCGGCTACCATATTGTCGATAGCCATCAAGTATCTATTCCGCAGTTTAATGACAAAATCTGTCATCATAAGGTATGCCTTCTTGTGCTTCTTATGATTGCGGTACTCTGTGATCAAGTCGAGTAGTTCAGAGGATAGGGATTCGACAAACGCCTTGATATGCGGGCCTTCCTGCTTCTGCGATAGGGCTATTTCGGTAAGGTTGTTTAATATCCTGCGGTTCTCCTCCACATAGGGTTCACTATAACTGCCAATCCGTCTTTCTTCAGCCAACGATAGTAGTTGTTGGTGGTTCTTATGAAGTGCCTCCATGAGAGAATTAACCTCGGATGATGACGCAGAATAACCTATGTAGTAATCCTTGGGCTGTAATACATATCCGAAGTGGTCATCCATCTGCTTTAGGACATCGATCGGAACTTTCGAATTAGGCGTTCTCTCGACTTCAATTCCTAATGATAGCAGATAGTCGGCAACGGAATCCATTCCCGTCCGATACCGCTTGATCAACTTATTCAATCTTACCGATTCAGCCATATTCAACTATTGTATAGTGATAATACAAAGATAGTTTAATCTGTCAAAGAAGATTCACTTTTGTACGAACTCGCCAGCTCACGGATCATCTTTTCGCTGTATCCATAACGACGGCGAAGGCTCTCACTCGGCACTCTGCTGAAGTACTCACGGAGAAGATTGCTCGTTGCTTTCATCTGCAACAGGTAACGCTGACTATCGGTCATCATAAGTTTGCTCTTTTTGGTAAACTTTTTTCAGGACGGGACAAGCGGCGTGAAATGGAACTCTTTAAATATCAGCGAATAACATGATATACCCCCGGCAAAAATGCCGGGGGTATATGACGCATCTTTCAGATTATCAATCGATTCCATTTCACGCCTCTGCCTCTGTCCCCCCACGGCATCGCGTCGCAGCGCCTCCTGCACCGCCCCGTCGCCCCTGCTGATCCTCCGCTGGGGCAAGTAGGGGGAAGGGAAAGGTGGAAGGGGTCGGAAAGGGCCGTGGAGAGGGAACCGGAAACGGAAAGGGCCGTGGAGAGGGAACCGGAACGGAGGGGAACCAGAAACGGAAAGGGCCGTGGAGAGGGAACCGGAACGGAGGGGAACCGAGGTCAGAAAGAGCCGCAGAAAGGGCCGCGGAAAGGAGACCGGAAAGGAAACCGGGAAGGGCGACCGCCAGCCGCTACGGCTCCCGCAGCGGGGTGAAGGTGTAGCCTTTGCGTTTCAGTTCGCGGATGAGCTTGGGCAGTTGGTTGTAGAACTTGTCGGTCCGTTCGGGTTCCGTTCCCAGGTGCATCAGCATGATGTGCCCGCCCAGGCCGTTCGGGTCGGCGGCCTCGCAGGCGCGGATCTTCCCGAAGATCGTCTTGCTGGAATAGTAGTTCTTCATCGACGGCAGCGTGTAGTCGCCGTTCGTGGCCGTCCCGTTGGTGTAGTTCACCAGCTGGAGGCCCAGCATCCGCGCCCAGGACGCCACCGTGGCGTTGTAGTGCTCATAGGGCGGCAGGAAGTAGGGAGCGTCGTCGATGCCGGCTTCGCGCAGGAGGGCGTAGCTGCGGAAGATGTCCTCGTTGAACTGCTCGCGCGTGAGGCTCAGCGAGTCGGGCTTGCCCCAGGGGAAGTACAGCAGGTGGCCGTAGCTGTGGCTGCCCACGTAGTGGCCTTCCTCCACGAGCTGCCGGACGGTGTCCGGGAACTTTTCGTAGAACTCGCCGGTGAAGAAGAACGCCGCCCGGATGTTGAACTTCCGGAGCGTGGCGATGATGCTCGCCGCCCCGTCGTTCTTGTCGGCCGAGGTGAAGACGAAGTCGATGTGCCGGCCGGCCGGGTCGCCCCGGACGATGCCGCCTTCATGGTAGACCGCCCCGTCCGGTGCGGTGCGGACGGCCGTCCAGCGGCTTCCGGTGCCGTTTTCCGCCTCATATTGCCGGCCTTCTTCCTGATAGGTCGAGAACGGGAACGTCAGGCAGGCCGTGCCGTCCATCGTCGGTTCGTTCGTGGAATAGTCGTGCGTGCTGTCGTGGAACACCCGGTCGCCCGGCTGGAATTCCTCGTAGTTGGTGCCGCCTTCGGTGCTGATGCCCAGGAGGCTCCCGAAGATGGTGGCATAGACCGGTCCGTCCACCAGGCCGCCCGTGGTGTTGCCCATCTTCATCCGCGGGATGAAGGAGTGCGGCTGCAGGGGATAGGTCCCGCCCCGGGGCAGTTCCACGACCATGCTCACGCCCCAGGGGTTGCAGCCCAGCAACCAGTCGCGCAGGGCGCCTTCCATCTCTTCGTAGGAGCGGTCGCCGGTCAGCTGCCGGTAGAGGATGCACTGGGTGAGCATCGCGGTGGTGAGGTTGTTGGAGCACCAGACCGCGGGGATGCCGTTGAGGAAGGGCGTGCCCTCCGCCTTCTCCCACGTGCGGCGGATGCCGGCGCGCAGGTTGCGGACGAATTCCTCCCGCTGGCGCGCGGTGCCTTCCTTGGCGAGGTGGTAATGGCCCATGTTCATGAACGGATACCACTGGTAGTGGCGGGCGCTGTCGGCCCCCATCCAGGGCGTGACCGGCTCGCGGCGGCCCAGTTCCACGGCGGCGTCCAGGTAGGAGCGGTCGCCCGTGCGGTGGAAGAGCTCCACGGCGGCGAGTTCCATGTCGTCCGTCCAGTTGTCTTCTTCATAGATGTACGGCGAGAGCACCGAGGCCGTCTGGCAGACGCCCGGCTTGGCGAGTCCGGCCTCGTAGGCGGCCGTGGCTTTCTCCCCGATCTTCCGGGCGAATTCCGGGTAGAAGGGCGCCAGCATCTTGGCGCCGAGCGCGAAGTCGGAGGCGAACTTGCCGGCCGTGGAGGCGATGCCCGTCGTCTTGTTCTTCAGGCCCGTCTTTCCGCGGCGCTGCGGCAGGCCGGAGCAGAACCAGACGGGACGCTGCCTGCCCGGCCCCCAGCCGTAGTCGGCGCGCTCCTCGGAAGGCTTGCGCATGCCCACGTGGTCGCGGTCGTCGGCGATCTGGTTGTACATCTCGCCCGGCTCCGGGTTCATCTTGTCGAGCCACTGCAGCCCCCAGTAGATCTCGTCCACGATGTCCGGGATGCCGTTGCGCCCCGGGGTGCCGTCGGCCTTGCAGTTGTCGGTGAAGGAGAGCGGGTTCTGCAGGTAGGCGAACATCATCTGGTAGATGGCGTTCGCCGACGTGGTGGTGTACTGCAGGCAGTCGGAGGCGTCGTGCCAGCCGCCCCGCACGTCGAGGTAGGTGCTGTCCTTGGCCGGATCGGGATGCCCGACGATGATGGCGTCGAGGGTATGGCAGCTGTCTTTCAGGAAGGGGTTCCAGCCGCAGCGCTGCTGCCGCATGTAGTTCAGCACGAAGTCCGCCGTGCCGTCATAGACGCGGGTGTTGACGGGGAAGACGTCGGAACAGGTCTGCCGGCCTCCCGCGCTGACGCGGAGGAAATAGGCGCCGGAGCGCTGCAGGCGGCTGAAATCCAGCCGGCAGGTGGTCTTCATCCCGCCCATCTTCCCGGTGGGCTTCACTGCGTCCGTGACCAGTTCCACCTTGCCGGTGAAGGCGTCCACGACCTCGAAGGAGGGTACGTCGACGGCGTCGTTGTCCATGTATACGGCCACCTTCGTGGCCTGGGGCAGGTAGCCGATCTGGTTGATGCGGATCCAGGAGCCGGCACGGGCCCCCACGGCGAAGCAGCCCGCCGCAGCGGTGGCGAGGATCAGTCGGAGCAGCGTTTTCATTTCAGTATGCGGTTGATCAGAGGTTCTGTTCTTTCAGGGTGAAGGCGGAGGAGCCGTCGAAGCAGTGCAGGCAGATGCACTCGCGCGGCAGCCCGATGCTCTTTACGAGCGCTTCTATCGTGCTGAATTTCAGCGAGTCGAGGTTCAGCCGGCGGCGGATCTCCTCCACCAGGCGGTTGTACCTTTCCGAACCGGCGACGGTGTATTCTTCCAGATGCTCCTCGTCGTTCCATTCGCGGATGATGCGCCGCGTGATGAGTTCCAGCTCGTTCTTGCTGGCCGAGAAGTTGACGAACTGGCAGCCGTAGACCAGGGGCGGGCAGGCGATGCGCATGTGGATCTCCTTCGCGCCCAGGTCGCGGAGCGTCTTGGCGTTGTTGCGCAGCTGGGTGCCGCGGACGATGCTGTCGTCGCAGAAGAGCACCTTCCGGCCTTCCAGCATGTCGCGGTTGGGGATCAGTTTCATCTTCGCGACGAGGTCGCGCGTGTTCTGGTTCGAGGGCATGAAGGAACGGGCCCACGTGGGCGTGTACTTGGCCACGGTCCGCATGTAGGGGACGCCGTGACCGGCGGCGTATCCGACCGCCATGCCGATCCCGCTGTCCGGGATGCCGCAGGCGCAGTCGACCTGGGCGTCGTCCGCCTCGCCCATCGCCTTGCCGCAGCGGAAACGTGCTTCTTCCACGTTCTTGCCGTCGTAGACCGAGGTGGGGAAGCCGTAGTACACCCACAGGAACGAGCAGACCTGCATGCGGCGCGAGGGGGCGCGCAGCTGCTCCATGCCGTCCGCACGGAGGCGTACGATCTCGCCCGGCCCGATGAAGGCGCAGGTCCGGTAGCCGAGGTTGGCGAAAGCCGTGCTCTCGCTCGACACCGCCATGGCCCCTTCTTTCTTTCCGATGGCCAGCGGCGTCCGTCCCCAGGCGTCGCGGGCGGCGATGATGCCGTCTTCCGTGAGGATCAGCATCGTGCAGGAGCCCTTCACTTCCCGGAAGACGTTCTCGATGCCTTCCACGAAATCCTTCCCGCGGACGATCAGCAGGCTGATGAGTTCGGTGATGTTGATCTTCCCGCTGCTGAATTCGGTGAGATACATGCCCTCCGCCAGGAAGCGGCTGGCGAGTTCTTCGGCGTTGTTCACTTTCGCGACGGTGGCCAGGGCGAAGCGTCCCAGGTGCGAGTTGACGAGCATCGGCTGGGCGTCGGTGTCGCTGATGACGCCGATCCCGGACTTGCCGGCGAACTTGTCCAGTTCATCCTCGAAGCGGTTCCGGAAATAGGCGCTTTCCAGGTTGTGGATGCCGCGGAAGAACCCCTGTCCTTCCCCGTAGGTGGCGAGTCCGCCGCGCCGTGTCCCCAGATGGCTGTTGTAATCCGTGCCGTAGAAGAGTTCGGTGGCACATTCTTGTTTGGAAATGATTCCGCAAAGTCCTCCCATTGTCGGTTTTCGTTATGTTCGTTTTATGGATGCGAAGATAGCGATTTTCCGCGAATCTTTTGAAGAAAAAGATTTGACGGGAAACAAAAAATCCATATCTTTACGAAGACTCTTTTGCAAATACTTTTAAAACATAGCATTATGCGCACAATCATTTACATCATCGGCGTCGTCCTGGCCGTCATCGCCGTCCTGGACATCTTCAAGAAGCCCATCGGCATCATCGGAAAGATCATCTGCTCCGCACTGGTGCTGCTGACCAGCTGGATCGGCCTGGCCGTCTACTACCTCTATGCGAAGGACCATATCACGGAGTGGTTCAAATAGGCATTGATTCCCGGAACTTTACGCCAGCGCCCTGAGCTGGCGTTTTTTCTTGTTCACAGATGAAAAGACTGTTATTCCTTGTCGTGGCGCTGGGCGGCGCCGTCTCCTGCACGGGGGCGCTGAACGATGCCGGCGCCGCCCAGCCGCAGCGTGACACCGTGCTGCGCTATACGCTCGAAGGGGCGGACTGCCCGTTCGCCAACTTCGCCGAATACGGCATCTGGGTCCCGGGCGGGAAACAGGCGGTGCGCGGCGTCCTGGTCCTCCAGCACGGCTGCACGATGGAGCAGTTCGGCATCACGAAACCGTACGACCTCCAGTACCAGGCTTTCGCCCGCAAATGGAACCTGGCCGTGCTGGAAACGGCCCTGCATGGCGACTGCGGCATCTGGGCGCACCCCGAGTCGGGCAGTGCGGCCGCCCTGTTGAAAGTGCTCTCGCGGGCGGCGGGCGAGCTGACCCGGCCGGAGCTGACGGAAGTCCCCTGGCTGATCTGGGGGCACTCCGGCGGCGGGCACTGGACCCTGGGGATGCTGCGCGACTATCCCGAACGGATCCTCGCCGCCGTCTGCTATTCCGCCGCTTTCGACCCGTCGTGGAGCTATCCGGCCGCTACGGCGGAAGTGCCTGTCCTGCTGCGGCATGCCGGCCCGCAGGACGCCCCCTTCGCCCTTTGCCAGGCCACGGCGGAGCATTCGTTCAGCCGGTTCCGGTCGATGGATGCGCCGGCCGCCATCGTCTGCAACCACGGCGAAAACCACAACTACAGCCAGCTGCGGCACATGATGATCCCCTTCTTCGAAAGTGCGCTCAGGACCCGGCTGCCCCGGCATCCGTGGGCGAAGATGCGGTCCGTCTCGTCCGCAGCGACCTGGCTGGGCGACACGCTGAGCCTGGACATCTTCCCGGAAGCGGGATACGACGGTGACAAGTCCGCCCTCTGCCGCTTCCCGGACGAAGGCGCCGCCCGCGCCTGGCGGGAATATGCCGAAACGAACGATGTCTTCGATCCCACGCCGCCGCCCGCGCCCACCGGGGTGCAGGTCAGTTCCGACGGTTATTCGCTCCTCGTCCGCTGGCAGGCGGAAGCCGACCCGGAGTCCGGCATCGGCTATTTCAACATCTATGTGGACGATGCGCTGGCGGTCCGGTTCCCGGAAAAGGGGGAGTACCAGTCCTTCGACCGGAACGGTGACAATACCCGTCCCGTCCCGCCTCCGGAGATGGCGGTCCGCCTTCCCCGTCCGGAGGCGAAGTCCCTGCGCGTTTCCGTCGAAACCGTCAACCAGTACGGCATCTCTTCGGAACGCCGCGCTTCCGTGAAGGTGAAACTATGAGAAAAGGCGTCTTCGCCTCGTTGTGCGCCGTGCTGCTGAGCCTGTCGGCGCAGGCCGGTCCGGT
>JAEEGL012204203.1_pt1 | contig 11615 bp, 8 predicted proteins | sample 9134231 | NCBI WGS metagenome assembly JAEEGL01 (sample SAMN16246548, study PRJNA631951) | gut metagenome | biome: gut microbiome; feature: rumen; material: fiber-attached | host: Bos | place: Iran: Karaj | collected 2018-10 | reverse complement strand
TAAGACTTATCGTGGCATGGGATCTCTGGAGGCAATGGAGAATGGATCAAAGGACCGCTACTTCCAGTCCGATGTGAAAGAAGCCAAGAAGTTAGTGCCCGAAGGTATTGCCGGCCGTGTTCCATATAAAGGGACTGTACAAGAAGTCTTGTACCAATTGGTCGGTGGTTTACGTTCAGGTATGGGCTATTGTGGTGCAAATACTATTCAGGAACTCCACAATGCTAAATTCACTCGTATAACTAATGCGGGCGTACTCGAGAGTCATCCTCATGATATCACGATTACTAGCGAAGCCCCCAATTATAGTCGTCCTGAAAACTAATAAGAATGATAAGAGTACGGTTTACATACCTAGTGATGTTAATGCTGGTCACGCCCATGCTGTGGGGCCAGAGTCTCGACCCTGTGATTATGAATATTGCAGGGAAGAATATAACACGCTCAGAGTTTGAATATTCTTTTAACAAAAACAACAGTGAAGATGGTCAGAAGGATGAAAAAGCCATTCGTGACTATGTTGACCTGTTTATTAATTATCAGTTGAAGGTAAAGGCTGCTGAAGATGCTCAACTTGATACTTTAAAATCGTATCAGGAAGAATTTGCCACGTATCGTGATATGCAGTTGAAGCCATACATCGATAATCCCGAGTATATTGATTCTGTTGCACGCGAAGTTTATAAATACCTCCAGGAACAAATAGGAGATTCCGATCAAGTGCTGCTTTCCCACATCTTTTTGTTGGTACCGCAAAAGGCAGATGAATCATTGAAATCAGTAAAAAAGGCTCGTATAGATTCTATCTATAATGTTTTGCAATCAGGTGCCGATTTTGCAGAAATGGCGCGCAAGCATTCAGAAGATATGGGCTCTTCAGTTAACGGCGGGTTGCTTCCATGGCTTGGTCCAAAGCAGGCAGTTCCTGAGTTCATCAATCAAGCGTATGCTTTGCAGCCCGGACAAATGTCCAAGCCTTTCCTTTCAAGTGCTGGATACCACATCCTGCTGATGAAAGACCGCAAGCCGTTAGAACCGTATGACGAAAAAAAGAATGAGATTATTCCCGTCCTCGAGGAACGCGGTATAAAAGATGTTGCAGCCGAGGCCAAAATTACCAAATTGGCAGAGGAGCAGAATAAGTCCCGAGAAGAAATAATGGCTGAGGTTAAAGAACTGGCTATTAAACAAGATCCGAGTCTTGTGCATTTAATTCAAGAATATCACGATGGGCTCCTTCTTTATGAGGCTAGCAATAGAATGGTATGGCAGAAGGCTGCTGCGGACAAGGTGGGACTTAAATCGTATTACAAGAAACATAAGAAAAACTATGTTTGGGATTCTCCCCGTTTTAAGGGACATGTGATACACGCAAGAAATGAAAAGTTATTGCTTCAAGCAGAGAAGTTCTTTAAGAAACATAAAGGATCAGAAGGACTGGCTCTATTTAACAAAGAGTTCAAAGATTCTCTGAGGCATATACGCGTGAAGTATGGCGTGTACAAAATTGGTGAAGACTCGTATGTAGATGCCGCTTTCTTCGGTAAAGATGCGCCCAAACCAAGCTCTATTTTCCCTGCCAATAAGGTAAATGGTAAACTCATAACCAAACCGGAGACATACGAAGACGTGCTTTCTCAAGTCATTTCCGATTATCAGGACCTTAAAGAAAAGGAGTGGGTGGAAGAACTGCGTAAAAAGTACACGTATACAGTAAATGATGAAGTTCTCAAGACAGTTAACAACCATTGAATACTGCCATGCAAAAAATTTTCTCTTTCCTATTATTAATACTATTTGCCCTCCCATCTGCATTAGTCTATGCTCAACAAGCTAATGTTATTGATGAAGTCATCTGGGTGGTAGGTGATGAACCGATACTTCGTTCCGATGTCGAGTTCCAGCGTATAAATGCTGAACTTAACGGACAACGCATCCCTGGAAACCCTTATTCAGTAATCCCTGAACAACTTGCGGTCAATAAGCTCTTTCTTAATCAGGCCGCTATTGATAGTATTGAGGTCAGCGAGTCAGATGTGATAGGTCAAGTCAATGAACAGATGGAGTATTTCATAAGCATTGCCGGCTCTCCCGAAAAATTGGAGGAATATCGTGGAATGTCTGTCAAACAGATAAGACAAGAACTTATCAAGTATTATATTGAGAGCGAAAAAATCCGCGAAGTAAAGAAAAAAATCATAGGTGAGAATGCCGTAACGCCTGCTGAAGTGCGCAGATATTTTAAAAATATGCCACAAGACAGTCTCCCGTACATTATGCCTCAAGTTGAAGTGCAAATTCTCTCTCAGAATCCGGAGGTATCTCAGGCAGAGATTGACCGAATCAAAGAAGAACTGATGGACTATGCCAAACGCGTGAATTCAGGTGAAGCCAGTTTTGCAACACTCGCACGTATGTATTCCCAAGACGAATCCTCTGCCCGCATGGGTGGGGAGATGGATTATAGTGGTCGGGCTCAATTTGTACCAGAATTCTCTGATGTGGCCTTTTCTCTGACAGACAAAAATACCGTTTCAAAGATTGTAAAAACCGAATACGGATATCACATCATTCAGCTCATTGATCGTAAAGGCGATAAAGTAAAAGTACGTCATATTCTTCGAAGACCGACGGTCTCAGATGAAGCCATTACCAAATCGTTATCTCGTTTGGATTCGATAGCAAACGATATACGAAATCACAAATTCACCTTCAACGAAGCAGTAGTGGCTCTTTCAGAAGATAAAGAGACGAGAAATAATAACGGACTGATGGTTAACAAAGATTATCAGCGAGGTATTCAAACTTCACGCTTTGAAATGAAAGATTTGCCGGCAGATGTGGCTAAAGTAGTCAACCGTATGCACGTCGGAGAGATATCTGATGCATTCTTAATGAAGAATCGGAATGGGCAAGAGACGTGTGCCATCGTTTTATTGAAGAATAGAATTGATGGTCACCGGGCTGACATTACGGCTGACTTTCAAATTTTGTCAGATATCGTACAAGCGAAGCGTGAAGAAAGTATACTTGAGAATTGGATTAAAGATAAGCAGAAATCGACCTATATTAGTATAAAGGAAGGTTGGAAAAAAACTGATTTTCGCTATCCCGGTTGGATTAAATGAAAAGAAATACAAATGTTAGAATGAAATTGAAGGGAGTAACTGGCTTTTGCCTTCTGTTCCTTTTCATTTTCTTGTTTGTATCTCAAACGTTGTTAGCTGTAAGTCCCTCTCCAAAACCGCGTCCAAAGGGTGAAAAGATTGTTTTAAAGCACGCTGATAAAGTTCATTTCGATCAATATAAAAATCCCGGCGTACAAATTTTTATCGGTAATGTAGCTTTCGACCATAATGGCCTATTGCTCTATTGCGACAGTGCAGATTTTTACCAGGATGACAATTCCTTTAAAGCCTTTGGCCATGTTAGGATGGTTCAAGGCGATACTCTGTCACTGCGTGGAGAATATCTGTTTTACGATGGCAATAGTCAGATAGCGCAGGTCAGACGTAATGTGGTGTTACGTCATCGTAAGACGGAACTTTATACAGATAGTCTGAACTATGACCGAGTTTACAACATGGGGTATTTTTTTGAAGGCGGTAAACTCGTAGATGGAGAAAATGTTCTTACATCTGACTGGGGGCAATATGACACATCAACTCGCGAAGCTCTGTTTAATTACAATGTAAATTTGGAGGGCAAAGACTACATGTTGTCTGGTGATACGTTATACTATGATACCCGAACGCGCCAGTCCCACATGCTCGGCCCGTCAACCATTGTTAATGGTGAAAGCAGGATTCGTACTGAAAACGGATACTTTAACAGTGAAACAAGCTCTGTGAAACTTTTAGACCGTTCCGTTGTGGTAGATAAAACTCACAAGATTGTCGGGGATACTATAGACTATGACAAAGAAACAGGGGAGGCGAGGGCTCGTGGTAACGTGGTTCTTGTTGACGAAGCTAACAAGAACATTATGACATCTCATTATTGTTACTATAATGACAGTACCGGTTATGCCATTGCTTACGATAGTGCCCAGATAAAGAATTATTCCGAAACAGATACCCTATATATGCATGCCGATACCTTTAAAATATATACATACAATCTTCGTACGGATTCGGCATATCGAGTTGCCCATGCCTTTGCTCATGTCCGTTCCTACAGAACCGATGTTCAGTCGGTGGCAGACTCGATGATTTATAATTCTCTTCAGCATAAACTCTCATTATTTGGCAATCCGATCATCTGGAATGAAAATCGTCAGATTTTAGGTGAGGAGATTTTCGCTTATTTTAATGATTCCAGTATTGACAGCATACATGTAGTCAATCAAGCCTTGATGGCTGAACGCTTGGATTCAGTTCACTACAACCAGGTCGCTGGCCGTGAAATGAATTTTTATTTTGAGAACGGCCAACTTAAGGAAAACCGTGTTATTGGCAATGTGCTGGTGAACTATTTCGCATATGATGACGACAGTCTCATGATTGGCATGAATCATACCGAGACCAGTTTGCTGCGTCTCTTTATGGAGAACAAGCAACTCTCAAAAATATGGACGCGTGAGAGTAAAGGCACATTCTATCCCCTGCTTTTTGTTACCGATAAAGAGGCCTATTTGAGCAATTTTGCATGGTTCGATTACATGCGTCCTTCTTCGGCTGCCGATATTTTCATTTGGGTGCCTAAAGCTGCGGGAACGGAACTTAAACGAACTGAAAGGCGTGTCGTACCTTTCCAGTCATTGAAAGGGATAAAACGATGAATGGTTCAAGAATTCTTGTTGTTAGCCGTAGTAGCCATATTTCCAGACGTATGTTTGCCCGGTCATCTGCCATGTGGGAGTTCCGTGAAAATAAAAGCGAGATAGTTCAGAGAACAAGCCACATGAAATTTTTTATGTGCCTTTTCGTTTCCATCACACTTTTCGTTGTCGGGAATGATACGCTGTATGCAGGGAATATAGACTGCAATTGGTGGAAGGCAATCATTTTCTGCTTGCCGTTTGTGGCCTTTAGTAGCGATAATCACTTACATTGTCTGTGCCATGGCTGATATTATCCGTTTATTGCCCGATGCAGTGGCAAATCAAATTGCTGCAGGAGAAGTCATTCAGCGACCTGCTTCGGTTATTAAAGAATTGATGGAAAACTCTGTCGATGCTGGTGCTACACATATTTCTGTATGGGTGACCGATGCCGGAAAAACGAGCATTCAGGTCGTTGATGACGGCAAGGGAATGAGTGAAACCGACGCCCGGCTCAGTTTTGAACGGCACGCTACTTCAAAAATAACGTCACCGGCCGATTTGTTTAACCTCCGTACCATGGGTTTCCGCGGCGAAGCCTTACCTTCAATCGCTGCAGTGGCTCAGGTGGAAGTTAAAACCCGAACAAGTGAGGATGAAGTGGGAACTTGGCTGACTGTTGAAGCATCCCGCATAACAGAACAGAGACCTGTAGCCTGTCAAGTGGGAACCAGCTTTACGGTAAACAATTTGTTCTATAATGTTCCTGCACGTCGTCGATTTTTGAAATCGAATGCAACGGAGTTGAATAATATTATGTCAGAGTTCGAGCGCGTAGCCCTTGTCCATCCCGAAATAGCGTTCTCCTTTTATCGTGATGATGTGCTGGTGCTCGACCTTCGCCCGTCTTCATTCAGAAAAAGAATTGTTAATGTCTGTGGAGCAGCTCTTGACAAGAGTCTATTACCGATCCAAGTGGACACATCGATAATTAAAATTGATGGTTTTATCGGTGTTCCCGAAAGTGCGCGTGCCAAAAATGTCCGTCAGTTTTTCTTTGTGAATGGCCGGTATATGCGTCACCCATATTTTAATCGCGCCATTGCTACTGCATACGAACGGCTCATACCTTCAGACCGCCAAATACCTTATTTTATATGTTTCGAGGTAGAACCGTCTCGCATTGATGTGAATATTCATCCAACCAAAACAGAAATAAAATTTGAAGACGATCATTCGGTCTGGCAAATCCTATTGGCAGCAACCCGTGAGGCCTTGGGAAAATTTAATGCTGTACCCACGATAGACTTTGACAGTGGCAACTCACCAGAAATTCCAGGATTCTCCCCAGACAATTCGTCTTTGCCTCCACAGATTAAGCTCAATCCTGACTACAACCCGTTCGATTCAAACCCTGTAACACGTGGTAGTTATAAGAGATTGCAAACTCAATCGCGAGACGGATGGCAGGAGCTCTATTCCTCACTTGGTCGTAAATCGCAAGCACATTCTTCAATGTCAGTTAATTCAGGCAATGATATTCCTCAACAATCGAGTCTGTATGCTGATAAACCACAAGATGAGCAAGCGGCTTGGGATCATGAGCAAGCCCTATATATTCAGCATGCCGGAAGATATTTGGTAACATCAGTGAAATCGGGTCTGATGATTATTGATATTGTGCGGGCACATACGCGTATACTGTATGACAAATTTATGTCACAATTAACCAATTGTGACGGTGTTACACAAGGAATACTATTTACTGAATTACTTCAGATACCTGCAACACAAGTGCCCGTATTCAATATGTATATGGAGCAATTTAAGGCGGTTGGTTTCGATATTTCTGACCTTGGTGGTGGCAGTTTCGCAGTCAATGGTGTTCCTGCAGGAACGGAAACCCTAAACCCGGTGAATTTACTCATGGAGATTTTCGAAGGACTGCTTTCATGTACAGGACAACCCGAAGACAAAATCCATCACCATATAGCTATTACATTAGCACAAAAAAATACAATCAAATATGGCTATGTAATGAACGCTGAAGAAATGAAAATAATGGTTAATGACCTTTTTGCGACTACTTCTCCCAATTTTACTCCTGACGGTAAGCCAACTCTTGTAATAATTCCCAATGAAAGCATAGAAGGACGTCTTAAATGAACACATTTTCCCGCTTTTTGTGCGAAAAAACAAAATAAATGCGTGCTCACAGCTTTTTTCTTGAAAAAAATTTGTGCTGAATAGTGAGTTTTTACTATTTTTGCATCGAAAAAGTAGGCAATAGCCTTTGAAGAATGTAAATAATAAAAATTAATGTATAATTAAAAATGGAAAGTATGAAAAAGTTTTTGTTTGTTTTGGCATTTGTAGGTCTTTCCTCTTATGCATTGGCACAGACTTCTGAAGTTCCTACGAAGAAGTATAGTGTTGCTACCAACTCTTTCTGGAGTAATTGGTTTATCCAAGTTGGTGCAGATTGGAATTCTTATTATTCCGATGAAGAACATGGTATTCATCCTCGTTCTGTAACCCCGTTTAAGGGCTATCGTTCCAATCCTGGTGCATCTATTGCCGTAGGTAAGTGGTTCACTCCTGGTCTCGGTCTTCGCACGAAGGTTTCTGGTATGTGGGGCAAATCTGTTTTTGCACATGACGTGGTTAGAGGTGAAGCTGTTAACGTACACAGCCCGATGAACAAATATTGGATGATTAACGAACAAGTATTGTTCAATTTGAGCAATATGCTTTGTGGTTACAATAGCAAACGTGTATGGAACTTCATTCCTTTCTTGGGTGGTGGTTTCGCTCGTTCTATGACCCACAACTTCTACGCAATGGATCTCAATGTAGGTATCTTGAACAACTTCCGTATTACGAAGAACTTTGGTATCTATCTTGAATTGGGTTGGAACCGTCTTGAAGAAGACTTCGATGGTTATCATGGCAGTATGATTGATGGTCACAAACTTCGTGGTTGGGAAGATAAGGACAACATCCTTTATGGTGAACTCGGTTTCACATTCAACCTTGGCAAGGCTACTTGGGACAATGTTCCTGATGTAGATGCTCTCATGGCTATGAATAAGGAGCAGATTGATGCTTTGAACGCATCTCTTCGTGATGCTCAGAACGAAAATGCTCGTCTGAAAGCTTTGCTTGATAAGAAGAGTGACGTTCAGCCTCAGACCATCGTTAAGAAAGAAATTGCTACTGTTAAGCAGTCTGTATTCTTCAACCTGAATTCTGCAAAGATCGCTTCTCGCAAGGACCTTGTAAATGTTCAGGAAGTTGCTAAGTTTGCAATTGCAAATGGCAAGAAACTGCTTGTAACCGGTTCTGCCGACAGTGCTACTGGTACTCCTAAGATTAACCAAAGCTTGAGTGAGCGTCGTGCTGAAGCTGTTGTTCAGGAATTGGTTAAGATGGGTGTTAAGCGTGAGAATATAACTGTTAAGGCTCTGGGTGGTATTAACGAACTCAGCCCGATTTCTTACAACCGTCGTGCTACTGTAGAACTCCAGTAATCAAATTAATATTATTACTAGAATTGAGGGCTGCATCTTAAAGATGCAGCCCTCTCTGTTTAGACTATAGTTTACGATCTCCTTCATATATTTTCTTATATTTCTTACCCGCAAAAATAAAGAGGATATTGACTGAACAATATCCTCTTTAATTTTTTATGATTACTCGTTGTTAGTTTTTTTTGAGTAAATCGCGAATTTCAGAAAGCAATTTTTCTTCATTTGAAGGTTCTGCTGGAGCTGCAGGTTCTTCTTCTTTTTTCTTGGATAATTTGTTCATTCCTTTAATCATAAGGAAAATACAGAACGCAATAATCAAGAAATCGATGATGTTCTGTATAAAGCTACCGTACTTCAGGTTTGCATCACCAAAGGTGACTGCCAGATTACTAAAATCAACGCCACCAGTCAGTGTGCCTATTGCAGGCATTAAAACATCATCAACAAGTGAAGTGACAATCTTGCCAAAGGCTCCACCAATGATTACGCCAACAGCCATGTCCATGACATTGCCTTTCATGGCAAATTCTTTAAACTCTTTAAAAAATCCCATAATTAAATACTTTTTTATTGGTTACTAGGCAAAGATAGGAATAAAATTTGTAATTTTGCACCGCTAAAAGGAAAAACTTTTTATGAAGTTAATCCTTGTACTTTTAAAAGAATATAATTCAACTCTTTAATGTAATAAGAACAATGACAAAAATTGGTATTAATGGATTTGGCCGTATCGGTCGTTTCGTATTCCGCGCAGCACAGACGCGCGATGACATTCAGGTTGTAGGTATTAATGACCTTTGCCCTGTTGACTATTTAGCTTATATGCTTAAGTACGATACAATGCATGGTAAGTTTGATGGTACGATTGAAGCAGACGTTGAAAACTCCAAGCTTATTGTAAATGGTAAGAGCATTCGTGTAACAGCTGAACGCAATCCGGCTGATTTGAAGTGGAATGAAGTAGACGCTGAATATGTTGTTGAATCCACTGGTTTGTTCCTAACTCAAGAGAAAGCACAGGCACACATTGACGCTGGTGCAAAATATGTAGTTATGTCAGCTCCTTCCAAGGACGCCACTCCTATGTTTGTGTGCGGTGTTAATGAGAAGACATATGTTAAGGGAACTCAATTCGTTTCTAATGCCAGCTGCACAACGAACTGCTTGGCTCCCATTGCAAAGGTTCTTAACGATAAGTTTGGTATTACTGATGGTCTGATGACTACCGTTCACTCAACTACTGCCACTCAAAAAACTGTTGACGGTCCTTCAATGAAAGACTGGCGTGGCGGACGTGCTGCAAGCGGTAACATTATTCCTAGTTCAACTGGTGCCGCTAAGGCCGTTGGTAAAGTTATTCCTGAGCTGAACGGAAAACTTACCGGTATGTCTATGCGTGTTCCGACACTTGATGTGTCTGTTGTTGACTTGACTGTAAATTTGGCTAAGCCCGCTTCTTATGCTGAGATCTGTGCTGCTATGAAGGAAGCTTCCGAAGGTGAATTGAAGGGTGTCCTTGGTTACACTGAAGATTCCGTTGTTAGCTCTGACTTCCTTGGTGACACGCGCACTTCTATCTTTGACGCTAAGGCCGGTATCGCTTTGACCGACACGTTTGTTAAAGTTGTAAGCTGGTATGACAACGAAATCGGTTATTCCAACAAAGTTCTTGACCTGATTGCTCACATGAAGAAAGTTAATGGTTAATTCTTTTCCCAGAAACTGAAACATCAAGATAAAGAGGATGTATGATTTGCATCCTCTTTTCTTTTTTAATTACAGAACATGGCGATGATTACAATTTTAGGTCCTACAGCCACCGGTAAAACTTCACTTGCTGTTGCGTTAGCCGCACGCATACATTCCGAAGTAATTAGTGGTGACAGCCGTCAGGTATATCGTCGTATGGATCTTGGTACTGGTAAGGATTTACAGGAATATGTTATTAATGGTGTTGAAATCCCTTATCATCTAATAGATATTGCTGAGCCAGGAACTAAGTATACTGTCTATGATTACCAACGTGATTTTTTGAAAGTTTATAACGAAATCATTTCACGTGGCATTACGCCGGTTTTGTGTGGTGGTTCTGGGCTATATCTTGAGTCTGTGCTCCGTTCATACCAATTTTCGCCTGTGCCTGTTAATTCTGAACTTCGTGATGCTTTGTCTGGTAAATCGTTAGACGAATTGACTGTAATACTTGCCTCGTATAAAAAACTGCATAACACAACTGACGTGGATACTAGCCAACGTGCTATTCGTGCTATAGAAATTGCTGATTTTAATAAGAATCATCCTGAGGCGTTACGTTCTTTCCCGTTAATTGAAGGTCCTGTTTTTGGAATTGATATTCCACGTGAAGTTCGTCGTGAACGAATTACTCGCAGACTTCATGAGCGCATTGAACAAGGCATGTTGACTGAAATTCGCCATTTGATCGGTAGTGGTGTCGCACCGGATGATCTTATGTATTATGGTCTCGAATATAAGTATTTGACTCTTTATATTTTGGGGCAACTTTCTTTCGGTGAAATGCTACGTCAACTTGAAATAGCGATTCATCAGTTTGCGAAACGTCAAATGACGTGGTTCCGGGGGATGGAAAGAAGGGGTGTTAAGATTCACTGGATTGACGGCATGTTGCCTATCGACCTGAAATTGCAACGGGTGATGGATATAATATGTCGCAGTGAGATTTTATGAAAATCTATGTCAAACATATTTCCACCTATATCCGCTATAGCTTTTTCTATGTCTGACCTGGTGAAGGGCAGAAACATAATAAAGAATCGGATGCTTATGCACCCGATTCTTTAATCATTTGTGAGAGTTTAGTTCTCTGCGGCTTGCATAACAACTTCCCCTAACGTCGGGTGGGCATGGATTGTTTCTTCCAGTTCGTTCAATTTGCCCCGCCGAGTCATGAGTGATGCCACTTCTTGTACCAAGTCGGCAGCATGTGGCCCAAACATATGACAGCCGAGGATGGTTCCGTCTTCAGTTGTGAGAATCTTAACCATTCCGTCTGTCTCGTTCATTGCAAGCGCTTTGCCATTTGCGCGGAAAAATGCCTTGTGGGCTTTGGCGTCAATGCCTTCTGCTTTCAACTGTTCAGCAGTTTTTCCAACACATGCAGCTTCTGGAGTGGTAAAGACTGCTGCAGGAATAACATCAAACCGTATTTGGTCTGTCTTGCCGAGGATGTGGTTCAATGCATGACGACCTTGGAATGATGCGGCATGGGCTAGTTGACAAATACCATTGATATCACCAATGGCATATATGCCGGGAACGTTCGTTTCATAGTTCTCGTCAACGGT
>JAEEGL011646429.1_pt1 | contig 11615 bp, 7 predicted proteins | sample 9134231 | NCBI WGS metagenome assembly JAEEGL01 (sample SAMN16246548, study PRJNA631951) | gut metagenome | biome: gut microbiome; feature: rumen; material: fiber-attached | host: Bos | place: Iran: Karaj | collected 2018-10 | reverse complement strand
TCGTCCTTGTAGTGCTCGGCAAGAACGTATGTACGGTCGAGGTTGGGCATGAAGTGGTCGATGGTCCACTCCTGATAGAGGTAGCGGCTGATGATGACGGTGCCGCTGAGCGAGATGATGAGGCCCAGGAGCGACAGCGCCGTGTAGCCTTTCATGCGGGTGATGATGCGAAATGCTTGCTTCATTCTTTTAGTTGACGAGTTGATACATCTTTCTATATATCAACAACCGTGCCAAAAAGCGAACATGCTGATTCTGTGCGAGATAACAAAATCAGCATTATCCAGGATGTGTGCGGATGCGCTCTGTAGTGTGCGGAAATGCACAGATGGGGACTACAAATAGCCGAGATAGTTCTCAGGCGTGATGACGACAGCTTCCGCCACAGGGTAGGCCTGCATGAAAGCGGAAGGAATGGCAGCATTGGCCTTCTTGGGATTCCATTTCAGTTCAAAGGCTCGAAACGCGCCGTCGGACTCCTCGACATAATCTATTTCCTGTTGCGACTTCGTGCGCCAGAAGTAGCTTTTGGCATAACGCCCGGCATAGTGGTTAGCCTTCAGCCGCTCGCTGATGAAGAAATTCTCCCAAAGTGCCCCTGTATCATTACGCAAAGCCAGCGGTGTGAAATTCTGCAAGATGGCATTGCGCACGCCATTGTCGTAGAAATAAATCTTGCGGCTCTTTTTCAGTTCGTTGCGCAGATTGCGGCTGAAAGCCTGGAGACGGAATACGATGAAACACTTCTCCAGCAGGTCAATGTATTTCTCAACTGTCTTGCTGTCAGAGCCTATGGTCTGCGCCAGTTCGTTATACGACACCTCGCTGCCCAGCTGCAAGGCCAGCGCCACCAGCAGTTTCTCCAACAAGGCAGGCTTCCGTATTCCCTCTAACTCCAGCAGGTCTTTGTAGAGGTAGCTGTTGGTGAGATTTGTCAACGTCTCACGGGCCTCGGCCTGATAATTGAGAACGTCAGGGTAAGAACCGTAAATGAGACGGCTTTCCAATGTCTGTCTGACCGCAAGGATGCCGTTGGCATTAAGAATCTCTGCAGTAGAAAGCGGAAATAGCTGGTACTCCCATTTGCGTCCAGTCATAGGCTCGTTGATGCTGGCGCGTAAGTCGAGCGATGAAGAGCCGGTCACCATCAGTTGGATATGAGGGAAGTTGTCCTGAATGCGCTTGAGGGTCAGGCCGATGTCTGTGGCACGTTGTGCTTCGTCGACCATGAGAATCTGGTTGTCTGCCACCAGCTGCCGCAGCTCTGCCATCGAGGGATTTGTCAGCAACTCACGGGCATCGGCCTCGTCAAGGTTGAGGCGCAGGGTCTTTTCCGTGCGACTGCGGAGTATTTCGTTGAAGAGGGTGGTCTTGCCAACCTGGCGTGCTCCCACCACAACAATGGCTTTTCCCCTGAAGAGCTTCTGCTCTATCTTTTCCTGGATGCTTCGTGTAATCATATCCTTTTATCTAATATATATATAAGCATCGATGCCCATATATGCTGGTGCAAAGATAATACAAAATCTTGTCTAATCCAAAAAAGTTGAGACTTTTTTGGATTATAATCCGAAAAAGGACGTCTTTTTTTGGAATTACTTCTTATTTGCACTTCAATCATCAGGAATGAGATGGCAATGTGATGATGAAGGTGGTGCCCTTGCCCTCTTCGCTCTCCACGCGGATGGTGCCGCCATGCTTCAGGATGATTTGCCGGCAGAGGCTGAGGCCGATGCCCGTGCCGGAGGACTTGGTGGTGAAGAAGGGGATGAAGGCGTGGTCAACGACATCGGGCGACATGCCGCAGCCGTTGTCCTTGATGCGGATAGAAGACCCACCCCCAGCCCCATTCTTGCGTCCCGCTGGTAGCAAGCGAGCAGAGCTCGAGCGCCCGAGCGGAGCTCGCCTACCCGTCGCCTTTCCCTGCAGGGAGGGGAGCGGATGCACTGTAAGCTCCACTTCTGTAGCTTCGCTCTCGTAGGCATTCTTGATGAGGTTGATGAGCACCTGCTCCAGTTGGGCGCGGTCAGCCGTCAACAGTCCCTCGCCCTGAGTCTTCATTTGTGGATAAAGACCTTTGATATGCTCCAGCAATTCGCCGACGGGGAATGTCGTCTTCTCAGGTGTCTTGATGCGCGTCAACTGACGGTAGCTCTCCACGAAATCGAGCAGCGCATGGCATCGTCGATTGATGACAGCCGCCCCCTCCTGGCCTCCCCCTGGGGGGAGGGAATTGGAGAGCGTCTCACTAATAGAAATGATGGGTGTGAGGGAGTTCATGATTTCGTGGGTCAGCACGCGGATAAGCTGCTGCCAAGCCTCCATCTCCTGCCGTTGCATCAGCATTGACACATCTTTCAGCGCTACCACCAGACGACGCTGCCCGTCGATACGCAGGAGAGTGGTGGAGAGCGCACAGCCATCCACCATTTCGGCGTGGTCGGCGATGGCCTGGAGGATATGGGGAGGGAGAAAAGGCCCTAAAGCCCCTAAAGCCCCCCCTTCTGCCCCCGAGGGGGCTACAATAGCATCTAAAACTATAGAAGCCCCCTCGGGGGCCGTAGGGGGGGCTTGGTGGGCTTTTGCTGCATGGTTCATCCAGTCGATGCGCCCGTCGGTGGAGCAGACGAAGAGGGCGGTATCTACGTTCTCGGTCAACTGCCGCAGGTACTGCAGTTGTCGCTCGGCCTCTGCCAGTCGCGTGTGCAACCGCTCGTTTTCACGTTCCGTCTCGCGATAGGCATAGCGCAGTCGACCTATTCGGCCATATAGTGCCGTACACAGCCACAGCAGGGCAACAGCCACAGCAATGGATGGCCAGACGAAATGGGCCTGGATACTCACGGCCAACACCGCCATGAGAACCACGAGGCCGACGATGTACAGCAGCCCCGCCCCCGATCCCTCCCTGCGAGGGTGGGGAGTAATGACTTGTGAGAGATGATGATTCATAGCAGAGTAGTATGCTCTCCCTCCCTCACAGGGAGGGCGGGGGGAGGGTCCTTAGCTTTCTGTAGAGTGCAAACCGTGTGATGCCCAACAGCTCAGCGGCGCGGGTGACGTTGCCTCCAGCTATCTGCATGGCCCGCTCGATGGCCTCCTGCTCCAAGCGTTCCAGGTTGAGTGTCGGTGTCGGGCTTGAGCGTCGTGCCGGTTCCTTCAGCACGAAGTCCTGGGCGCAGAGGGCCGTGCCCTTAGCCAGCAGCACGGCCCGCTCCACGGCGTGCATCAGCTCGCGCACATTGCCAGGCCACGAGTGGCGCAGCAGCCGCTGACGGGCATCGCGGTTGAGCGTCTTTACCACCTTATTATATTTACGCGCGTACGTAGCGAGGAAGTGCTCGGCCAGCAGGATGATGTCCTCTCCGCGCTCACGCAGCGGCGGGATGGTGATCTCGATGGTGTTGATGCGGTAGAGCAGGTCTTCGCGGAATCGCCCTTCGGCCACCTCGCTGTGGATGTCGGCATTGGTGGCGCAGAGCAGCCGCACGTCGATAGGCGTCGTCTGTGTGCTGCCGAGTCGTGAGATCTCACGGCGCTCCAAGGCGGCCAACAGCTTGGCCTGCAAGGGTAGGGGAAGGTTGCCTATCTCGTCGAGGAAGAGGGTGCCGCCGCTGGCCGTCTCCATGCGTCCCGCCTTCGTCTTGTGTGCATCGGTAAAGGCTCCCTTCTCATAGCCGAAGAGCTCGCTCTCGAACAGCTGTTCGGGCACGCTGCCCAGGTCGATGCTGACGAAAGGCTTGGCGGCACGCCCAGAGCGCGCGCACAGCTGACGGGCGATGACATCCTTGCCTGTGCCGTTCTCGCCGAGGATGAGCACGTTGGCGTCCGTCGGTGCCACCTGTGCCACCGTCTGCAGCACGCGTTGCATCGCCGCACTCTCGCCGATGATGGTGGGTGCCGCCGTGGAACCGAAGGGCGAGGCCGCCACCTCCATGCGCTGCTCCAGCAGCCGGTTCTTGTGTCGCTCTCGGCTGAGCTCGATGCCGGCGAAGAGCGTGGCCAGTAGCTTGGAGTTGTCCCACGGCTTCGTGATGAAGTCGGTGGCGCCGCTCTTCAGTGCCCGCACCGCCTTGTCGGCATCGGCGTAGGCCGTCATGAGGATGACCACCGCCTGTGCATCGCGGTGCAGGATATGCTCCAGCCACTCAAAGCCCTCCTCGCCGCTGATGGCGTCACGCCGGAAGTTCATGTCCATCAGCACCACGTCGGGGTGCACCATGTCGCAGAGCCGGTCTATCTGTTCGGGGTTCTTCGTCGCACGGATGTCCTCTACCAGCGGCTTGAGCAGCAGGTTCAGCGCAAAGAGGATGTCCTCATTGTCGTCAATGACGAGCACCTTGCCCTTTCTCTTTTCTTCCATCTTTCATTCTGGTTTTACCTTTTCGATGGCAAAGTTAAGGAAAAATCTCTACATGGCTGCCACTTTCTCCCATAAAAATTCCTCCATCCCTCTCGTCATTTCGTTTTTGTGCATATTCGCACGCTTCTGTGCGATAACGCACGGGGCATCGCTGTGTTGTTCTCGCGGAGCACTGGCGGTAAGTGTACAGAGGCTTAGCACGCTGTGTACAGAGGCTGTACTTAGGGGAGGTGGCTGCGCCGTCATTCGCGGAAGGGACCCCGCCGCTTGTTCTTGTAAAAAACAAGTTTCAGCATAAATTTAGAACATTTTAGTTAAACATAGGGCTGAATGAAAACTTGTTATATATATATTATACAGACCCATTATTGAAAATCCGAATAAAAAAACATAAAAATACCCGGAAAACGCAACGCACAACGGCGCAACGGCGCAACGGCGCAACGGAGAGACAACGAAAAAAACAGAAAAGGGACTTTTGCTGCGCCGACCATGATGCGCAGGGTGACCGCAGCTCCCTCCTCTCATAGGGACGGGGGAACGGCGGAGATGCTCAATCTTTTTCGTCATTTCTTTGCGCTTGTCAGAAATTCTTGCTACCTTTGCAGCCGTCAGTAGAGATGCCACCAAGTGACGGCTCTGCCCAATGCAAAAAAACTTTAGTGATACAGCAGTCTGCAAAATGAGAAATGATTTTCATGACAACAGAAAAGAAATATTCGCTTGACCTGACGGTCAAAGAGGTGCAGCGCTTGCATGAGCGCTATGTGCTCATCCGGCTCACCGACAGTCAGCCTCTGCCGCCGATGCGGCCAGGGCAGTTTGTGGAGGCGCGTGTCGACGGTTCGCCAACGACCTTTCTGCGCCGACCTATCTCCATCAACTTCGTTGATACCGAGCAGAACGAGCTGTGGCTGCTTGTGGCCATCGTCGGCGACGGGACGCGGCGGCTGGCGCAGCTCAGCGCCGGCGACAGGCTGAACTGCGTGCTGCCGCTGGGCAATGGGTTTACAATTCAAAGCCGGGAAAACGTTTCGCACACCGAAGGCGCAAGGGACGGAAGCCGGGAAAACGCTTCGCACCGGGTGCTGCTGGTGGGCGGCGGCGTAGGCGTGGCGCCGCTCTTGTATCTGGGCAAGGTGCTGCACGATGCGGGCACCGAGCCAACGTTCCTGCTGGGTGCAAGGACGGCGGGCGACCTGCTGATGCTCGATGAGTTTGCAAAGTACGGGCGCGTGTGCGTCACCACCGAGGACGGCTCGATGGGCGAGCGGGGCTTCGTCACCCAGCACACATTGTTATATCCTCAGCCCGTCGGGACAGATGCGGCAGCTGCACCATTTGACCTCATACAGTGCTGCGGCCCTACGCCGATGATGAAGGCCGTGGCCCGTTATGCCCGCGAGAAGGGCATAGCGTGCGAGGTGTCGCTGGAAAACCTCATGGCCTGCGGCTTGGGCGCTTGCCTGTGCTGTGTGGAGAAAGTGTTGAGTGATGAGCTCAACACTCGCAATGTGTGTGTGTGTAAAGAAGGACCAGTCTTTAATATCAACCGACTGTTATGGCAAAGCTAAACGTTAAGATAGGAGAGCTGCAGCTGCAGAATCCCGTGATGACCGCCTCGGGCACCTTCGGCTATGGCCTTGAGTTTCAGGATTTCGTGCCCCTCGACCAGATAGGCGGCATCATCGTGAAAGGCACGACGCTGCATCCCCGCGAGGGCAACGACTACCCGCGCATGGCCGAGACGCCGATGGGGATGCTCAACTGTGTGGGCCTGCAGAACAAGGGTGTGGATTATTTCTGTGAGCACATCTATCCGCAGCTGCTGCCCACCGGCGGCACGTACCTCGTCAACGTCAGCGGATCGTCGCCCGAGGATTATGCCGAGTGTGCCGTCCGTATCGATGCGCTGGAAGGTATTCCCGCCATTGAGCTGAACATCTCGTGCCCCAACGTCAAGGACGGCGGCATGGCCTTTGGCGTGACCTGCGCCGGAGCCGAGAGCGTGGTAAGGGCTGTGCGTGAGCGCTATTCCAAGACGCTGATAGTCAAGCTGTCGCCCAACGTCACCAACATTGCCGAGATAGCCCGCGCTGTCGAGGCTGCCGGTGCTGACAGCGTGTCGCTCATCAACACGCTGATGGGCATGGCTGTCGACATTGAGAAACGGAAGAAGACGCTGAGCATCGGCACAGGCGGCCTCAGCGGACCGTGCATCAAGCCTGTGGCCCTGCGCATGGTCTATCAGGTGGCCAAGGCTGTCAAGATACCTGTCATAGGCCTGGGCGGCATCATGGCGGCTGAGGACGCCATAGAGTTTATGATGTGCGGCGCCACGGCCGTCGAGATAGGCACCGCCAACTTCATCGACCCCGCCGTGACCATGAAGGTGCGCGACGGCCTCAACGACTGGCTCGACCGTCACGGTGTGGCCGATGTCAACGACATCATCGGCGCCATCGGCTGACCCTGTTTCTCTACCCATTTCCCGACTGACGATTAGGGATTTGCCTACCGCTTTTTAGGCAAATTCCTTTTTGTTTATGACGCTGTTGGCTTACCTTTGCATCAAGTTTAACCCCTAAATGCAAAGCGTATGAAACGGATCATTGTTTTTCTTTTGAGCCTGATGCTCACCGTGCCCCTGATGGCCCAATACGGACGTCCCATGCGCCGTCCGCAGCCCCGCCCTGCTGCCCCGTCGCTGACCCATCGTCCGCAGCCGTATCACCGTCTGGCGCATCATGCTCCTACCAGCACCTACTATGGCCTGCGCGTGGGCCTGTCGCTCTCTACGGTCCATTCCGACGATGCCTACCTCGACGGCAGCGGCATGTCGTCGGGAGTGAATGTGGGCTTTGTGGCTGGTTTCCAGCTGGCTCCGTCCACGCCCATCTATTTCGAGACAGGCCTTGGCTACACCGAGAAAGGCGGCCGCGGCAACTATCAGGGCAGCAAGTTCACCTATGACCTGAATTACTTGGAGGTGCCGCTGCTGCTGAAATACGACTACGAGGCCTCTCGCGATGTCTTCGTGCAGCCCTTCATCGGCGGCTACGTGTCGGCCGGAGTGGGCGGCAAGGTCAAGGACTTCGGCCATCGTCAGGCAGTGAGCAGCTTCGACGACGAGTTCTTCAAGCGTTTCGACGGCGGCCTGCGCTTGGGCTGTGGCCTGGAGTTCTCGCATCTCTATTTGGAGGTGGCCTACGACCTGGGCCTGAGCAATATCTGCCACGACACGTTCAACACGTCGCGCAACAGCTGCCTGTTGCTCAACTGCGGTGTCAATTTCTGAGTCTTTTATCAAAGATTACATGTTTTTTGTCTAATATAAAAGATGTATATGGGAGAAAAGCAGTACCTTTGTAGCCAGAATCTATGTACCCCCAAAAAAACGGAATTCTTCGCATGAAAGTGATCAAGTTTTTCTCCCTTATCGTGCTTGTCTTGTGCTGCACCACTCTGTCGGCCCAGCAGTTGGCTTTCCCCGGCGCCCAGGGCTATGGTCGTTTTGCAACGGGTGGCCGTGGCGGCGCCATCTACCATGTCACCAACTTGAATGACTCGGGTGCCGGTTCGCTGCGCGATGCTGTGAGCCAGCCCAACCGCATCGTCGTGTTCGACGTGTGCGGCGTGATTCGGCTGAAGTCAGGCCTTGTCTTCTCAGGCAATTCTACCATTCTGGGGCAGACCGCTCCCGGCGAGGGCGTTCAGGTCTATGGCGACCGCGTGTCGTTCTCTGGCGCCAACAACCTGATTGTGCGGCACATGCGCTTCCGCATGGGCAAGGGCGGCACAAGCGGTAAGGATGCTGCCGGCGTGGCCAACGGCCGGAATATGATTTTCGACCATCTGTCGGTGCTGTGGGGGCGCGACGAGTGCTTCTCCATCAGCTGGGACAACAAAGGCACCGAGCCGGCCGACATCACCATTCAGAACTCCATCATCGGCCAAGGTCTGCAGACCCACTCCTGTGGAGGCTTGGTGCAGACCAGTGGCGGCGTGACCCTCTATCGCAACCTCTACATCGAGAACAAGACCCGCAACCCGAAGGTGAAGGGTCTGAACCAGTTTGTCAACAACGTGGTGTATAACTGGGGCGGCGGCGGATGCTACCTGATGGGTCGCGAGAGTGCCGGCAGTTCATGGGCCGACATAGAAAACAACTACTTTGTCAAGGGTCCCTGGAATGCTAACACCAGCCCTCTGTCAGAAGGCAACGAGAATTTCCAGTTCTACGGCGAAGGCAACTACTACGACCGCAACAAGGATGGCGCGCTGAACGGCTCGCCCATCACCGACGCCGAGTACACTGCCTCCGGTGCCCTGCGCCGTTCCTCGCTGAGCCAGTTCACGGGTCAGCCGAAGCCTTTTCCCGAGATTACCGAGAAGATGTCGGCCGAGGCCGCCCTTCACTGGATCATCGACAGCGTTGGTCCCAGCCTGCCGGTACGCGACGAGGTAGACCGGTATCTCATTGACGAACTGAGCTCATTTGGCACGTTGGGCTCCACTGACGGCATCACCGACGAGACGACGCTCCCCCACGGCGGCACCGGCGTGCTCTACACCGGCAGCAAACCGCAGGACAGCGATGGCGACGGCATACCCGACGCATGGGAGGTGGCCAACGGGCTGAATCCCAATCTTGCCGCCGATGCGGCTGCTATTGCCGCCAACGGCTATGCCAACATCGAGAACTATGTCTTCTCCATCGACAAAGCCTACCCCTACGTCAAGAACCCTTCCAACCTGACAGTCACCAAGCAGGAGAAAGAGTCCGTCAGCTTGTCATGGACCGACAATGCCGACAACGAGGCGGGGTATATCATCGAGTGCTCCACCGACAATAAGACGTTTAACGAGATATCCCGTGTCGGCGCCGATGTCACCACCTATGTGGCTACGGGGCTTACCCCCGAGACCGTCTACTATTTCCGTGTGTGCGCCTATGGTGCCGACGGCCTGTTCTCGCCCTATGTCACGCTGACCACCGAGACCCTTGGCGATCCCTCGGCTCCGAAGGCCTGCGTCAATCCCTCGCCCAAGGAGGGTGAAGAAGTGGGCATTGCCACGGGCGGCGTCACCTTTACCTGGGAGAACACCACGAAGAACTACGATGGCACGGTAATCTACACCATTTATCTTGGAACAGATGCTGACAACCTGAAGAGACTTGGCGCCACGCAGGCCAAGAGCTATGAATACACCACTGCGTTAGAAGCCGGGAAGACCTACTACTGGCGCGTCAATGCCAAGAATAACGTGGGCACCACAACGGGCACCTTATGGTCGTTTAAAACCGTTCAAGGCGGCAGGCTGTTCTATACCGACTTCAACACCACGCCGCAGGCCTTTCACGATAAATACCCTGGCAACGGCAACGTGAATATCATCAACGGCAACACCTCGACGACGGTGGGCGGCATGACCTTCGGCGCCAATGGCAGCAGCTCGGCCCGCATCGTGTCGTTTGGCGATGCTGCGCTCAGCGGCGACTACTCAGCCGACGATGCCGGAGCCACGGCACGCTGCGTAGAGTTTACCAGTGGCAGCGGATACATTCAGTTTCCCGAGGTGGAGGGGCCCTGCGTGGTGACCATCTGGACGGGCAATTCCGATTCTAATGAGAAGAACTTCAACCTGAAGACCATCGTCGGCGGAACGGAGGCAACGGCCACATCCTTTCGGCTGGCCAGAGCCAAGAAAAACTTCAAGCACACCTACAACTATCAGGGTAATGGCAAGGTCATCTTCAAGGTGGACGGCAACGGCCAGAAATTTCGTGTCCACGACGTGCTCATCGAAAAATATGTGGCCGAGGAAGTGAACGTGCCCATCGACATCAAGACCTATCCCGAGGCTGAGAACGTTTCCTACATGGACGGCAGCATGATGTTTCGCTTCAATCAGGACATCAGCTATCATGGCGGCGTGACCATCAATGGCGACAGCTTCGAGCGCATCACCGATGTCTCGGCGTCAGGCCCGGTGCTGACCCTCAGCTACGAGGCGCTCGATGCTAACAGCGAGTACACCATTTCCTTTCCTGAAGGCGCCGTTACTGACCTGAAGGGAGAGAAGAGCTTCGCCGGCGAGTTTCCCTTCACCACCTGCGACTTCGGACTGTTGGAGAATATCAGCGAGACGCACAAGGGTAGGGCAGCAGTCAGCCTGCCCATCGACTTCAAGCCCTTCAACACGGTGGCGCTGCTGGAAAGAGAGAACGGCACCGTGCAGGAGAACAGATCCGAGCATCCCCACTGGGTGCAGGTGAGTGGCGACGTCACAGCCGACAAGGCCGTCTTCACCGCTACCTCCGACAAGATTATGACATTCTTTGCATCGGCCTCTCCCGCCATCCGGGTGAAAGCCGATTTCAGCGGCAGCAAAGTAGAGTTCAAGATTCAGGAGACGCGCAATGCCGACGTGACGCCCGGATGGCGCACCATCCGCGTGCTACGTGCCGAGGATTTCCCGTTCGACGGCGTGCTCTATCTGAACAGCGAGTCGCGTTTTGTCAAGCTCACGGCTCCTACGCTGTCGGGCAGTGTGACGGTCAGCGAGTTTCGCGTGGCTGATGCCAAGGGACAAGGTCTGGGCGAAGGCTTTGACTTGTATTTGGATGGAATCAGGAGTGAAGGCATGGGCCAGACATTCCGCTCAGAGTTCTTCACGCTTTCAGGTGAAAAGGTGACCAAGCCGGGGAAAGGCATTTATGTAGTTCGCCAGACGGATGCTCAAGGAAATCAAACGACACAGAAAGTTTGTTTCTAAGTAAGCGTGGAAAACGATCAACTGATACTAGTATTACAGACCCCACCCCTAACCCCTCCCCTTGAGGGGAGGGGATGGCTGCGCATGAATAGGTCAACAGCTATATCATTGCCTTTTTTTTCGACCTGTAGCGGTTGGCTTTTATCCTTGAACAGGCATATCTTCGTCGCAAATCATGTGAGTTGATGGTTGAATATCTTTCTACAAAACTGTGCGCAGCCCTTCCCCTCCTTTGGAAAGAGGTTGGGACATCTCTGACAAACCACCCCTGACCCCTCCTTTGGAAAAGGAGGGGAAGGGCTGCGCCGTCATGTAGCCGCTGCAGAGGTAACTCAATTCTCCCCCTTGCAAAGGGGGAGTTAGAGGGGGCTTCCTCTGCGCAGAGTGAATCCCCCCTGCCCACCCCTTTTGCAAGGGGGGGATGGCTGCGCATTAAGCTGCGCATTGAGCTACGCAGCGGGCAAAGCGACAG
>JAEEGL011133839.1_pt1 | contig 11615 bp, 8 predicted proteins | sample 9134231 | NCBI WGS metagenome assembly JAEEGL01 (sample SAMN16246548, study PRJNA631951) | gut metagenome | biome: gut microbiome; feature: rumen; material: fiber-attached | host: Bos | place: Iran: Karaj | collected 2018-10 | reverse complement strand
GCCTGGATGACGGCACCAAGATTGAGGTCTATAAGGACGGCACCTGGAACAAGGTCGAAAATAAGCAGAAGGGCGTGCCCGCAAGCTTTGTTCCCAAGGGAATCGCCGACTATGTGAAGGCGAACTACGCTGCTTTCCCCATCATCAAGGTGGACAAGGAACGCTACGGTTACGACGTGGAACTTTCCAATGATCTGGAGTTGAAATTTAATGAACAGTTCCAGCTCATTGGAATGGATGACTAAGGTGCTGTTGGTTTTCTGGAACTAATCGACACGAACGGAACGAAAAGTTCCAAATAAAAAAATCGCTTTTTTCAAAAAGTCAAAAAAAATCCCCCTTTGGCTCCCTGTTTCTAAATAACTTTGATAGAAACAAGGAGCTAAAATGCGTTTCAAGAAAATTATATTCCCCCTAGTTGTCGCCGCGGCTTTTTTTGCGGCTTGTAGCGATAATTCCGCCACCACCGCCGTCGATGACGGAATTGCGAGCACCGAGGAAATCACCACCTATACCTGCAACGATGGAAGCGTTGCCGATAACGCTGCCGAATGTGTAAGTGGAGTTTCTGATTCTACGACCACGACAGTCTATGTCTGCAGTGACGGAACCCAGACTACCAACGCAAGCGATTGTGCGGTTGCTGCCTCAGGAAAATCAAGTGCTTCCGGCAAATCCGCCACCTCAGGAAATGGTTATAGCAACTACGACCCTACATCCAGTCAAGAAGTTATTGAGCAGATGGTCACCGAAGCCGTAGTATACCAGGAGGCCGAAGGGGACCTGAAGCTCACTTTTAGCGAGAGTGGCCTTTCTGTGGAAAACGATGGAAATTCTTGCGTTTCCATTAGTGGAACGGTGGCAACCATCAGTTGTGCGGGCAATTACTATCTCTCTGGCAAGTCCAGTAATTTCCAGGTGGTGGTAGCCGCCAGTGCGGAGGCCTTGGTATACCTCTACCTGAACGGCCTCGATTTGACTAGCGCAAGTGATGCTCCCTTCTATGTGCAGAGTGCCGAGAAGGTCTTCTTCATGCTGGTAGATGGCACGGAGAACAAGCTTGCTGATGCTTCTTCTCGCACTACCATCTGGAAATATTCCAAGAACGGGGTTGCTAAGGAAGACACCACTATGGGTACTATCTATGCCAAGGACGATATTACCTTCAAGGGCAACGGAAAACTCACGGTGACGGGTAACTACAATAATGGTATCCACACCACCAATGACTTGCGTATTAAGGATGTCCCGACCATGACGGTGACGGCCAAGAATAATGCCCTCAAGGGTAAGGGGTCCGTGAATATCGAAGGCGGTATCTATACGCTTACTGCCAGCGAAGGCGATGGTATCAAGAGCGACGAGGGGGAGGACGAAGGCTCCGTGACCGACAACACCAAGGGAAAGATTGTCATTACGGGTGGCGAATTCAACATCAAGTCCAAGGATGATGGCATCCAGGCCTATAACTACGTACTTCTGGCCGATTCTGTCTCCACTCCGAAGATTACGGTCAATTCTAGCGGCAAGGGCATTGTTTCCGACAACCTGATCTATATCAATGCGGGTATCGTGAACGTTACCTCCACTGATGACGGTATCCATTCCAATATGAACGTGTATTTCAACGGCGGCGAGACCACCATTTCGGCTGGAGATGACGGTGTCCATGCTGACTCCACCCTGATGATTAATAACGGAATTGTTAACGTGACCAAGGCAGTGGAAGGTTTCGAAGGCTGGTACATTATTGCCAAGGGTGGAAAGACGGCTGTTACTACCAGCGATGACGGCTGGAATGCTGCAGGCGGTTCTGCCGATCCCAATGCCGCCAGTGGTTCCCAGTGGGGTGGTCCCGGTGGTGGCGGTGCGGCATCCAGTTCTGTGGGTTACATCGAGATTTATGGTGGCTATCATTACCTTTACGCGGCTGGCAACGATGTTGATGTGTTGGATGCCAACGGAACGGTCAAGATGAGCGGTGGTGTGGTGATTCTGGAACTGGGTTCCGGCGGTGGCATGGGTGGTGGTTCTAGCGGTGGTCCGGGAGGAAACAGGCCCGGCAGTCAGAGCGGTAGCACAAGCGGTTCTTGCTCCACCAATATGAGCGGCGGAATCATCGATACGGATAATGGAATTACGGTTTCGGGAGGTGTACTTCTCGGATTCGGTAGTCAGACCGAGAATGTGGTGAACTGCAATGTGGTTTCCTTCTCTGCGGGCACGGCTTACGGTTCCAGCAACGCGGCTTTCAAGCCCAGCGTGTCGGGGAGTATGATCGTGTTCAGCAACGATGTAGGTTCCAGCGTTTCTTCCGTGGATGTTAGTTCCATGAGCACTGTAGAACTGGCTAACGGAATGACTTTCTATTACAAATAAGGCTAGTCTTCCAGCTCTTCATCATCGCTGTGGCGGATGACGGTGGCTCCAAGCCCCGCCATTTTCGCCTCAAAATTTTCATAGCCGCGGTCCAGATGGTACACGCGGCTTACTGTGCTTTCGCCGTCGGCAATGAGAGCGGCAAGCACGAGGGCTGCGGTAGCTCGCAGGTCGGAACCCATGATTTCGGTGCCTTCGAGAGGCGTGCCGCCCTTGATGGTGGCAGTGTTTCCGTTAATCTGGATATTCGCGCCAAGGCGCTCCAGTTCGGCAACGTGCTTAAAGCGATCGTTATAGACGGTATCTTGAATGAGGCTGTTCCCTGGCACTGAAACGAGGGTCGCCATCATAGGGGCCTGCATATCGGTTGGGAATCCAGGGAAGGGGAGGGTGGATATGCTTACGGGCTTCAGTTCTAGCCCACGTGCATCCACTTGAGCCCAGTCAGGGCCCACATCCACCTTGCACCCCATTTCGCGGAAAACATCCAGGGTAGAGGCGATGTGTTCGGGAATAATCTTGTTCACCTTCACGCAGCCACGGGTTATGGCGGCTCCGCAGAGGAACGTGCCGGCCTCGATGCGGTCGGGAATGGTGAAGCATTTGCCGGGACGTAAGCTTTCGACACCCTGAACGGTGAGGGTACGTGTCCCGCGGCCCTGGATTTTTGCACCCATAGACACGAGAAAATCCACCAGGTTGTCAATCTCGGGTTCCAGCGCCGCATTCTGGAGCACGCTGGTGCCCTTGGCAAGGGTGGCGGCCATCAGCACGTTCACCGTGGCGCCAACGCTGGAGATAGGGAAGTTGAAGTTGCCGCCGGGGAGCCGTCCTTCGCAGGTGGCCTCCACATATCCGCGGGTAAGGGTAATCTTTGCTCCCAGTGCCTCGAGCCCCTTCAGGTGCAGATCCACAGGTCTTGGGCCCCAGGCACATCCGCCAGGAAGCGAGACGCGGCAGCGGCCAAACCTGGCCACCAGAGGCCCCAGCACGTAAAAGCTGGCGCGCATAGTTTTCACCAGTTCGTAGGGAGCTTCCAGATGGTCCGCCTGGCGGGTGTCAATCTTGAGCACGTGGGCTTCACCGCTGATATGACAGCCGATAACCCTGAGCACGTCACTCATGGTCTTCATATCTTTCAGGTGGGGCACGTTGGTGATTTCGGAGACTCCGTCGGCCAAGAGGGCAGCCGCCATCACGGCTAGCACAGCGTTCTTTGCTCCTGAAATTTCAACTTCGCCTTCCAGAGGTTTTTTAACTTGATGAACTTCAAAGCGGTACATGTAAATCTCCTAGTCTTTGTAGACCACGCGGGTTCGGGCAATCCAGTCGTGAAGCGCCCTGCGTTTTGGGTCAATACAGACAATTAAGTACCCGAGGCCGTACAAGGTAAGCGTAAATTGGGTAAAGATGCTTCCCATATAACGTACGCAGGAAAGCCCCCAGGTCATTTTTTCGCCTTGGGCTGATTCGATGCGGATTTTAAAGAGCATCTTGCCCGGAGTGGCGGAAAACTTCCCTGTAAAAAAGATGAAATAAATGGCCTGTAGAATTGAGCAGATCAGCATGAACCACCACATCCCCGGAGCATTGAAAAAATTGTTCATGGCTTCGGTGGAGGTGGGATCATCCAGGAACGCGGCTGCCAGCCCCTGGAGCTTTTCCAGGTCCAGATAATGCATTTTGCTCATAACGAACAGTACGATTCCGCCGAATAGCCCCACGATGGCGTTGTCGATGATGTAGGCCACCAGTCGCACGAAAAATCCGGCGTAATGCTTGCCCGCCTGAGTCTGCTTTAATAGTTGCTCAATGGCGTCTTGCAGGGCCTCTTCACGAGAGGCGTGGGTCTTTGCTTCGAGAGTGTCCTTCCAGGGTTTCCAGTTTTCTTCACCGGAGTGCCACACCAGGGTTTCATCTGTAATCTTTTTGGCTTGGACAAATCCGAAAATCTCGTCCAGGGTATACGGCCCTTGACGCCTTTCTCCCTCCGTGATGGACTCGTCTATAAAAAACCAACTCATATGACCGTAAATATAGAAATTTTATACTGTAAACCCCTAACCACAAGCTGTTTATCACTAATCACTGGTTCAAAAAATTTCTAAATTCGGGTGCTATGAATACATTTGTGCCTGGCCAGCGTTATGTTAGTCGGTCTGAGCCGGATCTCGGTCTTGGTATCGTTGCGGAAATTCAGGGACGCAATGTCATATTCCGCTTTCCCCTTGTGAATCAAACCCGTATTTACCGCATGGAGAATGCTCCTGTGGACCGCTTTGTTCTGAATCCAGGTGAAACGGCTAAGAGCGAAAAGGGGGCGTCTTTTGTCATTGAATCCCTTCGCGAGATTTCGGGGATCGTGGTCTACGTTGGTCGTGGAGGCAAGGAGATAAAGGAATCTGACCTTGTAGCAAAACAGGCTGCCCGTATCGTAGATTTGTTTAAGGCCCTCTCGAATATTGGTTCTAACGGTATTTTTGGTGACGCTGGACAAGGTGATGTTTCATCTAAAGCTTTTGATCGCCGCAGTCGCGCCCTTGCGCTTAGTTGTAAGTGGCAATCCTCGCCGGTACGGGGTATGATTGGCCCACGAGTGGATAAAATTCCGCACCAATATTATTTGTGCTATAGGGCCTGCTCTAGTACGACGCTACCGAGGCTTATGCTTTCCGATGAGGTGGGTCTTGGCAAGACCATCGAAGCTGGTATGATATGGCATGCCCTAAGGGCACGCGGTCGCGTCGAGAAAACCCTGATTATTGTTCCTGATACGCTGAAACACCAGTGGATGGTGGAAATGAAACGCCGGTTCAACCAGCTTTTTACCCTGGTAGATGATGGCTACATGCAGAGCGTTTTCGTAAATGTGGAAAAGGATGATGTCAAGCCTAATCCCTTTATGCAGGCCAACAATTATATCGTTTCCATAGAACTGCTTATCAGACAGCAAGCCTTGGAAGAAGACCTTTTGAAGGTTGATTGGGATATGACCATAGTGGACGAGGCTCACCACCTGATCAGTGAAGATGGCTTTACCAGTAGGGAATATTCGCTGGTCGATGAAATACGGAAAAAAACAAAGGGTCTGCTGTTACTTACGGGAACGCCTTTGCGATTTGATCCGGAATCCCAGTTTAACCGCTTGAAAATGCTGGACCCTGCAAGGTTTACTGACTATCGGGAGTTCATCAATGACCAGGAAGCCTACAACAAACTGGTCAACGACTTGAAGAAGATTCCTACGGACCCGAACCATCAGATGAGTTGGGATGACCTTTATGAGGCCGTTCCGAAGAATTCCAAGATTCGCCCCTGGCTGGAACAGGAAAGTTCTAAATCCTTGACTGCGGGGGAATGGATCCGTCGTATTGTTGATGCCATGGGTACAGGTTCTGTTGTGTTTAGGAATACGCGTAAGGGCGTTGGTGGTTTCCCGAAACGAATCTTGGATGCTATTCCTCTGGAGCCGAATCCCGAATATCGCAATATGGTGGAAATAGCTGTTCAGAGGTTTTCATCTATGGATGGAAACTATGTCGGAGAGGACCTGACCACAGATATTCAGGAAAATGGATTGCTTTGTACGCAATATTCCGATGCTTGGAATCTGGATGAACGTGTCGTTTGGTTGAAGGAATTTCTGAAGAAGCATCATAAGGATAAGATTCTGCTCATTTGCGAAACGATGCCTGTGCTGAACGCCCTGCAAACGGTTCTTACAGAATATTTGGGCGAAGACGGGCTTGTGGTGTTCAGTGAGGGCATGAGCATTCTTGCCCGAGACAAGGCCGCGGCGAAGTTTAACAGCTCTAACGGAGCGAATCTCTTGATTTCCTCTGAAATTGGTGCCGAAGGCCGTAACTTCCAGTCTGCTCACCACCTGATTCTTTTTGATTTGCCATTGGATGCCGTCTTGGTAGAACAGCGCATTGGCCGCCTGGACCGTATTGGACAGACCAAGGATATCTATGTACATGTGCCCTATGTGAAGGGTTCTGGACAAGAAGTAATGTTCCGCTGGTATAACGACGGTCTGAACGCTTTCGGTTCGCCCTTGATGGGTGGTGGAGAGCTGTTCATGAAGTATACCGACAGCTTGATTGAGGCTTTGGCGGATCCTGTAAATCACTTGGATCATTTTGTTGAGAAAGTCCTTCCGGCAGTGCAGAAGGATTCCGACCAGATGCGCAAGAAGATCGAGAAAGGACGTGACCGCTTGCTGGAATTCAACTCCCGTAATCCCGAGAAGGCCAAGGAGATTACGGACGAGATCGAAAGGATTGATGCCGAGCCTGAGATGAAGGATTTGTTGCTGGATTCCTTGCAGGCTCGCGGACTTGATATTGAACCTAGCGCCATAGCGGGCTGTTCCGTAATAACTATGGGCCCGCAGATAGAGGCGGGTACTGTTCCCGGTATGCCAACCCAGGCTATGGTTGCCGCCCAGAGTGAAGATGAGGAACAGGGTTCCGACAGTATATCTTTGACGGTGACCTTTGACCGCAAGGTGGCTATGGTTCACGATGAGGTGGATTTTGTGAGTCTGGAACACCCGTTGGTACAGGGTGTCATCGATTATGAGACCAGCGTGAATCATGGAACGGTGGCTTGCTCTATCTGGCAGGACTCGGGAATGCGTGGCCTGTTGATGCAGTACAACTTTGTAGTTGAATTGCCTGTTCCTGAAGAGTGGGGCATGTCCGACATTGTGGGCCCCTGCTATGCTTCTGCCTTGATTGACCCGACAGGCAAGGATCTGTCAGCTGCTCTTGAAAAGCTTAAAACGGCAAGCCTGCGTGATGTGGCAGTACCTCGCGGAAACAAGGCCGTGGATGCAACGCTGCGTTTCTTTGCGAAGGAGGGTCTGGGCTTTGCTCGCCAGTCTATCAATGGTATGGCCAAAGAATACGCCGAAAAGGCCGCTGATCTGGTGGAGAAACGTACGGAGCAGGAATACCAGCGTGTGAACCACCTGATGCTGATGCGTGGTCGTGGCGGAAGCTCTACGGCCTTGCAGCAGATGAAAAAGAATGTGACGGAGCGCCGCAAGATTGTCTCTACGCCGCAGCTCCGCCTGGATGCAATCAGACTGCTTGTGTGCAGATGAGGTTGAATAAAGTAGGATTTGTGTCATCCTGAGCGGAGCAACGAAGTTGCGAAGTCGAAGGATCCAGAGCTGTTTTGGACAAGAATATGAGTGAATTACGTAAGAACATTTTGAATGAATCTCGCCGGATTGTGGTAAAGATCGGTTCCCGTATTTTGGTGGATAGTGCCAAGGGTGGGGTCCGTAGCCGCTATATCCAGAAGTTGGCTGATTCTGTTTCCCGCCTTATGGAGGCCGGCAAGGAAGTGGTCATTGTGACTAGTGGTGCTGTGGGTACGGGTATGGCCCAGCTTGGTTACAAGGAAAAGCCCACCAACATCGCCGAGAAGCAGGCCTGTGCCGCCGTAGGCCAGATCGACCTGATGTACGCTTACCGCGAGATGTTCAGTTGGGTTGATCTTTCCGTTGGTCAGATTCTCCTTTCGGCCGATGACTTTAGGGACCGTGCTCGTTACAAGAACTTGCAGAACACTATCAAGGCTATGCTGGCCCGTAAGATTGTTCCCATCATCAACGAAAACGACTCTTTGGCCGTGGCCGAAATCAAGGTGGGGGACAACGACAAGCTTTCTAGTGATGTTGCCCTGTTCCTGGATGCCGATCTGCTTCTGATTTTCACTGACGAGGACGGACTTTTTGACGACAACCCGAAGAAGAATCCCGATGCCCGTCTGTTGCGTTTTGTTCCTGAAATCACACCCGCCATTTTGGCCTTGGCAGGCAAGCCCGGCGAGGCGGGTTCTGCGGTCAGTACCGGCGGTATGCGTAGTAAACTGGATTCCATCCGCAATGTGACCAGGAGTGGAGCTAATGCCTTCCTCGCCAACGGAATGAAGGTATTGCCTCATCAGGTGGTCCTTGAAAATGCGGTAGGAACCTTCTTTGCAGGTTCCAAGAACAAGTTGAACAGCCGCCAACGTTGGCTCCGTTTTATCACCACGCCCCGCGGGAGCGTCGTGGTGGACGAGGGTGGTTCCAAGGCACTTCGCGAAAAGCATTCTAGTCTGCTTCCTGTCGGCGTGCTCTCTGTAAAGAAACATTTCGACAAGGGTGACCTTATCGAGGTTCTGGATGAATCCGGTACAGTCATTGCCCGCGGCGTGGCTGGCTTCGACAGCGAAACCCTGAAGCTGGTCCTTCGCAAGAAGACTCGCGAGGTCCACGAAATTCTAGGTAGCGCCGTTCCCGACGAACTGATCCACAAGAACGACCTGGTGGTATTCTAATGCTTAACTGGGAAACACTTCTTTCGGCAACCCGTTACGGGCATCCGGCTGACCGGGATCCGAACCGTTCGGATTTTCACCGTGACTTTGACCGCATCGTTTTCTCTACGGCGTTCCGTAGGTTGGGCCGCAAGACCCAGGTACACCCGTTCTCCGTAAACGACCACGTGCACAGCCGTTTGACCCATAGTATCGAGGTGGCAAGTGTGGGTCGTAGCCTTGCGGTGACGGTTTATCACCTGATAAAGAAATACCTGCCCAAGAGCATCAACGAGTATCATTTTGGTACTATCGTTCAGTCGGCTTGCCTGGCCCACGATATCGGCAATCCGCCTTTCGGACATGCTGGCGAATCGGCCATTCGCGAATGGTTCCGCAAGAACCGCAATTCTGCCCCGTTGAAAGACCTCTCCGATAAGGAACAGGCAGACTTTGAGAATTTTGATGGTAATGCCCAGGGGCACCGTATTCTTTCCAAGCTGGAATACCACTTTTTAGATGGCGGAATGCGCCTCACCTACGCCACCATCGGAGCTATGATCAAGTATCCGTCCTTGGCGCTGTACGGCCACCCAACGAGTATCTTCTCCACGGAGGCTGACCTTTATAGGAATACGGCGGAAATCCTTGGCTTGCCTGAAATTGAGTACGGTAAGTGGGCGAGGCATCCGCTGGTTTACCTGATGGAAGCTGCCGATGATATCTGCTATTCTATTCTCGATGTAGAAGACGCTATTGAACTTGGTATTCTCACCTTTGCCGATGTACGTGATATGTTCAGCTACCTCTGTGGTCCTGAAATCAACATTGACAAGGAATACGAAGAGAATGGTCAGAACTTCCGTGATTTCCTTTCTAGCGTTCGGGGCAAGGCTATCCAGAACCTCATCGACGATGTGGCTGTGGTTTTTGCCAACAATTACGAACAGATTATGGAAGGCAATCTGAATAAGCATCTGATAGACCTTTCCAAATCCGATGTAATGCGAGGAATCTTTATCGCTAAGCGACTAGGCCGGGAACGCATCTACCCGGACCGCCGCAAGACGGAGCTTGAAGTCGGCAGCTACACTACGCTCAGCACGGTGCTGGATGCTTTTATCAGCGGCGTTCACGACTATAGGGTGAATGTGAAAAGTTCCTACCGGGCAAGCCGAATCGTGCGCCTGATTGGTAACGCCAAGATTGGCCAAAGCGTCACTACCGCCGAGGCCTACCACCAGGTGCTGGACTTTGTGAGCGGCATGACCGACAACTACGCCACCTACTTGGCACGCCAAATCGGCGGCCTGGTGACCGGGCTTTAATAAGCGTTAAAAAACAATTTTTGCGATGCCGCCAGCAAGCCCCGGCAACGGGAACCTTAGCGTGCTGCTGCTCAGCCACATGTTCAGTCCCTCGTCAATCCACTCCCTTTCGCAGGTGATTTTACGGATGACGATGTCGGTGCCGGTATCGCCGTCTTCGAAGGAGTAGTACCCGCGGAACTTGATGGGCCTGTCTTCTCCGTGCAGGAGCACGGCCACGTCGGCGGTGCCCAGGTCCGAATCGATGGAAATGGACTGCACGTCACCGAAACGCTTCACCATCTCGTGATTCCTCACGAAAGCCTCGACCGCCTTGTCACGTAAGTTTCCTAGCAGTGACATGTTCCCTCTTAACGCGGAAGTGTCAGAATTTCCACACCGTCCTTGGTACGCACGATGGTGTGCTCCCACTGGGCGGAAAGCGAGCCGTCACGGGTCACGGCGGTCCAGCCGTCGTTCAGGGTCTTGGTGCCGGGTTTGCCCACGTTGATCATGGGTTCCACCGTAAATACGTTGCCGACTTCGATAAAGGGAGTGCGTTCGGAATTGCGGAAATGGAGCACCGTAGGTTCTTCGTGGAAGCCCCGGCCAATTCCGTGTCCGCAGTAGTCTTCTACTACGCTGAAGCCGTGCTCGTCGGCGATGTCCTGAATAGCGCAGCCGATGTCGCAGAAACGAGCCCTGGGTTCGCCGGCGGCGCGAATTCCCTCTTCCATACAGAACTTGGCGGTGTCGATCAGTTCCTGGGCTAGGGAGCTTGCCTTTCCGGCTACGAACATGGCAGAAGTATCGCCGTGATAACCCGAAAGGATGGTGGTGATGTCGATGTTCACGATATCACCGTCTTTCAGAATAGTGTCGGCCCTGGGAATCCCGTGGCAGACCACTTCATTAATGCTGATGCAGGCATAGCGGGGGTAGCCGTGGTAACCCATGCAGGCAGAAATGCCCTTGTGTTTACGGGTATAGTCCCCGATGAATTCATCAATCTCCAAAGTGGAGACTCCGGGTTTTACCATCTCGCCGGCAAGAATCAGCGTCTCGGCGGCAAGAGCGCCGGCATCACGGATTAGCTCGATTTCCTTTGCAGACTTAACTTTAATCTTGGCCATTTTACAAACCTACTTTTTCCACGCATACCTGTCCAGCAAGAAAGCCAGCAATATCTGGTCTTCCTGGACGCTGGCCAGTTCACGTACAAGCGGCAAGAAGCGGCTGATACGCTCGGTAGCCTTCTGACCGCCGAAATGGTTCCGTTCTTGTTCCAGACGGACACGCAGGCGTTCACTGACACGCTTGGCAATTTCTTCATCTGTAGGCACATCCATCTTGACAAAGTTGATGCCAAAGTCAGCTGCAGTCTGCTTGATTTCAATTTCTTCGACAGGTGTGATAAGCGAGATGCAGAGCCCGCTCTTGCCCGCACGGGCGGTACGTCCGCTGCGGTGCACGTAGACTTCGTGGTCGGCAGGGTGGTCGTACACAATCACGTGGGTCACATGGTCCACGTCGATTCCGCGGGCAGCCACGTCGGTACAAATCAGAATGCGAATTTTCTTGTCGCGGAAAGCGTTCAAGGTCTTTTCGCGCATG
>JAEEGL015897497.1_pt1 | contig 11616 bp, 8 predicted proteins | sample 9134231 | NCBI WGS metagenome assembly JAEEGL01 (sample SAMN16246548, study PRJNA631951) | gut metagenome | biome: gut microbiome; feature: rumen; material: fiber-attached | host: Bos | place: Iran: Karaj | collected 2018-10 | reverse complement strand
TGTTGTTGCTATCCACGTGGAACCACATCCCTATCGTGTTGTAGAACTCGACAGCAAAGCATACATCAGGGTAAATGCGGAATCAAGGGAGATGCCGGAGCGGATGAGGCAGGAATTACTAAGGAGAAAAGTGCTCACTAATGAGGGCAAAGCGGCTGCCCTGTCTTTGCTTCAACATGCACAATCGCGAAAGAAGTGTGTCATCTTGCACGACTACGCTTCATCAAACAGCGGAAAAGTCGCTGATCGTTTCGTGGAAGCATACGACGTGCGGCCAGAAGACGGACTGGTAATCTGTTACGACAGAAAGAAATTCACTACCCGAGTATTCAACATCAACAGAATAGGATATGTGGAAATAAAAGAAGAGGAGCCCTGGAAATACCCTGCCTCACACGAGAAAATAGAGGTGGACGTCTTCCATATGACAGGCAAAAACCCCGTTCACGTCTCCCTACAGTTGGACTTAATGGCGAAAAACCTGCTGATAGAGGAATTCCCTTCATCCAAAAGCTACATCACCCCACATAAAGGCGATGACAATATCTGGTATTTCGACACGGAGGTCTATCAGCTGGAGGGTATCGGACGTTTCTACATGGGACTGGCAAACCACATCAAAATCCTTGAGGCACCAGAACTGAAAACTTACGTCACTGAGTTCTGCAAGAATTATTTAGTATGAATGTGAGACTTATTTCTGTTTTTCTATTGAAATACATCTATGTGGACAATTGACAACTATTTTCCGAAAATAATTAGTATATTTGCACCATCAATGTATATTTAAACCTAACATCTATCCATAATGAAAGCGTTACAACCAGGTACTACCCTTAAAAATGGGAAATACACAATTAATAAGATATTGGGACAAGGAAGTTTCGGTATCACCTATTTAGCTGCTACCAAAATACCAATGCAAGGCGACTTTGGGAAGATGGACGTGGACGTGAAAGTTGCCATCAAGGAGTTTTTCATGGCCGACTTGAACAGTAGGTCCGGTGATGGAACTTCCCTGGAGAAAACCGACAGTTCGATTGTGAAAAAATATGCCAAAAAATTTTATACTGAGGCTGAGAACCTTGCCAAGTTAAATCACCCCAACATCGTGAAAGTGCTGGAGGTATTCAACGAGAACAACACCTCTTACTACGTCATGGAATACATCGAAGGTGAGACACTCGACGATTACATCAAACGCAACGGAAAGATTGGTGAGGAAGAAGCCCGACTTATTACCCTTGACATCTGCGGTGCACTCCGCCACATGCACGACCACCACATGCTACACTTAGACCTAAAACCTAAGAATGTGATGCGCGACCAAAACGGCAAAATCTATCTGATAGACTTCGGACTGGCCAAACAATATAATGAAAATGGCGAACCTGAGTCGAGCACCACTTTAGGATTGGGCACCCGCGGCTATGCCCCTGTGGAGCAGATGAAATACAAAAGCGACGGCACCATGCCTGCAACTCTTGATGTCTATGCGTTGGGAGCCTCCCTCTTTAAGATGCTTACGGGGCAAGTACCCCCAGAATCCTCAGATGTGCTCAACGAAGGACTACCAATGAATCTTCTTCAAAATGCCGGCGTGAGCCAGGATATGATTGGTATTGTGGAAAAGGCCATGGCACCATTGAAGAAAAACAGATACCAAAATGTCGGTGAGCTGATAGATGCGCTGACTGTGAATGTTCCTCAAGCAGAGGAAACGGTTGTGGAACCGCATGACGAAGAAACAGAAATACAGCACGAAGAAACAGAACTTGAAACACCACCTCCTTACAATAATGAGGTGCCACCACCATATAATAATGAAACACCACCATATAATAATGACGTATCACCATATCAAGAGGAAGAGGAACGCTCATTCCTACAAAAATACTGGAAATATGGTTTAATAGCTCTCATCCCCCTGCTGATACTTGGAGGAGTGCTACTATTTAGTGGTGGCTCAAAAGACAAAGATGACAACAATAGCCGTGACTATGAGGTTATAGCTGACAACACGGAAAATGATAACGAAGAAGTAGAAGATACCAAAAAAATTATTGAAGAAACTGAAGAAGCTTCCACCGAAGAAGCAAAATCTGTAGAAGATGTAAGAGAGAAAGCAGAAAATGCGGCAAAGGAGGAAAAAGAAAAAGCCCAAAAAGCAGCAGAAGAAGCGAAGGAAAAAGCCCAAAAAGCAGCAGAAGAAGCGAAAGAGAAAGCAAAAGCAAAAGAGGCAACCCCACCCGCAAAACCAGTGGAAACTCCTAAACCAGTAAATGACAATAACGTCTATAATAGTGTTGACGAATTGCCTTCATTCCCTGGTGGAATATCTCAGTGGTTGAGCCAGAACCTACAATATCCTCCCATCGCACAAGAGAATGGCATCCAAGGTACTGTGGTTGTGCAGTTCGTGGTTGAGAAAAACGGTTCTTTGAGCGATGTGAAGGTGATACGTAGTAAAGATCCCTCACTCGACAATGAAGCTTTACGGGTAGTTCGCAATATGCCAAAGTGGAAACCCGGCAAACTAAATGGAAGTCCCGTACGTGTATCTTTTACTCTCCCTATAACCTTCAAACTTCAGTAGATATGACGACGAAACGATTACTGTCCATCGTTTTGACCTTTATTTTCTTTGCCATATCAAGTATGGCCAAGAAAGTGCATACCCTCGGTGATTCCACTATGGCCAACTACGACGAGTCGGCCACGGTGACACGTGGCTGGGGAATGTATTTCGGCAATTTCCTCACTAATGGATGGACATCAGTGAACTATGCCCGCGGAGGTCGCGACTCCCGCGGAGGCTACAATGAACTGTGGCAGACAGCCAAGAAGAACGTGGAACCTGGCGACTACGTCATCATCACTTTCGCCCATAATGACGAGAAAAACGACGGCATGGACGGTGTGGCACTCTACGAATACTACAAAAGTATTGGTGACAATGCCAAGGCTGCTGCTGTTGACCAGCGTGGTACTGTGCCCTCCACCACTTACAAGGAATACTTAGGGAAAATTGTCGATGAGGTTTTAGAAAGAGGAGCCATCCCCATCATTGCCTCCCCTGTGTGCCGTAGCTATTTCACTGGCAACAAAATACGTCGTAACGGTCGTCACGACTTGGGTGACTCTTACTCTATACTGACAGACAACGGACCTTCTCCTGGACATAAGGTAGCTGAAGGTGACCATACGATGGACTACGCCTGGCATGCCCAGCAACTGGCAGCGGAAAAAGGCATAGCATTCATCGACCTGACCAGCGCCACAGCCACACTCTATGAGAGTTATGGCGATGCCAAATGTCATGAATATCTCTTCGACGGGGAAGGCTCCACACACTTCAATGCCACTGGTGCCTTGCTTGTGGCACGTGAATGCGCCCGTCTGATGAAAGCACAGGGTATTATGGCCGACGACATCATTATACCCACCGACATCAGCGTGACACCCTCCGTAGCCGACTTCGGTGAGGCCTACAAAGGACAAACGTTGACAAAGGAACTAACACTCAATGGATTCGGTCTCACTCCTGAGACGGGAGCAGTAAACATCTCAGCTTCAGAGGGGCTTCTACTCTCCACCGACAAGACCAACTGGCAACCATCACTCTGTGTGGCCTATCAAGCCTCCACCCTGGTACAAACCTTCTATGTGCAACTCACACTACAAGACGATGGACAAACCACTGGCACTATTACTGTGAAACAGGGCGACAAAACATTGGAGATTCCCGTCATTGCCACCGCCGTCTCGCTGGAAGGCGGCACAGAGATACAGGCATACTGGCGTCTGGAGAAAGATGCCACTTATGAACTGACGGGTCCTGCCACCGTCATCGATGAGAGTTGGGAAGGAATGTATGTGCAGCGCTATTCCGCTCCCAACGCCAATACTGTGTGGCCAGAGTGGACGGGTTTTGATGCCTCACGCAAGACACAGCGCAACCTGCTCACAGGTGACGCATGGCCTGCCGACGAGATAGACGACAATCCCAACAGATACATCCAGTTTGGCATCAAGCCAAACATTGGGAACACACTTAAAATCAACAACATCAGTCTTTTTGTCTGTGGATGTGGCGGCAACGGCATGTGCTGCCATATCTATTACTCCACCGACAATTTTGAAACCCGTACGACCATCTTTGAAATGAAAAAGATGCCTGCCAACAATATGCAGGAAGTAAAAGTGTCACCTGTCATTACCCTCAACGATGGCGAGGAGTTGTTGCTACGTGTCTATCCCTGGTACACAGGTGCTGCCACAGGAAAGACCATCTGCCTTTCGGATATTACCTTTGGAGGAATAGCTATTGATGCCACAGGCATCCGCAACAATGGTTACGACCGTGTGGTTGGCGTCAATTATTACGACATCCAGGGTATGCAAAACACAACCCCTACACACGGCATTAGCATCCAGCGACTCCAATTCGCCGACGGCAGCGTGATGACACGCAAAATTATAAAATAACTAAAATAATTAGGAGTTAGAAGTGCACTAACAACTTCTAACTCCTAACTATCTAAAATCTAGCATCTAACTTCTATCAGAAGCATGGCGATTCTGTTATTTGTATTTTCTTTGCACTCATATAGCCACGGAAGGTTCCCGTCTGGGTATAAACTTTAAACCAACCGTCACTGTAGTCGCCACTGCAAAGAATATAGCCACCATCACGCACTTTGCCCACAATGGCGTAACGTGTACCTGGACCTTTGCGGATGTTGGTATAGCCATCCTCGTCCATCACTAAACCTACCATCTTGCAGGGACCCTGGCGCTTGGGCACCACCACTTTACTGGAATGGATATAACCAATGAAATCCTGTGGGGTTCCATCGGTATAGCTGGTATAGACCTTGTACCACTTGCCCGTACCAGGGCCATAGTTGATAAACATACCATCAGGCACTTGATCCACAATCTCATAATTCGTGCCTGGACCTTTACGGATGTTGGTATAACCGTCTTCATCCTTCACCAGACCTGGACGCTGGGCAGCGCATGGTAACATGACCATCACCGCCAAAATCATTAATAATAATTTTTTCATGTTTGTGAGTTTATTGTATTTATTTGGAAGTTCAGGAGTTCAGACTATACCGAAGCCGCCCAACAACTAACATCTAACGACTAAACTATTTGTTTGCAAAAATAGTAAAAAAATGTCATAAACTTGAGAATTTAGTCTTTTTTCTTCGAACAAAACTAAAAACTCCCCACATCCTCAGTTCCGAGTATGCAGGGATTGTTATGCATATGGCCACCCATACTGCGTATAGGATGGAGAGTAATATCTGCGCTCATTACTCAAAAATTTCCGTCAACCTCCTCTCAATCGCTTCACCACGAAGACCACGGACGAGTATAGTGCCATCGGGAGCGAAGAGGATGATGTGAGGGATGCCACGGATATTATAGGCGTCGGTGGCAATGTCCTGAGAGTTGAGAATTTGAGGATAAGGCACGCCATCGTCTTTGATGGCGTGTAGTGAAGCCTCGGGCTTGTCCCATGCTGCAATGCCGACAACCAGAAGCCCACGGTCCTTGTATTTATTGTAAGCGGCAATGAGATTGGGGATTTCCATCCGACAAGGTCCGCACCACGATGCCCAGAAATCAACGAGCACATATTGACCGCGACCCACATAATCCGAGAGTCGTGTGATCTTGCCATCGTACTCCACGGCGAAGTCCACAAATTTCTCACCGACGGCAGGGATAAAGTTGGGTTCTTCAGTCTCCATATTGACGCTCATTGCACTGAGTGCCAATTTCATTTCGTTCCATGAATCCCCTACCTTGATGCGCGGACTCATCAGGTTAAGCCATGAGGCAACTTGTTGTGGTGGCGTTTGGGAAATGGCGAATGCCAGTTCCACCATCCCTAAGACATCGTCGTTATGTCGGGCGAGTTCACTACGCATCAAACTGTCGAGGCGAACTTGTCTGACAGAATCACCATACAACAAAGGAGCGTATTTGTTTTGGAACACTCCATATTCCTCGTTCAGCGGTGTGCCCGATGGAGAGCGGAGGAATCGAATGGAATCATCTTTGGCAATACTTTGTATATCCATATACAATTCGGTAGTTCCCTGCTCTAAGAAGAAATACGGCGACATGATTTCCGGTATGCCGTCGCGCTGGGTGAGTGAGTGTAGGTTGAAAACTCCTGGTTCGTCGAGCACCCCTTCCTTGGTAATCAGTTTTCCGTTGACCACCTCCAAGGTATCGATAGGTGCATTGACCATACGCATAGCGCTCATCCAGTGTATAAGCAACAGCCGTGTGTTCATCGTGGAATCACCCACGGTTCCTTCTAGTCGGTAATGAATTGGTGCTTCGGTTCTCTCCTGCTGAGCCTGTCCGGGCATGGCGATGAGAACTAGGAGCATGGTGAAAATATATTGTCTCATGTTCATTTTTCTTTGTCAGTTTCTTTTTTCTTGTAGTTGATTGGGAAAGCCTTGTTTAACAAACAACTTGCCGCACAAACGAGAAGGATGCATATAAATATATTAACTATGTTTTTTGGATTAACCAGAAAGTAACCGTTTACACAACAAACCAAAAGGAATAAAATGAAATAAATAACTTTCTTCTTCATGATTGCTAAAAAAACTACATATCTCCACTAAAGTGTATTCGGCGGAAAGTCAAAAAAGTTACTACAGAAATACATGCTACAACAATTGGTAAACTATAAATCAGAGATTGAATAAAACTCATCTTGCATACATACAAGAATAATTGCATAGGCACATATATGCTCAGGAAACCGACAAACACACAATACTTAAAAGGTATAGGCTCTTTTTCCAACTTTACGCTTCTGTTGCAATGGTTGCATATCGTAGCATAATTGGTGCCTCTATATATGTATTTAAGACATCTCTTCAATGAAATGATTTGATGACAGTATGGGCATTCTCTTGTTTTCATTCATATATATTTTATGGAAGTTTCGTATTCGCTATACTTTCGGTAGTAAAAGAGACAGATAGGAAGAAATCACTCGACAACCACTCTTGGATGATATTCAAACAACCGTTGGTTCTCGCGAAGTTGTTGAATGCTGATGTTAGGTGTCACGCTACCCGACCAGTTGGCGCCCCATGCGTCGAAGGGTTCACCGTCGGGTACGATGCAGGTAACAGCAGAAGTACTTAGGGGTAGAGGGTCGAATACCAATAGGAATGCGACGTAGTCGCCCGAATTGCCTTTCATAAAGAACAACTCGTCCTTGGGAATGCCTTGTGTCTCGCGGAGTTTGTACTGATTCCCCAACTCGTCGACCAACATCATGTCTTGGTCAAAAAAGAAATACTCGGTTGTCCAATTCTGTTCATGGCCCACAGCAACATATGTAGCCTCAGGTGTGCGCCATAATGCCATAGTGCCGTCTTGTAATGGTTTGATGAGATGTGCATTGTCAAGCACCTTCCATGTGTTCCAGTTTTGTCGGTCGTATGGTTTGTTCTCACTCATGTGCTCTAATACCAGGCGGGGTTGGTGAAACTGTGGGATGGTATCGTAATAGACGACGGTACCTTCATATCTATGACGTATGGTGGTGGTGGCACCCATCAGTCCCCAGTTAGGTATTCCATAGATGGCAACTTCCGTGGTTGTCTCTGGCAGTGGTGGGAAGATGACTTTCATATCTATCACATCGCCCTTCTTCGCGTTTGCGTCAAAATGTTTGCGGTAAGTGTCTGGTTCTGTGCGGCGCACCCGGTACTGCACTCCCGTTTCGCGGTCCAGGAGACATGCCTCCTCGCCCGTCAGCCACAGGTTAGTCACCTCATCGGCAGGCATGCGTAGGTAGCAGTGCAACACCGTCTCACCGTTTTCCCCTGTCAATCGCCAACTCATCGGTTGGTATGGCTGTCCGTCTAACGACATATTGGCTATTTCCGGGAAAAGTTTTAGGAAATCTTTCTCTATAGTGAAGTCATTTGGTTCACAATAATCTTTAATCCACTCCATATTTGTCTGGTGCCAGGCCGCAGTGGTCTTCTTCGTTTTATTGTCTGTTTTGACATCAGGAAGAGACACAAAAATACCCACATTTTTTGCATACTCTATCACCTCGTTCGTCTGAGTCTGATAGGTGAGGCTTACTCTATTCGTTTGAGCCTGTAGGGTGATGCCTGTCAGCACCAAGAGGCAAGTAATTATATTTCTTTTCATGTTTCTTCGCTTTTTAGTATTGTAATGAACTCAAATATGTATGCGTCAGTTGTTCGCGATAATTCTGATAGCAAGCTGTTGAGACATTGGCCTCGACAGGTGAGTGGGTGGTATAGAGCAGGATGCGACTGCCATTCATGCGCTCCGCAATCCAGAGGTATTTCTCCCCTTTACGCAAATCCTTCAGGGTGAAGAAGAACTGTTGGTGTGAGAAATTCAGCAGATATCCTGGGGTTTTGCTGTCGTACGAGCATGCGGCTTGTAATAGTCGTCCAAAGAGGTTCAGTTCCTTGGTGTCTGGGAATACGTAAGCCGTGTTGACGACAGCGTTATCGCCATTTTCTGAAATGCAGTCAAGCGGCACCGCCTTGACCTTATTAAAGTCCGCTATCTTGGCAATAAACTCATCCATCTTACTCGGTTCTAGGTAGGTAGAGTCTTCTGTCAGCGATTGTGAAGCATAGTGCAGATTGGCATTTGTCATAGTGTAATTGGTAGCCGGATTCACCATCGGAGGAGTTATTTCTACAGGAGTGACAGTATCTGCAGGCGAGGCTGTTTCCGTTGAAAGAGAAGCTTCTGCAACAATAGATTTGATGCTTTTTGAAGTTGCCGGAGAAGCTATGTTTTCAGCAGGATTTGGAGTGTGTTCCTGTATGTTGTTTGTCTGTGCTTTGTCAACCAATTGTTCCTCTTGTGTTGATTTTTTTTCTTCAATCTGTGTACTCTTTGTTTGGGCGTATAAGTCTTTCGCCTGTTCGGCTTGGTCTTTGGGCAACATCGTTATACCTACTCCTATTAATATAAGAAGACATGCTGCTGCAGCCACCCAACGCCAGAGCCTTTTCTGTGTGGCAGGTTTTGGTGAGGATGTTTCATCCTGCTGAGTCAACCGCTCCTGCATCTTCTCCATAAAGTCGGCTGGCAGCTGTGGTGAGTCTGAGTATTTGCGTCTCAGAGCCTCGCGTAAATCCGTGTCTTTATATGATTTTTTCATCTTCATGTTTTTGTTAGAGGAGAGGGGTGAGAAATTAGGGGTGAGGGGTAAGAGGTGAGAGATTACCACTACTGCGCTATATGGCGATGAGGGAATGGGCAGAATGGGCAATATGGGATGAATGGGCGGATGGGCAAGAAGGGAAAATAGGTATTATCCCTTAACTACCCTTCAATTTTCAATTTTCAATCTTCAATCTTCTATACAGTTTCTTTCTTGTCCGATACAGGCGGTTCGCCAATGCTTTAGCATCAATGCCGGTGATATAGGCAATCTCTGTCAGTGGACGGTCTTCGAAGTAGTAGAGTGTCAATAGCATCCTCTCGTCGTCAGACAGTTCATCTATTAATTCCTCCAATTGGGCGATTCGTTCCTCGCGTCCAGTGGAGAGTTCCGCCTCCAACTCTTCTTCACTGATATCTTTCTGCCATGCTTGGCTGTCTTCGATGGGAACAATCTGTGGTCGTCGGCGTTTCAGGAAGTCGAGTGTCAGGTGATAACCAATTCGGCAGAGCCAGGTGACAAGTGAGGCTTTATTCGCATCATAGCTCTCGATACGGCTAAAAGCTCTAAGAAACGTGTCCTGCGTCAGTTCCTGAGCATCCATTTCGTTTGGCACCTGCCTAACAATCATGGCGAATACGCGGTTTGCATAGCGACTGATTGCCACAATCTGCCCTTCGTGTCGACCTTCACACAAGGCCTCCACGATTTCCGATTCCGTCATTACATTCGTTGCTTGACTCACTTCTATTTGTTATACGGCATCTTTAGGAAATTATATCGCCCATTCTATAATTTTTTTCCAAAAGTACTGTTGTTATGAATAACAACCAAATAAAAACACATAAAATTATATCGAAAAATCGATTTGTTAAATAAAAAATGAGCCCACTTCAAAAAGTGATTAGTCATAGGGACATACCCTTACATTGATTGTCAACGCCGACTTTTTAAAGTGGGTTCTAAAATTGCTTTAAAACCTACAAACGAAATGGCCTAAAAACATTTTAAAAACCTATTACAAACAGACTATGTCATTCGTCTTATAATAAGGGGTGGTATGTCTTGAGTCTCCAGACATATGCACAGAAAGAAAACTATTCAAATTTCATAGTCAAACTTTGAAAACATTTAAATAAAATTGTATGTATGGTTCTAAGGTAGAAAGAAACAAGAAAGAAACCTTATTACCCGTAGACGAAGTAACCTCAAAAGCTATATAGTTATGAAGAAAACATTAATCTTGGCTCTCCTCTGCCTGACGTGTATGGCAGTAAATGCTCAACAAAACCTGGATTTCGGTCAAGGTGTACAAGTGGTATCACCTGATATACACGCCAACAATACAGTGACTTTCAATATGGTGGCCCCTACAGCTCAGAAAGTACAGATTACCGGAGATTTCCTGCCGACACAAAAGATGGACACCCCTTACGGTAGCTACGATGCCCCTGGTATGGTGGATTTGGTAAAGGGTGAGAATGGCGTGTGGAGCTTCAACTCCGACGTCTTAACTCCTGAACTCTATATGTACAATCTCATTGTGGATGGTGTGAAAGTGACCGACCCACTGAACGTGTATAGCATCCGCGACATCAACAATATGTTCAACATCTTCCTAATCGGTGGCGATCGTGCTGACCTCTACAAGGTGAACAAAGTTGCCCACGGCACTGTGAGCAAGGTATGGTATGACAGTCCCACTGCCGGTCTGGTACGCCGCTGCACCATTTATACTCCTCCAGGCTATGAGACGAGTGGCAAACAATACCCAGTATTATACCTGCTGCATGGCATTGGTGGAGATGAGAATGCCTGGAGTGAACTCGGACGCGCTACCCAGATTATGGACAACCTTATTGCCCAGGGCAAGGCCGAGCCGATGATTGTCGTAATGACCAATGGCAACATATCTCAGGAAGCCTGCCCAGGTGAGACCTCCAACGGTTTCCGTGTACCTACGATGATGCTTCCAAAGACAATGGAAGGCTCTTTTGAAACCGCATTCCCCGATGTTATCAATTTTGTGGAGAAGACCTATCGTGTGAAAGCCGACAAGGCTCACCGAGCCATCGCCGGCCTTTCGATGGGTGGTTTCCACAGCCTGTTCATCAGTATCAACAACCCCGACACCTTCGGTTACATTGGTTTGTTCTCTGCTGCTGTTGATCAGCAACAGAATACCGGAGGAGGTTTCCCAAACATCTATGCTGACCGCAATGCCAAAATTGACCGTCTGTTCAGCAAGAAACCCAATCTCTTTTGGATAGGTATCGGCAAGACTGACTTCCTTTACAAGATCAACAACGACCTACGTGCCTTCCTCGATAGTAAGCACCACATATATACCTATCTCGAGACCGATGGTGGTCATATCTGGCGCAACTGGCGCATCTACCTTT